>ERZ761603.95-NODE-95-length-74839-cov-37.977081_pt1 | contig 74839 bp, 66 predicted proteins | sample MGYA00511879_ERZ761603 | MGnify/ENA primary metagenome ERZ761603 (study PRJEB28899, sample SAMN02850040) | bioreactor sludge metagenome | biome: EBPR Sludge; feature: EBPR Bioreactor; material: flocular biomat | place: Australia: Thorneside Wastwater Treatment Plant...
AGCTGGAGGTCGGTTCGTACCGGGCCATCGAACCGGCAGGATGACGGGATTTGCATCATCACGCGACGCGCGGCATGGATACTACCTTCAAGACTCGATTGACGCAATTCTGGCGTCGCCCGGGACCACTATCCAGGTCATTTTTCCGCTTTTCCGCAAATCATCCGCCCGCCGGACGCGTGCTGCCGGCAGCGGGATATCAGATGGGCGAAATCGCCAGCGGATACCCGGCGCGCAGCGAGTGCGGGACGCGCCAGGCGAACGGGATTACGATTCCGGGTCACCGTGCCGTGCAGTACTCGCCCGGCGATGACGAGGCCGTTATACTATCGCGCGTGCCTACGAGCTTCCTTTCCCCGAGCTCGAAGCGCAACCGAACCGAGTGATCCCCACCCCCTTTGATCCCATGACCAACAGCAGCAGCCTGCAGCTCGCCCGTCCGACGGCGGTCAGTCCGTGCCCCAGTTGTCAGGCACCGATGGCGGTTCATCATTTCAAGCGCCAGCTCAATGGCGAGGTCACCCTGGATATCTGCTTTGCCTGCCAGGGTCTCTGGTTTGACGAGCACGAGAGCGCCCAACTGGCTCCGGCCGGCGTACTCGAGCTATTCCGGCTGCTCCACCAACACCACGGCGACCCGCGCCAACCCTGGCCCGGCGTTCTGCGCTGCCCGCGCTGCCGTGAGCCGCTGCTCAACTGCCTCGACAGCACGCGCGCGGGGCGCTTCGCCTACAACCGCTGCCCGCAACGCCACGGTCGCTTTAGCGCCTTCGCTGCGTTCATGATCGAAAAAGGCTTCGTTCGCCAGCTCAACGGCGCCGAAGTCGAGGATCTGGCGCGCAAGGTGCAGACCATTCGCTGCTCCGGTTGCGGCGCGCCAGTCGACATCCGCCGCGACCACGTGTGTACCCACTGTCGTTCGCCCATCGTCATTCTCGATCCCGACGCCGTCCAGAACGCCCTCGCAGACTTCGGCCAGAGGGCCAGCCGTCAGGCGCATGTTGACCCGCACGCCATCGCCGACGCGCTGATTGCCAACGAGCGCGCCAGGAAGCCGCAGCGGGCCGGGCAAAAGCGCAACGGCGTCCTGGAAGCCGACCTCTCGGACCTGGTGCTTGGCGGCATCGAAGCGGTCTGGCATCTGCTCAAGCGTTAGATCGATTACCCGATCAATCTGGTTGATCGCATGCGCATCTGTCACCGCAACTTTGGTTACCTTGTCGTTCCATGGTCCAATTCAACCCAGCAGAGGAGAGCATCACGATGTTTAACGGAATCCTGATCACCAAGGACGACGCCGGCTACCGGGCCCAGGTCCAGCCAATCGACGAGGCCGTCTTGTCGGAGGGCGACGTCACTGTGAGCGTCGAGTGGAGCACGCTCAATTACAAGGATGGTCTGGCGATCACCGGCAAGGCGCCGGTCGTGCGCCGCTTCCCGATGGTGCCAGGAATTGATTTTGCCGGCACGGTGATCGCAAGCAGCAATCCGGCCTGGCAGGTGGGTGATCGTGTGCTGCTGAATGGCTGGGGCGTCGGCGAAACGCATTGCGGCGGCCTGGCCGAACTGGCGCGGGTCAAGGGTGAATGGCTGGTCGCACTGCCGGGCACTTTCACGGCGCGCCAGGCGATGGCCATTGGCACCGCCGGCTACACGGCCATGCTCTGCGTCCTGGCCCTGGAAAAGCACGGCATCCAACCCGACGACGGTGAAATCCTTGTCACCGGGGCCAATGGCGGCGTCGGTGGCGTGGCCATCGCCCTGCTGGCCAAACTCGGCTACAAGGTGGCGGCCTCGACCGGCCGTGTCTCCGAGGCCGAACACCTGAAGGCGCTCGGCGCCGCGGAGGTAATCGATCGCCAGGTCCTTGCCGCTCCCGGGAAACCGATCGGCAAGGAACGCTGGGCCGGGGTCATTGACACGGTTGGCAGCCATACCCTCGCCAATGCTTGCGCGACCACCAGGTATCGCGGTGCGGTGGCGGCGTGTGGTCTGGCCGGCGGCATGGATTTCCCGGCAACGGTGGCACCTTTCATCCTGCGCGGCGTGACCCTCTACGGTATCGACAGCGTCATGGCGCCGCTGGCGGTACGCCAGCAGGCCTGGGCGCGCCTTGGCCAGGACCTCGAAATCGCCAGGCTCGACCGCATCACGCGTGAGATCGGCCTGTCCGAAGCCATCGAGGTGGCTGCGCAGTTGCTCGATGGCAAGGTGCGCGGGCGGGTCGTCGTCAATGTACAGGGCGGGCGCTTGCTTTTGTGACAGCCAGACGAGGGCGATTGGCACCGCCGGCTGCACGGCCATGCTCTGCATGCTAGCCCTGGAGGAGCACAACATCACGAAAGAAGACGGCGATCTCCTCGTCACCGAGGCAAATGGCGACGTCGGTAGCGCGGCCAAGTACGGTAAATTTGTTCTCCCTCCCGCCTCACGCCTGGGCGTTTCCGACCGAGTTTCTCATCCGCAGATAGTCGAAGACCAGGCGGATATTGCGGTTCAGGTGGGCCATTTTTTGCGGGATGCTGTTTTTTCCATCGGAGAAGTGGTGCAGGATACCGACGGTGAAGCGACGGAGGCGAGAGACGTTCTCGGGACCATGGCCGGTGCGAATGCGGCTCCGGTCCTCATCGAAGTTCCAGTCGATGACATAGTGGCAACGGTTTTCGGTCGTCCATTGGCCGCGATTTATTTCGATGAGGCGCTTTGGCCCGGCTGGTTCGGGCGCACGGCTGGTGACACCAAGTGCGGTTTCAAGCGCTTGCTTCTTGGTCTTCTTGTGGATGACTTCGCGCTCGATCAGGACGACCTGGCCGACGTGGGGGACGTCGACATAGGAGTTGAGCGCGGTACTGTACCAAATCCGTGGGTGTATCTCTCGACACCCTGGTCGTCATTGAGCAAGACCTGTCGGTACGCCTCGGACTTGGCTCGCGCCTGCGCCGAGTCCGTGCCATAGATGAGGTCGAAAGCGCTGCACAGGTGTCCAGCCGCAGGGCAAGAGTCGACGACTTCGATCCCTTCAGGCAGATCTTTGGAGAGTAGAGTCGGGATGTCGCGCGGTAGCCGTAGGTTCGGCTTGTCTGTTTCCGTCCCTTTCGTTTGACGGTGCCCAAGTAGCCTGGCCATAACCCAGTTTCGACATCCTGCTCATCGAACCGGACAGGCGCTTTTCGCGCATCCGGCTCTCGGACAAGACATCATGCTTTCGCCCACGGAAGGTCATGGGTTCTTGCCAGCAGATTGACGAGCCCCAACTGTCCCTGGAGGTGTTTATCAGGGTAGCGCACCCACCCCTTGCCGGGAACCTTGTGTTTCTTGCACAACCACCAGCGGAGCCGTTGGGTGGCATGGGTGTTGATCGCCCGATAGGCCGGACTGACTGGACCGAGCCAAAAGTAATTCGCCTAGCCGATCAGTTTCCGGTTCAGCCGTCCCACGACAAACTCGGCATCCAGTCGGGTTCGGCGGCGGTCGGTTTCCTGGGTCATGCTTTCCACCATCCGTTGGATGCTCTTCTGCGAGGGTCGAGTGCCGATGTAGGCGCGCCCGGTCGCACGGTTGTAGCACTGCCCGAAGATGTAACCCAGGAAGTCAAACCGCTCTTACCGCGTCCGGCGCTCCCCGCTCTGCCCGGTCGGCGTATTGCTCCGGTTGCAGGTCGGCTTCGAAATCTAACCGCGTCGGCGCGAACAGCGGGCGCAAACAGCAAACGCTGCCGATTCGGCAGGGTCATGCGTCAGGGCTGGGGCTGCTTAATCGGAATTGCACTTCGAACTTGAACTCGCGTATCCTTACAGTCAATTTCTTGGTCTGGCAACTGTGCCCTCAATGCTCGAAAACACCCCTTCCCAGCGGGCAGAGAAGCCTCAGACCGCCCAAGACTCCTGCCCCATGGCCCTCAGCCCCCGTCGCGCCCTCAACCGCTCCCCGACCCTGCTTCACGTGCGAGGGAACGCCCGCCTTGGGTCAGCGGCCGCTGTGGCTGTGCTACTGTTGCTTCTGGTGCTGGGGTGGATCGGGTTCGCGAAGTTGGGTTTGAAGCCTTCGGCATTGATCCAGTGGGTGCGCGAGCGACCGGTGATGGATATGGTTCGCTACGCCGAACGCCGGCTCGAAGGCCACCCCAGGCTTGAAGCTATGACACTGCCTACGCTGTCCGCATTGCGTGCACGCTTGGAACGTGAACCCCCGCCCGTGCTGCAGGATTTGGGGAAGGGCCAGCGATCCGCAGGTGTAGGCTCGGCCACCTTTGGCTCGGACGGACGGCCCCGAGCGGTCTCGGCACTGCCCGAACCAAGGCGTGTCCCAGTTCCCGCCCACCAGCTATCCAGCGCCGTGCAGATTGCCGAGGCCCTTGAACAAGCTCAGCCGGGAGACGTGTTGGAAATTCAGCCTGGCACCTACAGTATCAGCCGCACCATGACCACGCGCCGCGCCGGTACGCCTGCCCGGCCCATCACCCTGCGTGCACGTCGGCCCGGAGAAGTGACCCTGCTCGTGGATGGCACGCAGGCAGTTGTGGTAAGTCAGCCTTACTGGGTGTTTGAAAACCTTGACTGGCGCGGCGTCTGCAAACACGACGACGACTGTGAGCATGCGTATCATGTGGTTGGCCGCGCCCAGAGCACTGTGATTCTCAACAACCGGATTGCGGACTTTAACGCACAGATCAAGGTCAACGGTGAACAAGGTCGCTGGCCAGACCACGGGTTGCTCCAATTCAGCACCTTGATCAACACTCGCCCACGGAACACCACCAATCCGGTGGTGCCGTTCGATCTGGTGGCAGCTAGCGGCTGGCAGGTACTGGACAACCGAATCGAGAACTTCACCAAGGATGACAGTCGCTCACCCGCGTACGGCGTTTTCATGAAGGGGGCAGGGCGTGACGGACGCATTGAACGTAACTTGGTGATATGCACACCACGCGGAATGTCCCAACCGGGACTGCGAATCGGTCTTTCGCTCGGTAATGGTGGTAGTGATCGTCGTTCTTGTAGAGACAGCCTGTGCGAATCTGAGCACTTTGACGGCCTTATCGCCAACAACGTGGTGGCGCATTGCAATGACGCTGGAATCGATGTGTCCAAGGCCCAAGGCGCGGTGGTGGTGCACAACACGCTGATCAATACGCAGGGCGTGCTGGTGAGGAACCCGCCTTCCAACGCCATGGTCGATCGCAACCTGCTCGATGACCGCGTGCGCGCGCGGCAAGGCACATATCTTGAAGTTGGCGAGAATCTCAGAGCCTCATCCCTGACCCAATGGTTACAGGATCCCGACGCGCTGGATCTTCGCTGGAGGGAGATTCCGCCTACCCAGCCTGCACATCAAGCGGCTCCCCTCGACTTTTGCGGCAAGCGGCGGCCCACGGCAAGCCCTCCTGGCGCTACTGTGGCTGCGCGTTGTTAAGGCGACCGCTACTGACTGTCAGAGAACCGTGGTGACTCTGGAACTCACCCAATGACATGGTCACGCCGTAGGCACCCGGTCGGTATACCATTGGGGGCGCCTGCTGTTGCTGCCGGCTCGAACTTGCGAGGATAATATTTCTTCAATCTCACGCACGACGCAAACCACAGCACCGCAAACTGGGCGACACGGATGAGGCGCAGCAGGCCAAGCTTGAGGTCGAAGCGGCGGTTGAAGACGTATTGGATCTCGGAGAAATAGCGGCAGGCGTATTCTCTCAAATCGAAAGGGATCGGATTAGCCCCCCAAGGCTCGTCTGATGAGCCCGCCAGATGGCCGACTGAAGAATAGCGCTAATCAGCTCACCGATTATTCCTGCAAGTACCATCTTCCGCTACGATAGCATCGCACTTGCAAGCAGCGCACTCGCCGCGCCCAAGTCATGGGACTTCCCGGCACCCAGCTCGGCACCCCCGTCAACCACCCGCCGCCAGCAGAGACCTTATGAAAGACAGACTTTCCGGCCAGCTTGACCTGACCTTCCTCTTCGACCCTGGCGCCGCCCCACTGCTGATCGAGTCGCTTGCCCTCAACGGCGAAGATGTTGCGCGCGACGCCGGTGCGGTTTGCGCGGTGATTGGCTCGCCCACCCTCAAGGGCAAGAACGCGGCTAGCGCCTCCCTACCGTTGGGGTGCGCCACGGGGCTCCTGAATGCCTGGCGTACCAGCGGAGTCGATATCGTCTCGCATATCGGCGGATCCTATGCCCTGGCGATCATTGATGCGACGCGCGAATGCGTTTTTCTGGCCGTGGACCGCTTCGCGGTCGAGACCCTGTGTTACCGCAGCGACGGCAAGACCCTCGCTTTCTCCGATCGCGCGGACTGCGTTCAGGGACGCGGCGAGGCACTCGATCCGCAGGCAATCTTCGACTATCTGTATTTCCACATGATCCCCGCGCCACGCACGATCTTCCGGCAGGTGCTCCGTTTGCCAGCCGCGCACAGCGTGCTGCTTGACCGGAACGGCGTACACGAGACACGCTACTGGCCCCTGTCCTTCGACGAGAAACACCAGCAGCCCTTCGCGACCGCGCGCGATACCTTCCACAACCTTATTCGCGACAGCGTTACTGCAGCGGTCTCCGACCACCAACGCGTTGGCGCCTTCCTCTCCGGCGGCACCGATAGCTCAACGGTGGCAGGGATGCTCTGCGAGGTCACCGGCAAGCCGGCACCCGCCTATTCGATCGGCTTCGACGCCGATGGCTATGACGAAATGGAGTATGCCCGCTTGGCCGCCAAGCACTTTGGCTGCGAGCACCATGAATACTATGTGACCCCTGCTGACCTGCTGGCCAGCATCCCGGCAGTTGCCCAACATTTCGATCAACCCTTCGGCAACTCCTCAGCGCTGCCGGCGTATTACTGCGCGAGGAACGCGCAGGCCGACGGCTGCACCAAGATGTTGGCCGGCGATGGCGGCGACGAACTATTCGGCGGCAACACCCGCTACGCGACGCAACGGGTGTTTGAGTACTACCACAGCTTGCCGCAGGGCCTCAGGCGACTGATCGAGCCGATGTGCGAAGACGGCAGCCCCTTGCGGCGAATCCCTGGCCTCAAGCAGGCGACCGGCTATGTCCGCCATTCACGCGTGCCGATGCCCGATCGCCTGCAAAGTTTCAACCTGATCATGCAACTGGATCCTGCGAAGGTGCTGACCGCTGATTTTCTCGCTCAGGTAGATCTGACAGAGCCGTCAAGACACATGCAGGGCACCTGGAACGAGTGCCAGACGCCAAGCCTGATCAATCGAATGCTCGCTTACGACTGGCGCTACACCTTGGCCGACAGTGACCTTCCGAAAGTGCGTGGGGCCACACAGATGGCTGGCATTCCGGTTGCTTATCCCCTGCTAAGCGACAGCATTACCGACTTCTCGATGGGCCTGCCGCCCGACTGGAAGCTACGCCGCTTCAAGCTGCGCTGGTTCTTCAAGGAAGCATTGCGTGGCTTCCTGCCAGACGAGATCCTGACCAAGAAGAAAAAAGGCTTCGGCCTGCCCTTTGGCGTCTGGACCTTACGCACACCGGCCTTGATGCAACTGGTCGAGGATTCGTTGACGACTCTGGCTCAGCGGGGAATCGTCCGTCCCCGTTTTATCCGGCAACTGATGAGCGAGCACCTGCCAGAACACCCAGGCTATTACGGGGAGATGGTGTGGATCCTGACCATGCTCGAGCAATGGCTGCGTAGCCAGGAAACGCAACAAGAGCTCGTTCCTGATTGGGAATTCCCTGCCCACGCCAACTCAAGCCGCTCAACCTGAAACCAAGGAACGCACCCGCAACCGGACTAATTTCACAGTCTGCAAGACTGTTCTCGTTACAATCCGGTCTCATTAGCCCGCCCCGCCCCGCAAGAAAATGAATGACGCCTGCCTCCTTCCCCAACTGATCAGCTGCTCCGCAACCCACAGCCCGGAAGCGGTCGCCATTACCTACGGCAAACAGTCGATGAGCTACAGCCTTCTGCAGCAATCGACCGCCAACTTCGTCAGCGGCGTCGTCGGCCTCGGCCTGCAACGCGGCGAGCGGATCGCCATCTACCTCGAGAAGCGCCTGGAGACCGTCATCGCCAGTTTTGGCGCTACCGCCGCCGGCTGCGTCTTCGTGCCGCTCAACCCATTGCTCAAGGCCGACCAGGTCGCCTACATCATGCGCGACTGCAATGTACGAGCCCTGATCACTTCCGCCGAGCGCCTGCCGCTGCTGGCCTCGGTTCTGCCCACCTGCCACGACCTGCGGCACGTGATCGTGGTCAACCCCGACCCGCTGCCCGCCAGCGGCGGACCGCTGGCGTGGCTGCACTGGGATGATCTCCTGCAAGTTGGCGGGCAGAGTGGTCACCGGGTAATCGACACCGACATGGCAGCGATCCTCTATACGTCGGGCAGTACGGGCAAGCCGAAGGGAGTTGTTCTCTCGCACCGCAACATGGTTGCCGGCGCCAAGAGCGTCGCCAGTTATCTCGAGAACAACGCTGACGACACCCTGCTCGCCGCGTTGCCGCTGTCCTTCGATGCCGGCTTCAGCCAGCTCACGACAGCCTTCCACGCCGGCGCTCGCGTCGTGCTGCTCAACTACCTGCTGCCGCAGGATGTACTCAAGGCGCTGGCGCGCGAGCAGGTGACGGGCCTCACGGCAGTGCCGCCGCTATACATTCAGCTCTCCCAACTGGAATGGCCGGCCGCCATCGGCGAACGACTGCGCTATTTTGCCAATACTGGCGGGCGCATGCCGCGCGAGACTCTGGCTGCCTTGCGGTCTCGTCTGCCAAATAGCAGGCCGTACCTGATGTACGGCCTGACCGAGGCTTTCCGCTCGACCTACCTGCCACCGGACGAGGTCGACCGGCGACCCGACTCGATCGGCAAGGCGATCCCCAACGCCGAGATCCTGGTCCTGCGCGAAGACGGGTCGCCCTGCGCGGCGAACGAACCCGGCGAACTCGTCCATCGTGGCGCACTGGTCGGCATGGGCTACTGGAACGACCACGAAAAAACCGCCGAGCGCTACAAGCCGCTACCCGCCAGCACGCCGGGCCGCGGCGCCGGCCTGGTGCTGCCCGAAATCGCCGTCTTCTCGGGCGATACGGTACGCAGGGATGAGGAAGGTTTCCTCTACTTCATCGGCCGCCGTGACGAGATGATGAAAACCTCCGGCTACCGGGTGAGCCCGACCGAGGTCGAAGAAGTGCTTTACGCCACCCAACTCGTCGGTGAGTGCGTCGCCTTCGGCGTGGATCACCCAGCCCTCGGCCAGGCCATTCAGGCGATTGCCACGCCCCCCCCGGGTGGCAGCCTCGATACTGCCGAACTGCTCGCCGAATGCCGCCGCCGGATGCCCGCCTACATGGTGCCGGCCGGCATCGTCGTCCGGCAAGGCCCCTTGCCGCGCAACCCCAATGGCAAGATAGACCGCAAGTCATTGGCCGGTGAATTCCTCGCGTGCTCACAGGAAGCTGGCGTCAATGTCCAGCCGGCGGGCAAGTCATGAATAACCCGATCACGAGAGCTGCGCCGATCCACGCGCCCATGGACCATTTCCCTGTTGAAAATGGCGAACTGGTCATCGGCGGGATGCCAATCACCCGGCTGGCCGCGCGCGTCGGTCAAACGCCTTTCTATGCCTACGACCGCTCCTTGCTCAAACGGAGGGTCGCTGAACTGCGGACCGCCCTGCCCACTCCGGTGAAGCTGCACTACGCGATGAAGGCCAACCCGATGCCGGCTCTGGTGGGCCAGATGGCCCGCCTGGTCGATGGCATCGACGTGGCATCCGGCGGTGAACTGAAGGTGGCCCTCGACGCCGGCGCGGATCCCCGCGAGATCAGCTTTGCCGGGCCCGGAAAGCAGACTGGCGAGCTACGCCAGGCGGTCGCTGCCGGCATCCTGATCAACGTTGAATCCTTTCGCGAAGTCACTGAACTGGCCAAGGTCAGTCACGAGACAGGTTACCCGGCGCGTGTCGCCGTGCGCGTAAACCCGGATTTCGAGCTGAAGAGTTCGGGAATGAAGATGGGCGGCGGCCCCAAACAGTTTGGCGTGGACGCAGAGCAGGTGCCTGAGCTACTGGCTGAAATTGGCCGTTTGGGACTTGCCTTTGAGGGTTTCCACCTCTTCGCCGGCTCGCAGAACCTGAAACCCGAATCCATCGTCGAAGCTCAGTGCAAGAGCTATGAACTCGCCTTGCGCCTCGCGCAATCGGCGCCATCACCGGTGCGCTTCCTCAATCTCGGCGGCGGCTTCGGCATTCCCTACTTTCCCGGCGAACAGCCGCTCGATCTCGCGCCGATCAGTGCCAACCTCGCCAGCGTTGCGGAACGTGCGTCGTACGAATTGCCCGAAGCCGAACTGGTGATCGAACTCGGACGTTATCTCGTCGGCGAAGCTGGCATCTACGTCACGCGCATCATCGACCGCAAGGTCTCGCGCGGCCATACCTTCCTGATCGCCGACGGAGGCCTGCACCACCACCTCTCCGCCTCGGGCAATTTCGGTCAGGTGATCCGCAAGAACTACCCGGTCGCCATCGGCAACCGTATGACAACCGACAGGCGTGAAGTAGTATCGGTCGTCGGGCCTCTATGCACGCCGCTCGATCTGCTGGCTGACCGGATGGAACTTGCCGCAGCCGAACCAGGAGATCTGGTAGTGATCTTTCAATCGGGGGCTTATGGCATGACGGCGAGCCCGCAGGCCTTTCTCGGACATCCGGCTTGCGTCGAGGTGGTGGTGTGATTGCTGGCGTTGGATCTCCGGCAGGACGACGCCAACCCAGCTCATCGCCCCAGGCAGCGACCCGGTTCACCGGTTGGTTTTTCGTAGCAACACCCGTGGAGTCGTGACAATGGACGAGCAAATCGTTCGGAAAGGCATCATCCTCGCCGGTGGTTCTGGCACCCGCCTCTACCCCGTCACATCAGCGATGTCCAAGCAGATGCTGCCGATCTACGACAAGCCGATGATCTACTACCCGCTCAGCACCCTGATGCTGGCGGGTATTCGCGACATCCTGCTCATCTCCACGCCGCAGGATACCCCTCGCTTTCAGCAGCTACTGGGCAGCGGCGCCGACTGGGGCATCAGCATCTCCTACGCTGTTCAGCCGTCGCCTGGTGGTCTGGCACAAGCATTCCTGATCGGAGAGGAATTCATTGCCGGTGATTGCTGCGCACTTATCCTCGGTGACAACGTTTTCCATGGGTCGGACCTGCTGACCAAGCTTCGCCGAGCCCGTGCGCGTCGGGAAGGCGCGACGGTTTTCGCCTATCCTGTCAGAGATCCTGAGCGTTTTGGCGTCGTCGAACTTGACGCCGCGAACAAGGCGATCAGCATTGAAGAGAAGCCGGCAAGACCTCGCTCCCGCTTGGCGGTGACCGGCTTGTACTTCTACGACAATAACGTGGTCACTGTTGCGCGCACGCTGAAGCCCTCAGCCCGCGGCGAACTCGAGATCACGGACCTGAACCGCGCCTATCTGGAACAAGGCAAGCTCTCGGTCGAGGTCTTGGGTCGTGGAGTCGCCTGGCTGGATACGGGCACCCACGAGGCATTGCTGGAAGCCTCCAACTTCGTCGAAACCCTGGAGAAACGACAGGGGCTCATCATCGCTTGTCCGGAAGAGATTGCCTTCCGCCTCGGTTACATTGACGCGGAAAGGCTGGCTTCCTTGGCCCAGTCGGTAGCCAAGAGCGGCTACGGCGAATACTTACTCGAAATCCTGCGTGATCGAACGGCGCTGGGACGACGGGAGTAACCACCCCATGGCAGGAAGCTTCCGTCCTTGTGCGTCCGAAGCCCGGTCACCTTTTCCCCGATTGCGGCCGAGCGGCAAACGATCTCTACGGGCCAGAAAATCGGTTCAGTGCAGCCCGTTCGAGTTAAACCGTTCCCGTTCTGGGGGACGTCGATACGCGCTCGGAAGCCTCGCTGCAGCACCGATGACCCGAATCGAGGACGAAGGCGTGACGCATTTCTCAAGCATCGTGGGACTTGTCGACTATGATCTCCACAACTACCGCTCCTGGCCCTCACTCGTACCCAACCAACGCGCGGCTCAATTGCCACTGGCTACCCAGACTAACGCCGTCGTACCAGAATTGAACCCAAGGAACCAACGAAGACAAGCGGCTACAAGTTCTACCGAGACGGATAGATGCGCTTCTTTTCCAACGGTGAAGTGCTGCTCCGGGGCAATCATCGGCGTTTCCCCTCATATTCTAGGCCCGAAGTTGGTGGAGTCGTCACGGATCCCATGCAGCTCGGTCTGCATCTTCAACCTTGAATAGGCCCTGAGCCGAATTACGTTTGCTTGAGACCGCCCTGCCATGAGAACGCTCTCTATCGTCATTCCGGTGTACCGAGCCGCAGTCACCTTGCACGAACTACATCAACGCTTGATCGATGTCCTTGGGAGCCTTGCTGTGGAGTTTGAGATCATTTTTGTCGAGGACTGCGGTCCCGACAATTCGTGGGAGGTAATTGAAGAGCTCGCCAAGACTGACCCACACGTTCGAGGAATAAAGCTCTCCCGCAACTTTGGCCAACACGCGGCCACCATCTGTGGTATTTGCCATGCAAAAGGAGAGCAGATCATCACAATGGATGACGATCTCGAGCAGTCTCCTGAGGACATCCCGAAGTTGCTAACGAAGGCCGAGGAGGGCTATGCGCTGATCTATGGGACGTACTCTCAAAGGAGCCACGCTTGGTGGAGGAACGTCACATCCGACATCGGACGTTGGGTCTTCAACAAGGCCATTCCTAGCTTGAACTATGAATATACTGCGTTTCGGCTGATCGATGGCCGGGTTGCGAAGGCGTTAACAGAGTTCGATTCGCCTTTTCCTTTCGTCGACGGCTATCTGGCCTGGGTCACCAACCACTGCGCTTCTGTTCCAGTCATGCACTCCCCACGTGCGAGTGGCACCAGCAATTACAGCTTGCGTAAGCTCTTGGCGCACACTCTCAACATCTTCGTCACCTTCTCAGATGTCCCCTTGCGAATCGCCTCATATCTTGGACTACTGTTCTTCTTTATTGGCATGTTTTGGTTTGCTGCCGTGATTTTTGGCAAAATCACGGGCTACATCACGGTGAGTGGCTTTGCGTCCGTTGTCGCGGCGATTGTTCTCTTCGGAGGAATACAGTTGCTAATCCTTGGCGTCTTCGGGGAGTATCTTGGGAGAGTCAACTTTAAGTCATCCCGTAAGCCTCTCTTTCTGGTCGGCAACACAACAGAGCAACCACGACAATAGGATTGCAAATGCAGGAAGTAGTGATCATTGGTGGAAAAGGCACGGCGATTAACCTCGCAGAGCAGATCGAGGATGCGAGAGTTCGGTTTGGGTATCCGATGCGGGTCTACGGTTTTGCAATAGATGATCCTGCTCTCGGACAACAAATTGCCGGCTTTCCGGTTCTTTGCGGCACTCAAGAAGCGGCGCGGAAATATATCGATGGTGATGTCCAATTTCTTTTTGCCCTCTACAGGCCTGATGTCATGGCACAGCGTGTGCGACTACGTGACGAACTCGCTATCCCGCCCGCGCACTATGCTACCTTCGTGCATCCAGCAGCCTACGTGGCACCAAGTGTCCGGATCGGTCATGGGAGCGTCGTTTTTGCCCAATCGAACATAATGAGTGGGGTCACAATAGGCTGTCATGTCGTAATCAATTCTGGGGTTAGTATCGAACATGACACAGAGGTGGGGGACTCTGTCTTCGCCGCTGCTGGAGCGGTCGTTGGGTCCTTCGTCAAACTCGGTAGAGGAACGTTTCTTGGGCTGGGCACTACGATCAGAGAGAAGGTGGTCATCGGTGACTTCGCCTTTGTGGGCATGGGATCAGTCGTATTGGAACATGTGCCGAATACCGCACGGGTCTATGGAATCCCAGCCAGGGTGCACGCTTGATAGCCTTCGAGTGCCGCGCGTCGACGGTTCTCTACTCCCTGTTGAGTGCAACAAGGGACAATGGGGTGTTCCTTTTGCCGGCAAACGTCTGTCCGGCCGTGCCTCTCATTTTTCTTAAGGCAAGAAGAAGATTTGAGTTTGTTGACATCTCTCCACTCACCCTCTGTATGGACGAGGAGATAGTCTTATCAAAATGGAGAAAGCATCCGGGTCGCTATTCAGGGTTGATTTTTGTTCGCACCTACGGGATGGTACATGACATCTCAGAAATGCTGGAAGAGTTGCGCGAATTGAGCCAAGATGCGCTAATCGTTGATGATCGCTGCCTAGGCATACCAGAGGTTTTTGACAAGCCGCCGGCTAATATTAACGCAGTCCTTTTCAGTACCGGATATGCAAAGTTCGTCGACCTGGGGTTTGGAGGCTATGGCATTCTCGACCGCAACACTGCGTACTCTGGCGGAACTATGCCATACAACTCTGCCGCAAGCGACACACTTGATGCTTCCTATAAGTACGCCATCGCCAACAAACTGCCTTTCGTCTATTCGGACACTCACTGGCTGGATACAAGAAAACCGTCATTATCTTGGGACGATTATCTGCGAGTTCTGAACGCGGAAAGATCCAGAATGATTACGCACAAAGCAGCAATTAATGCATTGTACTCTGAAATGCTACCGGCCAACGTGCAGTTGCCGAGCCACTTCCACGCGTGGCGCTTTAACATTGTCGTGGCGTCCAAATCGCTCTTACTGCGGTCAATTCGACAAGCCGACTTGTTCGCTAGCGATCATTATGCTTCACTAGCGGGAATATTCGGCAAAGAGCATGCCCGTAATGCGGAGGCATTACACAATAAAGTGATAAATCTTTTTAACGATAAATATTTCGATTTTTTGCGCGCGGAGAAGCTGGTGGATGTCATAGTTAAACATCTCCGTCGCTCTGTTCCGGGGAAATAAGATATGACCAAGGTCGCCATACTGCAGTCCAACTACATCCCCTGGAAGGGCTATTTCGACATCATTCATGATGTCGATCTTTTTGTTTTCTATGACGATCTTCAGTACACCAAGAACGATTGGCGAAACCGCAACCGCATCAAGACACCGAACGGTGCTGACTGGCTTACTATCCCCGTGGGAGAGGACTCACATCGCCTCATCTGTGACGTAGAAATCAAGAATCCACTCTGGCAGACTAAACACTGGAAGACCTTTCAGCAATACTATTGCAAGTGTCCACACTTTGCCCGCTACAGGACTTTTCTTGAAGAAGTTTATATGGGGAAACACTGGAGAAGTCTCTCGGATCTTAATCAGTACCTGATCAAAGAGATCTCCCGCGATTTTCTGGCTATCAAGACCACGTTCAAGGACTCCCGGGAATATGCGCTCAGCGGGCTCAAGCTCGAACGGTTGATGGATCTCGTCATTCAATCCGGGGCCAGCAGCTATGTTTCGGGGCCAGCAGCCAAGGATTACATAGATCCAGGACGTTTTAACGACAGGAATATCAAGCTAATTTGGAAGGATTATTCTGGCTACCCGGAGTATCCGCAGATCTACCCGCCTTTCAAGCACGCGGTGACCGTTCTGGATTTACTGTTCAATGTGGGGCCCGACGCACCCTGGTACATCTGGGGCTGGCGTAAAGGGGGGAGCCCGCTGACATGAAATGGCATGTCGCATGTCCAATCGTCTCGCACACGCACGAGAGCGGGGTGACATCCGGGTGGCGGGTGCGTACGCGCATCGTCGCCCGTAGCCATAGCATGGTGGAGCTTTGCGCCTGGATGGAATTGCATTCCCCCCCCCGCTTATGACGCATTTTTGGCTGAGATCGCGCTCACAAAGGAGTGTCCATTGAACCGGCTTATCGAACACTCGTTCATCTTTTCCACGATCCTATTCACGGTTTACAGCCAGCTTATCATGCGTTGGCAGGTCACAGAAGCGGGTGCGCTGCCCACCGACATGCCCGGCAAGGTCCACTACATCGTCGCTCTGCTCCTGAACCCCTGGGTGATCTCCGGCATCGTGGCTACCTTCTTGGCTGGCGTATCCTGGATGCTGACTATGACCAAGTTCGAGATCAGCTACGCCTATCCCTTTGTCAGCCTGAACTATATTCTGGTGCTGGCGGCGGGTTTCCTCCTGTTCCAGGAGAGTCTGAGTTGTGCCAAGCTGGTGGGTGGCGCCCTCGTGATCCTCGGAATTATCGTCATCGCGAGGGGATAGGCCATGAGCCAGATAACTACCGGTATCCGCGCCATCCTCTCACACCCCCGGGTTTACGACACGCTGCAGAACATCATGGGCGCCCAAGCTGTTCGGCGTGATCTGGTGGACAGCTTCATCCGCCCGCAAGCGGGCTGCCGTATCCTGGATATCGGCTGTGGTACTTCGGAAATCCTAGCCTTCCTTCCGGAAACCGTGCAGTACTGGGGTTATGACATAAGCCAGAGTTACATCGAAGCAGCCAGGAAACGGTTCGGGCGCCACGGTCATTTTGAGTTTAGACAACTAGACCGGGTAGAACTGGAGATACTGCCAAGGTTTGACGTAGTGATTGCATTAGGAGTGCTGCACCACCTCGACGACCCACTGGTTATTGAACTCTTTAGTCTCGCGCGGGCGGCGTTGGTGGAGGGAGGCCGCGTGATCACAATTGATCCCTGTCTCGCCCCGGGGCAGAATGTCGTTGCACGCCACCTCATCCTCCGTGACCGTGGGCAGAATGTCCGCACGAAAGACGGCTACCGCAACCTGGCTGCCGGATCCTTTTCCCGCATCGATGGCACGCTAAGGCACCGCAAGTGGATACCTTACACCCATTGGATTATGGAATGCGTGGTATGAAGATTCCCTTCAACAAGCCCTACATGACGGGCAAAGAGCTCTGGTATATCTCGCAAGCGCATGCCCAGGGACACCTGGCAGGGGACGGCAGCTTCTCACGCAAGTGCAGCCAGTGGCTCGAACAGACCACCGGAACACGGCGTGCGCTCCTCACCCACTCGTGCACGGCAGCGCTGGAGATGGCAGCCATTCTGGCCGACATCGGGCCGGGTGACGAAGTGATCATGCCTTCATATACCTTCGTTTCCACTGCCAACGCCTTCGTCCTGCGCGGAGGCGTGCCTGTCTTCGTGGACGTCCGCCCCGACACGCTGAACATCGACGAGACGAAAATCGAGGCCGCCATTACGCCGCGGACCAAGGCCATCGTCCCGGTGCACTACGCAGGAGTGGCCTGCGAAATGGACGCGATCATGGACATCGCGCGCCGCCATGATCTGGTCGTCATCGAAGACGCGGCACAGGGCCTGATGTCCACCTACCGTGGGCGCCCGCTCGGCAGCATCGGACACATGGCTGCTTTGTCCTTCCACGAAACGAAAAACATCATCTCGGGCGAAGGGGGTGCCTTGCTCGTCAATGACGCGGTGTTCGCCGAGCGTGCGGAGATCATTCGCGAGAAGGGAACCAACCGTAGCCAGTTCTTTCGTGGCCAGACAGACAAGTACACCTGGGTGGATATCGGTTCATCGTACCTGCCAGGCGAGATCATCGCAGCCTTCCTGTACGCCCAGATGGAAGAGGCACAGACGATAACCGGCCGGCGCCTGGCGCTCTGGTCGCAGTATCACGCGCGACTGGCCACCGCCGAGAGCTCCGGCAAGCTACGCCGGCCTCGGATCCCGACCGAGTGCAGACACAACGCGCACATGTACTACGTTCTGCTGCCGGACCTGGCGCTGCGCACCGAGTTCATCGCCCGCATGAAGCTGGCGGATATCCACTGCGTCTTTCACTACGTACCGCTACACACCGCGCCCGCCGGGCGTTGCTTCGGGCGCCCCCATGGCGATTTGCACGTGACCGAACAGCTTGCCGACCGACTGGTGCGACTGCCCTTGTGGTTGGGGCTTGAGGAACGGCAGGACGAGGTGATTGAAAGGCTCGTCCAGACGGTGGCCGAGTTAGTTCGATGACTGTGGTCAGAATTTCTGACGAGACAAACAGTCAAGCCTTTCAGCGCGCGTTGACCTGGCACGCCGGCGTGCCAGTCGCAATTCTGCTGCTGGCACAGGTCGCGCTGTACATCTGGTTGGCGCCCCGGGGCTTTGATTTCACCGACGAAGCTTTTTATTTTCTTCACTACCTATACTGGCGCGACCTCTCTGCAACCATCTCGTTCTTCGGGGCCTACTTCGACCTGCCTTTTCGGATGCTCGATCAGAGCGTATCGGCAATCCGGAACTTGAGCCTGCTCTTGCTCCTGACCAGTAGCGCCTTCCTTACACGCGAAGCCTTACGCTTTTCTGACCGACGCCATGGGACAGGCGAACCAGCGCCCTGGAGTTTTCTCCTGGTTGGAACGGCGGCGTCACTGTTCTATTTCAGTCACCTGACCACCCTCAGAGCACCATCCTACAACCTGCTCGCGTTATGCTCGATGCTGTTGGCCAGCGGTGTCCTCCTTCGCGTTCTTGAGCCCGAGAACCTGATGCGGCCACCTCGGCTAGCCATGTTTTGCTACGGCCTTGCGGTCGGCGCGTGCGGCCTCGGGAAACCAACTTCGGGCGCCTTTTTGGTTTTGTGCCACTTGTTTTTCTTCGCGCTAGCCAACCGCGACTGGCGTCCCCAACACCTCCTCGTTCTGGCTGCCCTTTCATCTCTTGGCGTTGCTACAAACTTTGCGCTATTGCAACTGGCCCACCCGCAGTGGCTGACAGCCCTCCGTGAAGGCCTTGCCGTCACAGCCACAACCGATCATCGCAACGTATTCGAATTGGCGAACGTCCTGCGCTGGCAGATTCAACAGTCGGTCCGGCTTGTGCTTCCCTGGACCGCGATGGCATTATTGGTGCTCGTTCTTTTTAGGCGGTCGCTCGGACCAACCCATCGAGCACTTGCTTCGATAGTGGTCGGCGCGGTTATCCTGGGCTCTTCGATCGGCTTGATCTCGCAGGATTGGAAGGAATTGTGGTTGCCTCTGCTAGGCGCAGGTGTCGTGCTGCTGTTGAGCATCGAGGCCTTGTCCCGAGAGCCGCGCCGACTTGCCCCAAGTGACCCTACCGAGTTGGCCCTAATGGGTTTACTCGTGGCGCTCCCCCTCGCGTTCTCCTTCGGGACCAACATGCTGGTGCTCGAACACAGCAAGATGGCCGCCGTGTTCCCGATCGTCGCCCTCTCGCTCCGACTGCTCCGCCTCTACCGGCTGAGGATCGTTTCCCGTCCGGTACTCGTTGCGTCCCTAGCAGCCCTGTGCATGCCGACCCTGATCCTTCAGATCGATGCTGCGGTCGATGTTCGGCACACCTACCGGCAGCTCGCTGCCTTGCGCGACCAAACGCTTCCGGTGCAACTTGGAGGCACCAACACTCCCCTTCTGGTAGGCGAGAAGGCGCACAAATCCCTGACCTCCGTAATTGATGCAGCGCGCGCGGCGGGCTTCGAATCTGGCCAACCAATCCTTGACTTTACCGGTGACGGCCCAGGATGGGTTTACGCGCTTGGAGGACGGCCTTTGGGCGTTGCTTGGCTGCTTGGCGGCTACCCTGGCAGCGATGTCACCGCAGCGCACTTGATCAGCCGGTTGCCACGACATGAGTTGCGAAGGGCTTGGATACTTAGCTCCGCCCACAACCCACGTTCGATCATGCGATGGGAAGCAATGCTTCACGAACGCCTGGGTCCCCAGACCCACGAGCGCGTTGTCACCCTAGACGTCCCGGCACCCTACCGCTGGAGGCCAGAATCTCCGGAAATTTCGGACCTGCAGTTATGGCGGCCAATCGTCTCGCCCCGCCCCTGAGCGGGCTAAGGGCGCCTAGATTCAGACGGCAGTTGATCCAAGCAGGGAGATTGAGGGTCACTGCTGAAGACACCGTGACGTAGTTGCCCTGCCATGTTTTTTCATCCACTGCAAACCTCCGGTCAGGAAGTATTTCACGACTGGAACTCTTGCTTTGGCTAAGATTCGCTTTCACACAACCGCTTGACCGTAGCGAACGAAATGACCAATGCCGACGCGAATAAGATAGATCAGCGCAGCCCGGACGCGACCCTTCCCTGCTTCAACCTGCGGCCAGCCGTCGCAAGAATGCTTGCGGAAGAACCGCAGGTGGTGGTGCTGAGCAGTCTTTTCCCGAGCAGCCGACAGCCGACTGCCGGTCTTTTTGTCCGCGAGCGCATGTTCCGCGTCGGCCGGCATCTGCCGATGGCCGTAGTCTCCCCAAAGGCATGGTTCCCGCTGCAATCCTTGCTGCGGCGTTGGCGACCGGGATTCCGCCCTGGCGCTCCGGAATTCGAGCTGCAGCAGGGCACGGAAGTCTGGTTCCCCCGCTTCTTGTGTCTCCCGGGCCTGCTCAAGCGATTTGACGGTTTTTTCATGGCGATCGGTGCCTTTGCCCGCATGCGCGAACTCAAACGTTCTGGCCGCCTCGACATCCTGGATGCCCACTTTGCCTACCCCGATGGTTTCGCTGCCTGTCTGCTGGGACGCTGGCTGAATGTGCCGGTGACAGTCACGCTACGAGGGACTGAAGCCCGACACGCACGCGACGCAGTGCTTCGCCCACTGCTGCAACGATCTCTGACCAGGGTCGACCACGTCTTCGCGGTGTCTGAATCCTTGCGTCAGGTCGCGCTCGAACTCGGCGTACCGGAGAACCATGTCACCGTCGTCGGCAATGGTGTGGATATCGATCGGTTTCGCATCGTACCCCGCGACCAGGCACGGCTGGAACTCGGCTTGCCTGCAAGCGCGCCAGTGCTGATCACGGTGGGTGGCCTTGTCGAGCGAAAGGGCTTCCATCGCGTCATCGCGTGCCTGCCGATACTTCGACAGCAGTTTCCCGACCTACGGTACCTCATCGTCGGCGGCCCGAGTCCAGAGGGCGACTGGACGGATCGATTGCAGGAGCAGTGCCGTTCGATGGAACTGACCGACTGCGTGCAGTTTCTTGGCCCCCTGCCGCCTGATCGCTTGAGCGGCGTCTTGTCGGCCGCCGACGTTTTCGTCCTGTCTACCCGCAACGAGGGCTGGGCCAACGTCTTGCTGGAAGCAATGGCCTGCGGCCTGCCGGTGATTGCCACCGACGTAGGCGGCAATCGTGAGGTCGTCAGTTCGCCGGATTTGGGTGAAATCGTGCCGTTCGACGAGGCGGAGAGTTTATGTGTCGCGATTGGGAATGCGATTCGCCACCCCTGGGACCGTACTCGGATCCGCCGACATGCCGAGGAGAACACCTGGGACCAAAGGGTAACGGTGTTGGAAACGCATTTTCGAGCCATCCACCGTGAGGCCACCTTGCAGCGCCCCTGATTCCTGGAGTCTACCGACTTGAAAATCCTCCTCACCGGCACCGCCGGCTTCATCGGCATGCATACTGCGCTGAGCCTCCTTCGTAGAGGAGACACCGTCGTAGGCATCGATAACCTCAATGATTACTACGACGTCCAGCTCAAGCGCGCGCGCCTGGCCTGCCTTGCCGGCGACGGGAATTTTCGCTTCATCGCGATGGACATCGCCGACCGGGCCGCAATGGCTGCGCTGTTTGCGCGCGAACGCTTCGAACGAGTCATCCATCTCGCCGCCCAGGCGGGAGTGCGCTACTCGCTGGTCAACCCCGAGGCCTACGTTGACAGCAACCTGGTCGGCTTCATGAGTGTCCTTGAGGGCTGCCGCCATCACCGGGTTCAGCATCTGGTGTACGCGTCGAGTTCCAGCGTCTACGGCGGCAACACACGAATGCCCTTTGCCGAACGTGACAACGTCGATCATCCGGTCAGCCTCTACGCCGCGACCAAGAAAGCCAACGAACTGATGGCGCATACCTACAGCCATCTCTACCGCCTGCCGACCACCGGCCTTCGCTTCTTCACCGTCTATGGCCCCTGGGGTCGACCCGACATGGCGCCCTTCCTGTTCACCCGCGCGATCCTCGAAGGCCGGCCGATCGACGTTTTCAACCACGGTCAGATGCAGCGTGACTTCACCTACGTGGACGACATCGTCGAAGCCGTTGTGCGAGTCACTGACCGTGTGCCGGAGACGGATTCGGGGTACACTGTTGCCGATCCCGATCCGGCAACCAGCGATGCGCCATACCGGGTGTTCAACATTGGCAATCATCAGCCAGTGCCCCTGATGGACTTCATCGGTTGCATCGAGCAACGGCTCGGACGTCGTGCCGAAAAGCGGATGCTGCCCATGCAACCGGGTGACGTGCCGGCAACTTACGCCGACACCTCCGCCCTCCGGCAATGGATCGATTTCGCGCCCAGCACGCCGCTCTCCGAGGGTATCGCGCGTTTTGTCGACTGGTACCGTGACTATTACAAAGCCTGAAAGGAAGCTCAACAGCCATGAAGGTAACTATCATCGGCACCGGCTACGTTGGCCTGGTTACCGGGGCCTGCCTGTCCGAAATGGGCAACCATGTCGTGTGCCTGGATCTCGACGCACGCAAGATCGAGATTCTCAACAGCGGCGGCATCCCGATCCATGAGCCCGGCCTGGAACAGATGGTGAAGCGCAATGTGGCGGACGGGCGGCTGCAATTCACTACCGACGTCCTCGCCGCGGTTCATCATGGCACGCTACAGTTTATTGGCGTTGGCACACCGCCCGACGAAGATGGCTCAGCCGATATGCAGTATGTACTGGCGGCCGCGCGCAGCATCGGACAGCACATGACCGACTACAAGGTCATCGTCGACAAGAGCACGGTCCCCGTCGGTACTGCCGACCGCGTACGCGCTGCGGTGCAGAAAGTGCTGGCGGAACGCGGCGTCAACCTGGATTTTGCCGTGGTCAGCAACCCCGAGTTCCTCAAGGAAGGTGCTGCGGTCGATGACTTCATGCGCCCCGACCGCATCATCGTTGGCGCCGATGACGAACGTGCGACGCTGCTGATGCGTGCAATCTACGCGCCCTTTTCGCGCAACCGCGACAAGCTGCAACTGATGGATACCCGCAGTGCCGAACTCACCAAGTACGCGGCCAACGCCATGCTCGCCACACGCATCAGCTTCATGAACGAGCTGGCGCGGCTTGCCGAGCGCGTCGGTGCGGACATCGAACTGGTACGCCATGGCATCGGCAGCGATCCACGCATCGGCACGCATTTTCTCTACGCCGGCACCGGCTACGGCGGCTCATGCTTCCCGAAGGATGTGAAGGCGCTGGTGCGCACCGGCCACGACCTGGGCATCGAGCTCCGCGTGTTGACCGCGGTCGAAGCGGCGAATGAAACCCAGAAACGGGTGTTGGTCGACAAGGTCGTCTTGCGCTTCGGTGAGAATCTGCAGGGACGCAGCTTCGCCCTCTGGGGGCTGGCCTTCAAGCCAGACACCGACGACATGCGAGAAGCGCCGAGTCGGGTGATCGTGCACGAACTGCTGCGACTCGGTGCAGTGATCCGGGCGTACGATCCGGTCGCATTGGACGAAGCGCGCCGGGTATTCGGCGATCTCCCGGGGCTGAGTTTCGCCAACCACCAGGTGGATGCGTTGCGCGATGCGGATGCGCTGCTGATTGCCACGGAATGGCGCGAGTTCAAGAGTCCGGACTTCGAGCAGATGCGGAAGCTGCTCAAGCATCCTCTAGTCTTCGATGGCCGTAATCTTTTTGATCCGCATCTGATGGCGGAACTGGGAATTGAGTATTACGGAATCGGCCGCGGGCAAGGAATTCCGGTGCAGTTGGCAAGCAATGCTTGAACCACTTCTCGCCGGGCCGGCCTGCTGATGGCGCCCATACGGAATTGGGGGGTCTGACCATCGTTCTATCGTTGAGGCTTTCTGATCCAGCCGGCAGGGCGCTTGCACAGGCCAGCACCTCTGAGATCAACCCGTGGCGCCCGAGGACTTATTGCTGTGCAGGGGAGCCCGACCTTCCGGCCAACGTAGAAGCATCGATGCCAATGAGTTATGCAGCGGCCGAAACCTGTTCATGAGAAAAGACTATCCGTTTGACCAAGCTCCTGCCGTCGTTGTCGGAACCTGCGGTCATGGGTTGGCCGTGATTCGCGCCTTGCAAGAGGGTCAGGTACCAGTGATCGCTCTGGAAGCAAATCTTGATCTACCAGGCGCGCAAACGAGATTGGCTCAGGTGCATCCAGTGGAAGATATCAATGGCCACGGACTCATCGAAGCCCTGCTGGCACTTCGAGCACGTGTCCACTGCCCTAACAAACCGGTACTTTTCCTTACCAATGACCAAATGAGTCGAACCCTGGCGGAGCATTGGGATGTACTGGATCCCCACTACCTTCTGAGCTGGTCGCAGTGCCGGGACCGAGTCACGGCACTGCTCAACAAGAGCAACCTCGCTGCCCATTGCAAGAAACAGGGTTTGTCCTACCCCACTAGCCGCCAGTTGCATGCCAAGTCTGATGCAAAACTCGTATTAGCCGCAGTCGGTCAACCAGCGATCGTTAAGCCGGCACGGCCCTTGGCTGGCTTCAAGACTGCCTTCCCTCACGACCACCTAGAGTTGGAACTCCTGGCTGAGGCTTTCGAAGCTGACCTGCCGTTTGTTGTCCAGAAGTTCGTACCTGGCGACGAATCAGCCACTTTTTTTTGTGCGCTCTATCTGGATTACGGAGAGGTTCTGGCTCGCTTTGACGGCCGCAAGCTACGTTCGCGACCGCTAGGCCACACAACAATCGCTGAGTCTTGCGTGCAAGACGATGTCTATCGGGAAACACTGCGATTCTTTTCCGGCATGAACCTTTCCGGACCGGTCTCGCTGGAACTGAAGCGTGATGCGGAAGGCCATCTCTGGGTGATAGAGCCAACCATCGGACGTACTGATTTCTGGATTGGGCTGTGCACCGCGAACCAAGTCAATCTCCCACTTGCGGAATATCATAGTCAACTGGGCTTCCCTCAGGAGCAGCGCACTCAGCGCGACTGCGCGCTTTGGCTCAATGAAGACCGCGACCCCGGGGGGCGCTTGTGGCTAGCCCTTCATCCCAGCCTTGGACTCGGCACACGTCATTCGGCCTACCTTTATTTTCACAAAGATGATATCGCACCGGCATTGGCATTCGCCAAGCGGATTTTTACTCGCTGGTCCTCGGCCATTCTGCGCCGCGTCAGAGTGTTGTTTGCGCTTCACCATTTGAGAGCACTACTCCGGTTCGCTCAATGGCAGCCGGCAAGGCTGTGCGAAGGAGCGTGGTCACCACCTCCGCGAGGCCCAGGGTCGCTGCCCAGTAGGCGCCTGCAAGGAAAACGGAAAATGCGAAGCACTTTACGCCGCCTGCTGCACCCGCTTAAGGAGTTCGGTTGGAGCGGGGGTGCGCTATACCTCCTGGACCGTCTGATGGGCCAACTCTCACCCAGTCTCGGTCTGTATGTTTATGACCTCATGGTGCAGCCGATTACCAGCACGCCTCTGCTTCCGGCCAGGATGGCCAGAAATCTGACGTTCGCCGAGATCCAGTCCTGTGACCCCGCGTTCGAACGCATCCAGGCACGGCCGGAAATCAAGGCGTCACGGATCGATCAAGGGGCGCGGTGCCTGGGCGTATTCCGGAAGGAAGTGCTGCTCGGATACGTGTGGTTCTGCTTCAACTGCTATGATGAAGACGAGGTGCGGCTCAGATATTGCCTGACTGAGGACAAGCAGTCGGTGTTTGACTTCGATCTGTACGTGTTTCCCGAACAGCGAATGGGCATCGCGTTCGCGGCCATCTGGCACGCGGCCAACGAGTACCTGCACGCATGCGGCGTTCGCTACACATTCAGTCGGATAACACATTTCAACCTGGCATCGCGGCACGCGCACGACCGCTTGGGAGCGAAACCGACTGGGCGCACGACTGTCCTCAAGGCAGGGCGCCTCGAGCTGATGCTGGCGTCGATTCCGCCATATTTTTCGGTAAGCTGTTCGCCCAAGCAGCGCGTCGAGTTGCGTCTGACTTCGGACGTCGTGGATGTCAAGGGATGAGGACGAATAACGCCCGCCGGGCGCCCACTTCCGGACGCAGCGTGCATTGTGGTCGGTTCATCACTGCGAATCCGAGAGCATTGTGTGGTCAGATTCCACCAGCGCGAGAAGCTAGCCGCACGAAAAATGGCCCTTGGACAATGCAAAGCCAAGGGAAGCCAAACACCCTTCCAGGTTAACAAGATGCCTATCACCCCCCCCCCCGAGGCAGAGAACCCAGGGTCATGGGACCACTCCAGCCACCGAGAGTTCGTAGACTACTATGCGCGCCAGAGCCTCGAACCTGAAACGGTGGAACGTTTCACCCGGGTGAGGGATAAGGCGATTGCGCTCCTCGCTCAGCGTCCTGAGAACCGGTCTAGCCTGCAGGTGGCAGACATCGGATGCGGCGCCGGCACTCAATCTCGCCTGTGGGCTCAACTGGGGCACCACGTTCATGGACTGGATGTCAATGCACCATTGATCGAGGTGGCCAGACAGCGAGCAGAGGATGAACACCTTGACATCGAGTTTGCTGTCGGCTCGGCTACGGAACTTCCTTATGCTGACAAAATGATGGATGTCAGCCTCCTGCCCGAACTTCTGGAGCATGTAGTCGACTGGGAAAGCGTCCTGAACGAAGCTGCCCGTATTCTCAAGCCAGGCGGCTTGCTCTTTCTCAGCACGACCAATTGGCTCTGCCCGAAGCAGGACGAATTCGAACTCCCGCTGTATAGCTGGTACCCCGGCTTTGTGAAACGCAAGTTCGAACACCTCGCTGTCACCACCAGGCCCGAAATCGTGAACCACGCGAAGTATCCAGCCGTCAATTGGTTCAGCTTCTATTCGCTGTCCCGCTATCTGGGGCAACGGGGGTTTCGCTGCCTGGATCGCTTCGACCTGATTGATACGGCGAACAGAAACCCGCTGGAGAAAGCAGTGGCGACTATGGCGCGAACCTTGCCGCCGCTGCGCTTCGCGGGGCACGTGCTGACCCCCGGCACGGTTATTTTTGCCTTCAAGCAACCCTGAGAAAACTAACTTCACGACGATGATCGCCTTCGACAGACTCGCCGTTGTGCTACCTGATAGTGGGGTCGCCAAGCCGATATCTGCCAACTTGGAGCCCGTTGCCCTCTTTGCACCAACGGACATCCCTGTCGGAGCCGCTGCAAGACTCCCTGGCAGGACCCCATGCGGCACTGGACAGTCCTTGCGGTCATCGCGCTTGGTAAGCTAATGGGATATGGACACTCCATTGTGTTGGTTCACCCTCGTTAGCGCCCCGACGGCCAATGAACAAGAGCGCCTCCCTGTCCGTGGTTATTCCTTCATACAACGCCGAGCGCTATCTCGCCTCGACGGTTGATTCGGTGCTACTGCAGAATGGTCCGGACCTGGAGGTCGTGATCGTCGACGACGGATCCCGTGACGGCTCGGCGGATCTCATCAGGCAGCGCTACGGATCGACTTCCAACGTCCGCTTGCTCCAGCAGGCCAACCAGGGGGTCGCAGCCGCGCGCAACCACGGTGTTCGAGAGGCAAGAGGCGAATGGATCGCCTTCGTTGATGCCGACGACATCTGGCTCCCCGGCAAGCTACGCGCACAAATGGACCTTCTCGCAATGGAGCCGGAGGCCCGGATAGCCTATACGGCCTGGCAGGTCTGGTCCAGTGCTGCTCCCCTGCCCACACCCGACTTCCTAGCCGAGCTGCAAGCTCAAGCCGATGATACTGAACGTTGGAGCGGCGCCACAGGGTGGATTTATCCGCAGTTGCTGCTCGAATGCGCAGTGTGGACCTCCACTGTCCTCGCCCACCGATCGGTATTCGACGAGGTAGGGTTGTTCGATAGCACACTGCGCATCGGTGAGGACTGGGACCTGTGGCTGCGCGCCTCACGGGTCACGCCCATTGTTCGGGTACCCCGCCCCCTGGCACTCTACCGCATGCACCCCAACAATATCACCAAGGGACCGCTTGAGACCAACTACAAGGACGTCGTGATCTCACGCGCGCTGGCGCGATGGGGCTACGTGTCGCCCGACGGCACGGCCGCGCGTAAGACCGAAGTGGATCGTGGACTGGCCCGCAGCTGGAGCGATTTCGCTGGCGCGAACCTGATGGCCGGAGACCTGGCCCGAGCTCGCCACGGCGCAACGATGGCACTGCGCACCGATCCTCGTAGCCTGCTCGGCTGGAAGCTGCTCGGAAAGTCCATAGCGCATTCACTGCTCCACCGCAAACGGGTCGCCCGTTAGCTCGATTCCCTTGCCCGCTTCCTCCTGATGAGACCACGATGACCAACCCATCGCCACAAAGCTCCGTCGCTTCCCGACGGAGCACTCTCGTGCGTCGAGCTTTGGTCCTGCGCGCCGACGATCTCGGGCGGCGGGTCATCAACGGCGCAACCTTTCAGTTCCTCGGCATCATGCTCCGGACGGTCATCACCATCGGATCCACGGCCATCCTGGCGCGGCTACTGACGCCGGCGGACTTCGGCTACATTGCCATGGCCACTGTGGTCACCGAACTTGCCGCACTGTTCAGCAACTTCGGTTTCAACAATCTGCTGATCCAGCGGCGGGTGATCAGCCGGCTACAGATGGACACCGTATTCTGGGCCGGCACCGCGCTCGGTGTGCTGCTGGCCGCAGCTGTCTTCGTGATGTCCTTCTTCGCAGACTGGTTGTTCGACGACGCGCTAGTCGGCGATCTCCTGAAAGTGCTCTGCCTGCCATTCCTGATGATTGGCCTCACCATCATCCCCGGCGTCGTACTCGCGCGCCTGATGCACTTTCGCACCGACTTCTGGATTCAGATCACCACCATCGTCACGCGTACCCTGGTAGCGATCGGATTCGCCTGGATCGGCTTCGGCGTCTGGAGCCTGGTGGCCGGCGCCTTGACCAGCACTCTGGTTCAGGTTGTACTCGGTTGCGCAGTGGTGCCCTATCGGCCGCGCCTGCGCTTCCATCTCCCCTACATCATGTCCACCTGGCGCACCAGCAGCAGCTACTTTGGCGGCGGGCTGCTGTTCTACGCCAACATGAATGTCGACCTGATGCTGATCGGGCGCCAGCTCGGTGCGGTGTCGCTTGGTTACTACCAGACCGCGCGTTCGCTCACCGACGAGATTCGCGCCCGCATCGCCATGCCCTTGCAGCATGTATTGTTCCCCGCATTCGCCGCCGTACAGGCGGATCCCGAGCGAGGACGCGAGATGTTGATGCGTAGCGGACGGATGCTGGCAGCCATCGTCATCCCGATTGGCTTCGGCGTCTCGGCCACCGCACCCGAACTGGTGCCGACACTCTACGGGCCGCAATGGTCGGCGATGATTCCCGTCATGAGTATGTTCGGGCTTAGCGCAGCACTCAAGGCCAGTATGGCCATCGCCACGCCGTTATTCAATGCGCACAATCGCGTCGGCCTGGCCCTGAAGTACAACGTCGTCAGTTCGCTACTGGTGGTCGCGGCGATCTGGCTGACTCTGCCCTATGGGATCGAAGCCGTAGCGCAGGGATTGGTGCTGGTTTCTTTCTATTCGCTAATACCGTTCCGCACGGCGCTCGGGCTTATCGGGCTAGGCTTCCGCCATATCTGGCAGATCCTCGGGTTGCCCACCCTGGCCGCAGTGGTACTCTGGGCGTCGGTTTACCTAGCACGACCGTTCTCCACGGAATGGATCTCCGTGGCCGGCGGTCGACTGGCTTTGTACGTCGTGCTGGGTGGCTGCATCTATCTGCTGACGTTGCACCTGCTGTCTCGCCAGTATCTACGCGACTTCAGTGATCTGGCACGCAGATTCCTTCACCGCTCGTGAGTGATTTTCCCCCCAAAGTTGTGTCTGCCAAGGATAACGTAACATAGCCGTCACCCCTGGAAGGCCTGAAATTTCAGCACACGGGTCTCACTGGCCGCGATTTCTTGGGTGGCGAGGACCGACACGGCAAGTGCATGCCCCAACACAGATCAAGCCAAGGCGAGCAGACTCAACACCGCGCATCAGGAAAAACAGTTACCAAGGACTCTACCCCCTTGAAAGACGAAAACCGAGGGAACCTCAGCTGATACGTTCCGCGGGGAGGAGTGTTGCACGAGGCCCCCGACCCAATCCTATTCGTTGTTGTCGACTAGCGACAGGAATTGATGCGCCAGGTTTTCTCGGGTGTGCCGCCGGAGCCATTCGTCCAGATCGGTAGAACGCGAGGATTGATGCAAGTCGCCAATACTACGGCGCATCCCCAACTCTTCTAGGACCTTGGCAAGGGAGTCCAAGTCACCATGGTGAACGCTCCAGCCTAAGTTCAGACTCCTGACCACGCGATCAGACTCACCGTCGTCATCTATCAATAGAACAGGGGTCCCAGAGGCAGCGTACTCGTATAGTTTTCCAGGTAGATAGCGATCGAAGCGAGAGTCGTGCAACAGCAACAATGCATCCGATTCGCGCATCAGCCGTGCGGCTTCAGCCAATGGCACAACGGGCACCAGTTCAATAACGTCCTGCATCGGGAATGATTGCAGCTGCAACAAGGCATCGTCGCGCTTGTAGCCAACGAAGCGAAGCAATAATTGTTTTCTAAGCTCGGGTCGGTGAGCAAGCACTGACTGGACAGCATCGAGAAAGAGCTTAGGGTCGGTGTGACCACCCAACTTGCCCGCAAATGTCAGAACTATCCGTCTGTCGAGTGTTCGCGAGTTGGGGACGATCACCTCCTGGGACTCTGCGGGCTCCCATCCATTGGGCACCACCGAGCACTTGCTGCCAATGGCCGCACCAAAAATCTTCGCTAGATGCTGGTGCTGCGACTGGGTTGTAACAACGATACGCTCGGCGTGTGCCAGACACTTTGCCTCCCAAACTCTGCCTGCTGGTGTTTTCGCGACAAAATCAAACGGGCATTCCGACCATTCATCTCGGTAGTCAAGTACTAGACGAGCGCCATGCTGCCTGGCGAGAAACCATCCGGCGACAAAACTTGAAAACGGAGGGCCGGTGGCTATGATTGTCTGCGGGACGTCGTTACCAAAGCATCGATGTACGGCAGCAACCATGTCCAACGCGCCAAGCATCCCACCATCGACTTGCGGGAAGAGCCGGTAGCTAGGTACCAGCGTAGGCGGCGAGAAGCGCTCAACGCGTACGTTTGCCCCAACGTACTCAAGCAATCGCTTTCCTGCTGCGCTGGGCGAAGGTGGCGCTTGACCGGTCACGACGGTAACACACCACCCGGCTTGGCTGGCATAACGGGCGAGGGCCGCAGGCCGATAAACTCCGCCAGCAATGGCGGGCGCAAATTCGCCAACCAGGAGAAGTAGTCTCTTGTCTGATGGCGAAACCGAAGACGGTGATAGCATCTTTTTTTTTTGTACTCGCCAATGCTCACCCCACAGGCGCAGATGCGCTGCAATTGTGTCGGTGGCTCGTGCGGCCAGATCACTCATCGTTACACCTGCTCAGTCCAACACAGCAGCACGGAGAAGAGTCGGATGAAATGCACCAGCTGCAATAGTGATCGAGAAAGCTCATCGTGCGTTACTCCTTTATCCGACGCATGCACAGATGTAGATCTGAGCACCCTTGACAGCCCTTTCCAGACGCTGCCCAGTGGGTGCGGGATAGGACCTGGCTAGAACTATAACTCCTTTGGCAAGCGCCCGAACCGCCCGGTGACCGCCGTAAGAACCCCGTAGCCGACGCGCCTCGGTGAGGAATCGGGGCCAGTCCTGCACGCTGGCTTCGTACGCCCAGCCTTCACGCATCGCCAGAGCGATGGCTTCACACTCAGGCCCCGTGAGAGGAGCATCGGGTGCGCACAGGTCGAGCACCGCACGCAGATCCTCGAACATTTCGTCGATGCAGCCATGGTTGGCCATCACGCGGATACGGTTCAGGAGTGCGGCCCTGGTCGACCGTTGATCAATGGCGCGGGTGACCGGCGGCGTCAGGTATCCGCCTAGGGCGAGCGATGACCGGATCTTCCTGCCAATTGCTCCACTGTGCTTCCTGAAGACGCTGCTGCGCTGTGACGCAGTATAGCGGATGGCCTTGGCGCCGCGGACACCACCGTGCTGGCGGAAGACGAAGATCGGAGACTCGCAAAAGGCCGGCTTGGCGATACGAGCCAGGCGGATCTGCAAATCGTAGTCTTCTCCGCTGAGCAACGCGGGATCAAGGCCACCCAGCGCCTCCAGCAGTTCGCGTCGCACCAGTGCAGTCCCCAGATGAAAGAAACAGCTGCGCATGATTTCGAAGAAGAATTCCTCGTCCCTTGGGCACGGCGGCGAGTAAAGACGACCCTGGACAATGTGACCATCCGGGCCGTTCGTGCCGATGAAGTGCTGACCGTAAACGAAGCCGATGCCTGGCTTGGCCTCCAGCACATCCAGGCGCCGCTCAATGGCGTCGGGCAGTGCGACGTCGTCGTCGTCGAAAATCCAGATCAGCGCCCCCTGGGCCAAGGACAGCCCAAGGTTGACCGCCCTGGGCTTGCCTCCATTCTCTTTCCGAACGTACCTGATGCGATCCCCATAGCGTGCTAGCACGTCTGCCGTTCCGTCTTCGGAGCCGTCGTCAATAACGACGATCTCCAGTGGCGGAACGGTCTGGACCAGAAGGCTCTCCAGACACTCACCGATGCAATGAGCGCGATTGAACGTTGGTACGATGACGGAGACAGTCATGGCTTTCGCCGCCGATGCCCGTTCAGATGAGTTGATTGGCAGGTCTGTTGTCATGCCCTCGCGCTTAGTCGATCCGGAGCACGGTTGGTGGACGATCACCGCAGCTTCCGATAAGTACCGATGATTTCAGCATCCGTCATCCGCATCGTGTTCTTGCTCCCCAGGAAATAGGTCGTGCAGGCGTAATCGCTGGCATGCGGCTTGGTGGCGGTCGCACGGTCGAAGTACTTGAGCCAGAAGACCAGGAAGGGCGTGAGCAACCGGATGATGGATTGGTAGGACTTCACAGCCGACAGGCTGAGCAGAAACGAGCGAAAAGCCAGCGCCAGCGCGGTGCCAGCGCCAGCACCGACACCGATCCGGACCTCTTTGAACTGACTGAAGAGGCGCCGATGGCCAATCAACGAAAAACGATGGAAGTCATAGGCACCCAGGTGCACAGGATACATGAAGGGAGACTCGGCGTAGATCAGGCCGCCCTCTCGCAGCACTCGGTACGCCTCCTCCACGCAACGCACGGGATCGGCCACGTGCTCGAGCACTGCCTGCAGCACCACTGCGTCAACGCTGCCATCTCGCAACGGTAGATCGTGCCCATCGGCGATGACAACCACAGTGCCAGCAAAGTAGACATCGGTCTCGAGAACCAGCATATCTACGGCCTGGCGCAACCCCGTGATCCCCGCTCCGGCGTCACCCGCGCCGACGACCAGGACGCGCTTGGGGCCCTCGCCGGGCAGCCGCCTGAGCTGGACCAGCAGTTCCGCGTAGAGCGCCTCCCCGATCCGGTTCTCGGTAATGGACGGTCCCCAGCGCTGAATGATGGAGACGAAACTGCGGTGTGGCCGGTAACCGAGCGTGATCGAGTCGCTTGGTCTGTAGTCCGAAAGACGGAAGACCGACTGCTCTTCGACGATGAGTACCGGCGTGTCGCGCACGAGTGGGAAGACTCGACCGCAGCTGGCCGATATGCAACGGCAACTCGAGGTGCCAATCTCAAGGGGAAACTTGCATTTCGGACAGGCCAGAAGATCGCTTACGTCCTTCACTGTTCCTTGCATCATCAGTTCCTTCAGACAAATGAGCGTGGGACATTGGTTGCTGGCACAAACGCCGGGATAAGCGTCCAGCCACGCAGGCCACTACCTGGTGTGTGTCAAGCCGTTCCAGGCTTCGTGCCGTCCATGGGGAAAAAGGACGCGCAGGAACACCAGCAGGTGTTCTCGGCTCGCGCGCCGAGGTTTCGGCGCAAGTATAAGGTACAGTCCTCCACCGGCAGCACCATGGCACTGCAACGTCGGTCGCAAGAAATCTGGGAACATTTTAGTGTCTGCTGGAAACATTTGAATGTTTGTCACTTACTTGCCTACGGCCTCACCCGCTACGCCGGCGCTCGAATCGAGTGCAGATGAGCCGCCTTTTGACAGTGCCGACGCTCTGCGTTCAGGAACCACACTTTCCTGCTGACGAGTGCCACTCCGAACGTCAGATGGCTTGCCCCCGAGTACACGATGCAGCTCTAGCAGAACCTTCGACGTTGGACTGTGCTGCAAGCCTGATTCCACCAAGGTTTTTGCTTCGGCTTTTTTCCCCGAGTAGATCAGGAACTCGGCCCAACTCGCGTAAGCTGGCCAATAGTCAGGCTTTAGCGCACGCGCCTGGGCGAATGCCGTGGCCGCCTTTTTGAGGTCGCGATCTCGGAGACGTAGCTCGATTTCTCCCTGTTTCGTCAGAAGCTCAGGCATCAGGACAAAACCTCGATTGATTCCGATGACTTCAACTACATATTCCATGTCATTCGCCGCCTCCAGGATGTAGTTGTATCTTTGTGATGAGGGTGTACTGGTGCGCTCCGCACGCAGCATCCCGACCCGCGCCCAGCAATAGTGATGCAGGTGCGAAAGAAAGCCCGCGCCTATCCGAGCTTCCCAGACCCGCCGATCTGGACTATTCCGCAGAGGAAAATCCTGCGTGTAAGGACAATACCTCGGAATCAACGCCATTTCTTCGTTGGTAATCGCTTTGGGCTTGGCTGCGGCGATCATCGGCCAAACCGTCAGAAGCGATAGCAACGCCGTCCCCACCACGGCGAGCCGACCTGATTTGGCTCTCGTCATCAGGAACATAGCCATGTTTTCCCCCCAAGAGAAAGCTCTTCCATGTCAAAAGCTTCAAACAACCGCTTAATTCCACCTTTCCTCCAGTCGCTGCCAAGGCATTCGAAGGAGATAGCGCGCTGAAGCAACAAATAATCAGTGTGACCGATGACGAGGTGCGCCTTCCGGAGCCGTGAGGACTCTCGGCAGGACGCCGGTGCAGTTCGGCACACCAGTGCGTCACCTTACCGAAAGTCACATCTACGATCGCATCGAACGAAGTCGAACGCCGCAGAGAAACCGTTTTCACTCCCCGAGGCAGGAACACCTTCACCCCGAGCGCCCAATAACAACACTCACTGCACTCCGAACTGCATTCTTGGCGTTGGCGGCTATCTTGTCCTTCAAGGAAAACTCCGGCATCGCCACGGGGCACGAGGCAATCCTTTCGTAATGCTTGATGTACTGCTGCTTCAGCAGGGCAAGGTCGTAGTTCTTCAAAACCCTTTCTCTGCCACGCTTTCCAAGTGTCGACAACACTTCCCGATCGGTGTCACGGAGAACCCTGGTGAGCTCACCAGGCTTTGTGATATCGATAAAAATCCCTTCCTTGACAATGGAGCGCTGGTTCTGGTGGTTGGTGCAGACTACCGGTAATCCCGCTGCCATGGCCTCGATGAAAACAATCCCGAAGGTCTCAAACGCAGAACCCAGGGTAAACACATCGCCGGCAGCGTACACTTTGGGCAAGTCCTCATGCGGGACTTTTGTGAAAACGACCCTTTTACCCATCAGGCGTTGCCCCAAGGCCACAATCTCCGGCGTATCTGGAGTTTCTTGTCCGGCCACCACCAGATAAGCATTGTTGACGGCGGCAACCTCGCGAACCACATAATCCATCCGCTTGTGTCCATATGAAACAGCACCGACGCTAACCACCACAAAGGCATCCTCGGGAATGCCATGCTGGGCTCTGAAATCCGAAACAAGGTCTGGGCGAAAAAGTCCTACATCCACACCGTGGGGAATCATGAACGATTTTCCCTTCGCACTATGTGACAAATTTAGCGCCGTATGCTCTTGAACAAAATCACACGGCGGCAAATCCCTGGCGGGAATGGCCCCGCCATTGGAGAAAAGAATCCTTGGTGGCGACTTGAAAAGGTGGCGTTTGTCGAAAACAATTCCACAAACTTCGCGTTCGAGGCAGTGGACTACGTCAAAATCGCCCTCAAGAAGCGGCTTGAGCGCAGCATAGGCAAACGTCTCTGCCTCAATTCTGCAACGTTCCTGAACCCTCAACGACTCCGCCCACTTTGGGGAAGAAGCGACATGAACGTGGTCGAGACAGGAGGCGCCACGAGGAATGTTGTCGATCACCAATTCCCCCGGTGCGGACTCCCCACCGCCCTTGAAAAGGGTGATATCGAGCGACTCCCTCAGAAGTGAAAACAGATCCCGAGCAAACACTTCGTGCCCACGATACACATTGCCCAATCCAGAGCACAACAGCGCAATTTTCATGGCTATTCCTTGCGATTTTTCCTCGAGTTGTCGCCTTCCCCAGGATGGTTATTGTTGCTGTCTGCTTGTCTCCCGCGGCGCGGGTCGAATCTCTTAGGAAACGGGGCGGTACCCGCTTTGAAATTCCCAACGCAGGCACGTCGATCATCAAGGCACCTGCTTATCCACTCGCATCGCCATGTGCTGCTGCGCGGCAAGCTGGTCAGCTTGCGATCTGGTCTGTCCGCATCGATGGGCTCTGCCACATATTTCTAACGAGTTGTAAACCAAACCCACATCGACTTCGACTCCACGGTGTAAAGCGGGGCAACTGCATCCTGTCGCTGGCCCGGTCGGCGACTCCCCACGCGGTAGTCACAGCTCCGTCAAACCCCAGTGCTCGAATGATCTGCGCATCGACCGCGCGATAGTCGACATTCGGTCTTCCATTAGGGTAGGCAAACAGGCTGATCCGCTCCTGTAGCAACGACTCGAGAAAATCCTTGCTATCAAGAACCTCGGTGCGCACCTGGCCGGGCTTCAACCGGGCGAGAATCGGGTGCGTCGCCGTGTGAGCGCCTATCAACATTCCGGCGCCGCGCATGATTCTTACCTGCTCCGAGGTCAACATCAGGTCCGAGGGCAGCCTCGCCCCAGCGGTTGCGGCGACAAAATTGGCGAGTTCGAGACGCTCTGGCGGGTCTCTATACTTGATGTCATTCAGGATGCTCGCAATTGCCGCGCGAACGGCATGTACTGAAGCCAAGTCATGGACCCCAAGCCCCTTGCTGGAGAGATCCAGCTTTGCTTTGACGCAATTGCGGACAGAGTGAACGACCGTGTCGTTCCACATCCGTCCGCCATCGAGATACGCCGTCGCCACAAAGAACGTGGCTGTCAGGCCATGGGATTTGAGAATTGGCATGGCGACAGTGCAATTATCGGCATAGCCGTCATCGAAGGTAATCGCCGCAGCCCTTGGGGGCAATGTATTCGCATCGAGCCGGGCGATCGCCTGATCCAGCGGCAGGACGTTGAACCACTCCTTTATCCAGCGCATGGCCTGCCCAAACTCACGTGCATCGGGATCCCAGTTGAGAACGGAATCCGCCTGAGCGAGAACACGATGAAAAATCAGGATGGAAAGCTGTCCTCGTGCGCCTCCAGAGGAACAAGCATGAATCAAACCCTTCACGATCATCTCACTGGCTCCGGATGCGCAAGCTGAACTCCTGTGACGGGGTTGCCAGACCCAAAAGCACCACTCGTCTCGCGTTTCCAGTCCTCTTGTCTCATCCAGCGCCGGGCGACGACTACCATGACCATAATGTTGTAAGGCAAGTCAAAATAGGCAAGTTGCAGAAATGCACCGCCGACCAGGTAACCGATCAGGGAGACCTGACACATCCCGGCCAGCGCATGGATCCACGCCAGTTCGGATCGTTTCGCCGATTCCTTTCGCATCCGTGCCGCTTCACGCCATGTCAACCACCAAAGGAGCAGGAAGAGACCCAACCCCACGTAGCCATGCTCGCCAAGTACCGAGAAATAAATGCTGTGGGCCACAGGCGTTCCTTTAACGGCCGGAGCGTAAATCGCATAGTTGGTCGTGCCATAAACATCAAACCCGCCGCCCAGCGGCCGGTCATTGGCAACCTTGATGCAAAAACCCCAGGATCCAAATCTTGATTGCGCAGATTCATCCGTTTCATACGCCCCGATCGACCCCATCCGCTCATCCCATGATGAAGGCATGAAAGCAAGCAGCGCACTGGCAACCGAGGCGATGGCTACCCCAAAGACAACCTTACGATTGGATCGGTGCCACAAGAACAGAGTCATGGCTGTGATTGCGACCAATGCCCCCCTGGACTGTGACCCCAAGGCAGACAGACCACACAACACCATCAGCGCCAGTAAGCCGAGACGCACCGCTCGACGGGTGGCAACCATCCGCAGGTAGTTTATCAATGGGATAACGATGATGATGGCGACAGCGAGGGTGTTGTTGTCGCCGATGAAACTGCCATCTGGGCCCCACACGCGATGCTGGCCACCGGTCAGAAGGGTGAATATGCCGCCCTTGAGCCCATAGAAGCCAATCGAGAGAACGTTGACCCAGACAAACAGTTCGATATGTCTGCGCTCATGCAATACCATCAGGGCTACCCCGGTCATGAGCTGAATCTTCAGGACCTTTTCAAGCTGAGTCAGCGAACCCGCTGGATCAATCGCAAAAGCAGTGGTCAGACACATCCACAGCACAAACAGAAGCAGCGCCACAACCGGAGACGCCCACGGCATACGTATCTTGTCGCGCGTGATGAACAGCGAAAGGAAGACGACAGCCGCCGCTACCGTGCCAAAGGGTGCACTGAATGCGAAACCAAAGGCCAGCCTGTGCGGATTCATGATGCTGATCCAGGTCCACAAGAGCACGCCGATCCGGGGATGAAGCAGTGCAAAAGGCAAGACGGAGAGCACAATACCCAGGATCAGCAGGTCACGCATTGGTGACCTCACGAACGAAGCAAAGGCCTCTGGCCGTGAACAGAGCTTTGGTACCGGTGGGTCTCGGTGTCTGATTCGAGGCAGGCGTTGTCGCAGATCTGGCAGGAGCACAAGAACCCACGAAACCGCCGAAGGCCACAAGCAACCCAATGTCATCTTGACGCATTCTCGTCATCAAGCCGCGAACTAGATTTCCTGAGACCGCCGCCAGCCAGCTTCCAAGCATCTGCATTGTCCTCTCTCAAGTGAGCATGACATGGCTTACGATGTAACGGTACTTGCCCGACTGTTCCCGAGGTATTTCCCCCACTCTCTCGACCACGACGGTTACGCTCTGCCCCAGGCGAGCCTTGATACCTTTGGCGATCGCCACCTCGACTTCCGCACCGCAACCTTCCCCCGGAACGATCTGGACAGACACGTGCTCCCGTGTTTCTTGCACCACCTTGAAAGCCTCTATCCCCGGGATATCACGAATTGGATAAACAACAGCCAAGCCATGCATGATGGTGCCGTCGGCAGCCACCACAAAATCGGTTGTTCGGCCCTGGATTTCTTCCAGCATGGGCAGGCCACGCCCACAGGCACATGTCTTATCCGAAAGAATCGCGACGTCACCGGTGCGGTAGCGGACGAAGGGGAAGTCGCCGGTGGCCATGTGCGTCACCACTACCTCGCCCACAGCCCCGCGGGGCAGTGCATTACCATCCCGATCGACAATTTCGACGATGATGTCTTCGGCTGTGATGTGCATCCCACCCTGTGGGCACTGGTGGGCGATGAAACCGGCATCCCGCCCGCCATAGCCATTGGCGACCTGACAACCGAAGATGCGCGCGATATCGTCGCGCTGATGGTCGTAGAGCCGCTCGGCCGTGACAAAGGCGACCTTGATACCCAGGCCGTCCATCGATTGACCACGCTTTTCGGCATGGCGGGCGATCAGGGAGAGCGACGAAGGGTAACCGAAAAGCATCGTCGGACGGGTGCGGCGAATGGTCGCCACGAAGCCATCTAGATTGGCCTCGCTCATCTCGAATGCTGGCAAGAGCTGAGTGCGAAGCAGCCGGTCGCGCATCTGGCGGATGCGATCCTGGGCGGTCAGTTCGACTGGGCTGCCCCAGACGACGATTTCCGGGTCGCCGATGTCCACGCCCCACCAGCGGGTGGCCCGCCACTTGGCCGCGACGTCGTGACTGACGCGCTCCCTGCCGATGAAAAAAATTAGAGGTTCGCCTGAAGACCCGCCGGTATTGAAGCGAGCAAGCCCTTGCGCCTGCCCGGACTTGAGCTGTTCCAGGTTCTGGCGGATGATTGGCTTCGTCAGGAAAGGCAGGCATTTCAGATCGCCCAAAGAACGGATGTCCTCTGCTTTGCACCCCAGCTTTGCGGACAGTTCGCGGTAGTAGGGGACATGCTGTTGAGCATTTGTCAGCAGCGCGCGCAATCGCTGCAACTGGAAGGCTTCCAGACGTTCCGGTGACCACCATTGGGCGCCCTCCATGTGCTTACGCACGGCGACCGTGTCATGGTGTTTCAAGCGCTCGTGGAGAGGAAAGATCAGGCCAGCAGCGAGCGTTGTGTACAGACTAGCCATGTTGTCTCAACTCCGGCTACCCCGGGACGAGGCTGTGAAAGTGGCCGCGCAGCTGCTCGACGCGTTCGCTCCGCTGGTTCCTAGCGGCGACAGCGGAAACCCGAGGCGATGGGGCGGACGAGTCGGCCGATATTGTTCGGGCGCTGCCCCGTGCAGGTGGGTCAGGCGATTGGGAGCGTTCATGCTGTTGGCTTGACCTGACAGAGGCGCGCAAATGGCGCTTGGTAGTTGGCAACGCTCCGTTGCCAAGTGCGCTCTTGTTCGACAAAGCGCCTGCCGGTAGCCCGCAAGTCTGGCCAGCGGCTGCTCTGGCACAGGAGCTGAAGCACTGTATCTGCCAGCGCCACCGGATCACCCGCTTTGAAGAGCATTCCTGTCTCGTGATGGCGGATCAACTCCTTGTGTCCGCCAACGTCTGAAGCCACCAGCAGACGCCCTTGTGCCATCGCCTCGAGCGGCTTCAGGGGTGTCACCAGCTCGGTAAGGCGCATAGAATGGCGGGGGTAGGCCAAGACATCAACCAGATCATAGTAGCGCTGGATTTCGGCATGGGGTACGCGGCCGGCAAAAAACACCTTGTCAGACAATCCGAGTCGGACAGACTGCTCCTTGAGGGCCTGCTCCTGGGGACCACCACCAACCAACAACACGCGGACTTCAGGACGCGCCGTGAGAATCCGAGGCAAGGCGTCGATAAGAAGATCGAGGCCTTCGTAGGCGTAAAAGGAGCCGATGAAGCCGACGACGGTGGCGGTTTTCAGACCCAACTGGGCCCTGAGTGCGCCATCAGGCTCGCCACCCACGGAGAAGGCCTCGATATCCACCGCGTTGGGAATCACGGTCACTTTCCGAGCGGCAACGCCCCGCGCCAGGATGTCATTCCGCAGGCCGTCACAGATCGTGAACACATGATCGGCGCGCTTGAGGGCATAGGTTTCCATGCGACGACTGAGGCGATAGCGAAGGCTGCTCTCTGTCGCGGTGCCATGGTCTACCGCCGCATCTTCCCAGAAGGCCCGCACCTCGTAGACCATCGGCAAGCCAAGGCGCTTGCCCACGCGCAGTGCCGGAAGGGCATTGAGCACTGGTGAGTGGGCATGAAGGATGTCGGGCTTGACGGTCTTGGCCACTTCCATCAGGCGCTTTTCCACTTGACGCATGAATTCCAGTTCATCAAGGCCGGGCCGGCGTACAGCGGGCGCTTTGGCGACGGGGGTGCGGTAGAAATGCCAGCCATCCACGTCTTCCTCACTCAATTGGCAATCAATGTGCTTGGGCGTGGTGAGGTGAAAGGTCTGCCACCCCAGTTTGCGCTGCTCACGCAGGATGGAAAGCGTGCGGAAAGTATAGCCACTGTGCAGCGGGATCGAGTGGTCAAGGATGTGCAGAACGCGCAGACTCATCGACTACCGCCCATAATCCGGCCCCAATATCCCGACCACCCGGGAGCGTTTCGATATGTTCGTGGCAAGGTAAGGTATGTCACTGGTCAAGATAGCGATCGATGCATGAGAGATGGGCGTTCCAACTGTAGCGCGCCGATACCTGCCTTCGCGCCGCAGATCCAATGGCGGCAGCGCGATGAGGTTGACCAAGTATGGCTTCAACCTGGTCCACAAATTGTGAAATAGTGCCGGCAGTAAGCAAATCGCGCTCCGGGATGGCATCGATGGCAGTCGCGCACTCCTGGGAGGCGACGACCGGCAAACCCATGGCCATGGCTTCGAGGATCTTGTTCTGCACGCCACGCGCCAGCCGCAGCGGTGCGACGACGACCGCGGCATGCTGCAGGTACGGACGGACATCGGGAACCGTTCCAGTAACAACGACGTTCTTTCCGGCCAACGCCTGCACCGCGGCCGTTGGGCTGCGTCCAACAATGTAGAACCTTGCTCTGGCCCAGCTCTGCTGCAAGCGAGGGAGCATTTCTGCCGCGAACCAGGTCACTGCATCAATGTTCGGCCAATAGTCCATGGCACCGGTAAACACGAGTGGGAGTTCCTGCGAAGCAAATGGTGACGGAAACTTGTGTTGGGGCGAAAAATAGTCCGCGTCGACGCCGTTACACATGGCTTCAACTTTGTCAGCGCACTCGGGTGCGAGACTACAAAACCGGTCGACCTCTCCTTGAGTGACGAAAAAGGAGCGATCCGCCTGGATTGCCAATGAGCGTTCAAAGGCCAGTAGAGACCTTCCCTCCCGCTGATAGAGCCAGGACATTGGCCAGCGGTGATTGGCTGCATATTGGGTCCATTTAAGCGAGTCAACATCGACAAAATCGACCAGCTTGCGGAGCTGCGGAACATCCTGGATGAACTGCGCCATGACCGAGGAAAAAACCACGGCCGCGTCAATCCGCTGTTCTCGCAGCGTACGATCAACCCAGGCATGCAGACCCGCATTGCGATAGTAGGGAAGACTCAGCGGCTGCTTGCCAAGCAGACCGCTCAGGCTTGCAAGCCGGGCAAGGTGGGGAGTGAGTTGGGCGACGTGCAGGTCTACGCAATACCGACGCACGGTCTCGACATAAGCAGCATCCTGAGGGTCGTCAATAAAGGTCCCGAGGAACACACGATGCCTGGCAGCCAGATGCTTGAGCAGATGATACGAGCGAACCTTGTCGCCTTTATTCGGCGGATACGGCAGGCGGTGTACCAGATATAGGAGATTGCTCATATGAAGCTACGCGAGATCATCGCGACAACTCAAGAGCTGTGGCAATGGCGGCTTGGTCTGGCGGCGCGTCGAGCACGTTGCGCAGAAAGGCTTCATACATCACCAGCGTCCACAAGGGTGAACTGTAATCGCTCGCTCCCGACTGGTGGGCATCGACGAGATGGCGCAGGTAATCCTGATTGAACCAGCCGGTCGCCGCCAGGCGGGGGCCAAGCACCGCCTGCCGAACACGTTCCCTGAGCGGGCCACGGAACCAGCGGGCGAGCGGCACGGCGAAACCCATCTTCGGGCGAAAGAGGATATCCTCCGGCAGGCGCGGCTTCATCGCCTCCTTCAGGAGGAATTTGCCTTCCTGGCCACGCACCTTGAGCGATGAGGGCAGCGTCGCCATCCATTCGACTACTTCGTGATCCATCAGCGGCTCACGCACCTCGAGCGAGTGTGCCATGCTGGCACGGTCGACCTTGGTATTGATGTCGCCCACCAGGTAGGTCTTGAGGTCAAGATACTGGATCAAGGCCAGAGGATCGTCGGTGCCCGCTCGCTCCGCATGATACCGAAAGACCTCCTGCGCACTGTAGCCGTCGATCTCACTCCGGAAACGATCAGTAAAAAGCCTGGTTCGCATCGGGCCGCGCAGGATCGAGACGGAATGGAAGTAGGCCTCGACGGAGGTACGCCCCATGCCTTCAAACGTCGTCTTGGCGCGGAACATGCGCGGCGCCCAGTCCGCCTTCGGAAAAACGCGGCCGAGCAGGCCAAACAGCGGCCGGCGAATACCAAGCGGCAGAGCTGAACGGAGTCGTTCTTCCATCAGGTGCAAGCGATAACGGCGATAACCCCCAAAAGTCTCGTCACCGCCATCGCCCGAGAGGGCCACCGTCACATGTTTTCGTGCCAGTTGACAGACCCGGTAGGTCGGGATGGCCGAGCTGTCGGCATAGGGTTCGTCATATAGCCTGGCCAGCGTGTCGATCAGATCGAAGTCGTCGCTGGCGACCAGGTCGCAGTGATGGTTGGTTCGATAGCGGTCAGCGACCGTCTGGGCGAATGCGGCTTCGTTGAACGCGGGGTCGTCAAAGGCAATCGAACATGTGTTGACTGGCTCCGCCGACTGGGAAGCCATCAGGGCGACGACGGCACTGGAATCGACCCCTCCGGAGAGGAACGCGCCGAGCGGCACTTCCGAGATCATCCGCAGGCGAATCGACTCGCCAAGCTTCTCGTCCAGCTGTGCGCAGGCTTCGGTCAGCGAGCAGCGGCTGTCGAGACTGAAGCGTACGTCCCAGTACTCCCGCGGCTCAGTCACCGGCAGCCCGCGACGCAGCGTCAGGGTGTGGGCCGGCGGCAGCTTTCTGGCCTGACGAAAGATGGTCCTCGGCTCGGCCACGTAGCCGAGCGCGAAGTATTCCTCAACTGCAAGCGGATCGATGTCGCGTCCCAGTCCGCCATGCGCCAGCAGCGACTTGAGTTCGGAACCAAAGATAAAGGTTCCGCCGGGCAGCAGCGCGTAGTAGAGCGGTTTGACAGCAAGCCGGTCGCGGGCCAAAAAAAGAGTTTCGCGGTTTCGATCCCAGAGGGCAAAGGCGAACATGCCGCGAAAACGGCGAACACACTCTTCGCCCCATGCTTCCCAAGCGTGCACGATAACCTCGGTGTCGCTACTCGTGTGGAAGACGTGGCCAAGCGCCAGCAACTCGGGAATGAGTTCCTGGTAGTTGTAGATCTCGCCGTTGAACACCACGCAAACGCTCTGATCCTCGTTGTAGAGTGGTTGCTGGCCGGTGGACAGGTCGATGATCGAGAGCCGCCGATGACCCAGCCCAACGCCCGGTTCCACGTGCACGCCGCCTTCATCGGGGCCACGGTGGTGCTGCGATTCGTTCATCCGGGTAAGCACGGCGCGATCAATGTCACATCGGCCACGAGTATCAAATATTCCGGTAATGCCGCACATAGATCTGTCTTTTTTCCCTTCTTGAAGTCGCGCGTTCGCTTACGGGTGAACCAATGCGTTGCGACCCGACATTGCACTCCGGGACTTGATTAGTCGATCGTAGAGATCCTCGTAACCCTGACTCATGGCTTCAAGGCTGAAGCGACGCTCGACGACCGCCCTCCCGGCCGCTCCCGCTACCCTCGCCCGTCGCGGATCGATCGCGTAGGCTGCGATCTTCTGAGCCATCGCATCTATATCGGCAGGCTCAACCAACTGGCCGGTCCGACCCGATTCAACCAATTCACCGTTGCCACCGACGTCGGTGGCTATCACTGGCAAACCACTGGCCATCGCTTCCAAGATGGTGTTCGATACGCCTTCAGCCAGCGACGGCAGCACGAAGCAATCCAGTCCGCGCAGGATTTCGGGCACATCGTCGCGCTCGCCCGGCAGCCACGCCAATTCGGCCACACCCGCCTGTTCGAGCAGAGCCTGCGCTTGCGCACGCAGTGGCCCGTTGCCGATCATCACGAGTCGCAGACTGCTCCCCAACTGGGGGAATGCCTTCAACACCCGGATGAAAGCCTCTGCCAGTGCTGTCTGATTCTTGACGACCTGCATGCGTCCGACTGTACCGATCAAGCAACACATCGGATCGGAAAATGGGCAACCGGCAATCGGCTGACGGGTCTCGGCCGGATAAAAACGTAGGGTATCGACTCCGTTGTAGACTTGGGACACCTTCCTGGGCAATATGCCGACTCGCGATGTCAAATAGCGTTCAAGATCGCGCGACAGCGCTATGTAATGCGTCACGAACGGCCGGTAGCAGCGACGCAGCCACTGATATTTCCTGTTTGATCCATCGAGATCGCCCACATCACGGCCGTGTTCGCCATGGATGCGCACCGGCACCCCCGCCGCCCAGGCCGGAACGACCACTTCCAGGGCAGCGAGATTGCGACTGTGCACGATCACCGGGCGCAACTCCCTGAACAGCCTGAACAACTGTGGATAGATCCAGATCGCGTGTCCCGGCGCCTTTTTCAGCGCAAAAAATTGCACGTCGTCACGCCCTATTCGTCGCCGGAAATCGGTGATTTCGGTAAGGGAAATCACAACATGGCGATACGTATCCGAGGGCATGTAATTGATGAGATTGACAAGGCCATTCTCGAGGCCGCCAACGTCGAATCGATAGACCACATGGGCAACCAGCGGACGCAGGTCGTGCACCGTCGTCACCTTGAATCAGCCGTCTGCCGCAGCGCGGTTTCGATCACCTCGCCGGCCGCATCGGCAAAGGCAGCGAGTATCGCCTCCGCTTCGCCAGGCTGGGTCTGCCGCGCGTACAGTATGATCACTGCCGAATCGTCCCCCTGACCGATCAGCCGTGACAATGCCGTAAAAGCCTTGGCCACAACGTCGCTGGAGGTCCAGCGCCCGTTAATCCAGTACCATTGCCAGACGACCATTTGCGTGCTGCCGGGTCCTCGCAGACTTGTCGTTCGAATCTTGAGCGGCTGCTGGTTGAAGGAGATTTCTCGCGTACCGCCGCCGACTCTCGACCATACCCGATCGTCGCTGGTGACCAGAACATTCGATGAAGTGACCAGCTTGCGCTGCTGGTCCTGATTGCGGTAATAGGCCAGAAAAAGCCCTGCCAGCCTCTCGTCCTTCTCAAGGATCACTTGCGTACTAGCCGCGTAGTTCTCGAACCTTGGCCGCCAGTCGTACAAGCCTTCGCGAGTTTCATGCCAGCCGGCGATCGGCCCAAGGGGAGAAATCTGCCTGACCGGCTGCGCCGTATGTTGATCGATCTGCCTTTGCGCGAGCGGCCAGAGTGCCGCCACCAGAACGGTGACAACGGCCGCGACCAGCACGGAGGAAACGGCTGGCACACCACCAACGGTCACACCACCCGTCGGCAACGACGCGGGTACGTCTGCAGGCTCGTCCTCCCGCCAGCGCGCCCCAATCCAGAACATGGCCAGGATCACGACGCCGAAGAATACCCAGCCGTAGATCAGATGGTCTACGCCGACGGCCAGCTTGTTGCCGGACAAATGGCCGAGCATCACGATCATGTAAGCACGCAGCCAATTGGCGATGATCGGCACAATGATCGAAACACCGACAAATAGCAGTCGCCGCTTCAAGGAGGAATAAGTGAGATAAGCAAAGAGCGTTCCTACGGTGACCGAGGCAATGAGATAGCGGACCCCGCTACACGCCTCGACGACTGACCAACTGCCCGAGGGAATCACCAGGTTCTGCCCTTCGTTGAACACCGGAACTCCAGTGAGGCGCAACCCAAACACAGTAGCGTGTGCAGTCCATTCCATCAGCTTGGGCTGGGTGAAGTCGCCAAAAGGAACGGCGAAGAGCAGAAAGAATAGCGGGAAAGCAATACGGCGCGCGACCGTCCAGCCAAGCACCGCCGGCACGGCGAAGATCAGCATCGCTGTCAGCGCGAACTGGGAAAGCGCATTGACGGCGGCCAGTTCGCCAAGCAACCAGCCAAAACCGGCGCCAGCCAATAGCAGGACGGCGAGAAAGCTGCCTCTGGGCGCCAGTACGGCAATCCTTGCGCGCACTCGCCAGATCAGCCAGAGCGTGATCGGCGGCACGATCATCCCGTGCGCATAGGTGTCGGAGCGCCCCCAGATCGCCGCCATGTCGAGCGCAGTTTCGCGGAAAAGCACCAGGATCATCAGCAGGGTCAGCGCCAGCGTGGGTACGGCGACGCGCCAGGCTGGACTGGTGGAAGACAATGTCGGGCTCGCGGCAGCTTGGTTCATGGACTTGCTTTCAGCAAACAGGTGTGGTCAGCAACGATCAATTCCGCGCACTCAACGCTGGACAAAATCATCCCCAGGGTGACTCAACCCAGGTTGCGCACAATAAACGGCCCAAGCCAGTTGGCCAGGCCGATCGGCATCCGCCGCCAGGTGTTGATCAGCAGACGGTATTTGGCATTCGAAGGGTTGTGCTGCGGGATGGCATCGCGGCGATACAGGCAATACTCGTAGAACAGCGGCTGCGGCTCGAAGCCCCAGTTCTTCTTGAACGAATAGGAACCGGTTCCCTGCTTGCTGCGGCCATAGTCGAAAACCTTCAGCCCACGCTCGCAGGAGCGGCGCATCAACTCCCAGTACTTGAAATCGTTGGCCGCCAGTTCACGCGCCGACAAGGCGTCACCGGCGTAATAGGGCAGCACCTCATCGCGAAAATAGAAGCTCAGGACGCTGCTCAGCGAACGCCCTGAGCCGTCTACAACGGTCAGCACTTCGCAGTCGTCAACAAAGACCCGCTGCAGCGCGTCGAAATAGCGTCGGGGAAGGGCCGGTGTCCCATGCCGGTGGACGTTGTCGGCATAGAGGGCAAAGAATCGACCAGAATCAGGATCAATCTCGCTCAAGAGACCATTCTTGATCCCCTTGCGCACCATCGCCCGCTGTTTGCGCGGGATGGCCTGCATGTTAGCCTCCACCTCTGGCGCAATCTCCTTGCGAAAACTGACATAGAGATCCTGCAGCGGCCATTCCGGGTGACGTTGCCGCAGGTTGCGCATTTCCAGGTGATCGACGCCGAGGCGCTCCGCTGTCGCTTGCGCTTCCCGCTCCAACGCCTCGACCGCTGCCGAGGTGCTGGCTGCCACGCCGCCATAGACAGCAAACGGCAGCGAGGCCAGCGAGTTCCCGAACAGTAAACTCTTCACTTGCGCCAACGGTAGAACGCCTTCGACAACACCCGTACGCTCGGCATAGAGGAAATGCGTTGCATGACCGAAAACGTCACGCAGGATCCTCTGCCATCCCGATCTGTGGAAAAACGTGGCCTCCGGACACGCCTGGACGAAGGCATCCCAGCGCGCCGCCGCAACCGGGTCATCGTGATCCAGGCGCTTGACAACCAGTGGCGCACTCGCCGCAGCCAGGCTGGTCACTTCCTCAATGGTCGTTCTCATTGGCTCGCCACCGCCGCCAAACCATCCGGCGTGCCAAGAAACACCTCGTCCATCCGCCCCCAGTTGAAGTCGGCAAGCAGTCGCTTCAGCCGGCCTTCGGTGTGCTGCAGGTTGACATAGTGGCGAAAGCGCGTCTTGGCACTGATACCGGCGATGCGCGGCTGCGCGGCATCGATTTCCCAAGGATGGAAATAGAAGATCGCCGGCTGACCATCGAGCTGGTTGACCTTCTGCAGCAGCCAGCGGGACAGAGCATACGGCAGCAGCCGGAAGTAGCCGCCACCGCTGGCTGGCCAGTTCCGGTCGAAAAAGCGGGCCGTCGTCACCGGCAGTTCAAGCAAGCCGCAGTTCACCCGATGGGCGAAGCGTGGCGCGCCCGGCATACCGTAGTGATCATGGCGAATTGGATAGATACTCGAACTGTAGCAATAGCCTGCCTGCTGAAGACAGTCGAAGGCCCAGAGGTTCGCTTCGCCAATCGAAAAACTCGGCGCCCGGTAGCCTCTGACCTGCTGACCCGAGAGGTCTTCCAGGAGCTTCTTGGCTCGGCCAACGTCCGCCGAAAAATCGGCTTCGTTCAGATCGCTGGCACGCTGATGACCATAGCCGTGGCTTGCCAGTTCGTGACCGGCATCGACAATACGGCGCACGAGATGCGGATAACGTTCGGCGATCCAGCCGAGCGTGAAAAAAGTGGCCTGCGTCTGTTGTTCGTCGAGCATCAGAAGAATCCGCTCAACGTTACGTTCCACCCGACACTCGCGCAGATGCCACTGATCACGCGGGATGTAGGGTGCGAGCGCGGAGACCTGGAAATAGTCTTCGACATCGATCGTCAGGGCGTTGGTGATCGGCTGGCCGGGCATCTGACGGGACTCTCCGCTGCTAACTGCCGCGCTGCGCGTGGCGAGCGATCAGCCACGATGCGAGATCAGACGCGATTCGCTCTGCCGCCCGTCCATCCCAGAACTCGGGGACGCGGCCGGTCTTGCCAGCACCAGACAGAATGTCGTCGACACCTCTGCGAATAGCGGCTGGATCACAGCCGACGAGGGTATTGGTTCCCTGCTCGACGGTGATCGGGCGTTCGGTGTTCTCGCGTATCGTTAGGCAGGGCACGCCGAGTGCCGTCGTTTCCTCCTGCAGCCCCCCGGAATCGGAGAGCACAAGCCTGGCGCCGGCCAGCAGGCCAAGGATCTCCAGATAGCCCTGCGGCGGCAGCAGGACGATGCGCCTGCTGCTCAGCAATTCCCCGAGACCGAAGCGTTCAACGTTGGCACGCGTGCGTGGATGCAAGGCAAAAACAAGGGGGACTTTCGCTGCGACTTCGCGCAGCACGCTCAGGAGTGGTGCCAGTTTTTCCGCATGATCGACATTGGACGGTCGGTGCAGAGTTACCACACCGTAGCCCTGGGGATCGTCGAGAATACCAGGATCGACACCGGCCGCCTGCAGGGTGACTGCCGGTGGATGGGCCAACTCGCGGTTCGCCAGCAGCGAGTCGATCATCACGTTGCCGACGAAGCACATCCTTTCAACGGCAATACCTTCGCGCGAGAGGTTGGCGTGCGCGCTACGCTCGGTCGTGTACAGTCGGTCGGCAATCTGATCGGTGAGAACCCGGTTGATCTCCTCCGGCATCAGGCGATCGTAACTCCGTAAGCCGGCTTCGACATGCACGACCGGCACCTCCTTCTTGGCGCAGACCACAGCACACGCCAGCGTCGAATTCACGTCACCGACGACCAGCACGCAGGATGGTCGATGGGCATCGAGCACCGGTTCGAAACGCCGCATCACCTCAGCCGTCTGCACCGCGTGCGTGCCGGAACCTACCTCGAGGTTGATGTCCGGATGCGGCAGGCGAAGATCGGCAAACAAGCGGTCGTTCATATCCTTGTCGTAGTGCTGCCCGGTGTGCACGAGCAGCGTCGGCAGCGCCGGATGATGGCCGCTGAAAGCGCGCAGGATCGGCGCCATTTTCATGAAATTGGGGCGTGCGCCGACGACGCAGATCACCGGCCCAAGGTTGTTGGGCCATGCCTCTTTAACCAAGACTGCTTCCCTTCATTGTTTTGCCCGCACCGCATCGACCAGTTGCTGCAGCAACGATAACAGCGCTGCATTGTTGCGCTCGAGACGGACCATGCTGCGCTCGATTCGGATCAAGCGCTGCTCGGACTGTCCCGTCCTCAGATCGGCAATAACCCGTGAGGCCTGATCCGCCGTGTTGGGATCCACTGCCAGCCGCGACAGGTCGATGTCCAGAATGCCGCTGTCGGTCAGTTGCGGGTTGAGGGCCGCCTGGCCACCATCCATGCTCTTGCTCGAAGTAATCTGCGAAGTCGACTGGGTCTCCTCGCGAAGCTCTCTCGCGACCTCCTCGACGTCCGCACGCGTAAACTCGCTCTTCCCGCTCAGGAAGCCCGACAACAGAAGGCGATCGCAATGCCCGTTGATGCGTCGGGGTACACCACCGCTGGCCTCGAAGAGTGCCTCGAAAGCGCCTGCGTCAAAACGTGGCGAGCCTTTTGATCCGGCGCATTTGAGCCGGTGTTCGATGTAGGCCTGTGTTTCGTCCTGATCCATCGGACCGATGTGGCAGGCAGCAATCACGCGCTGCCGCAACTGCTGCATCTGCGGGCTCTGCATGATTTTCCTGAATTCCGGCTGGCCGATCAGGAAACTCTGCAACAGGGCCTGGGTGCCGAACTGGAAGTTTGACAGCATGCGCAGCTCTTCAACCGCACGCGGCGTCAGGTTCTGTGCCTCGTCAACAATCAGCAGACAACGCTTACCCTGACGGGTGACGTCGACCAGAAAAGCCTCGAGGGCAAGCAGCATTTCCGACTTGCCAACATTCCGCGTCCCGACACCGAAGGCCCCGGCAATCATGCGCAAGGTATCTTCTGCGTCGAGCTGTGTACTGACCAGCTGTGCGGCCACGACCTTCTCTGAATCAAGGTCGTTGAGCAGTCCCCGCACGATCGTTGTCTTGCCCGCACCCACCTCGCCGGTGACGACGATGAAGCCCTCGTTCTGGTTCAGGCCATACTCCAGATAGGCCATCGCACGCCGATGCTGCTTGCTGGCGAAGTAGAACGAGGGGTCGGGGTTAAGCTGAAAAGGCTTGCAGGTCAAGCCATAGAAAGACTCGTACATGATGACCGATCAGAAACTGTGCGAAAGTGCGCCGGTCAGCGCGCTCTCCGTGTAGTCCGCGTTGACCCCGCCATCGGAAACCACGTGCCGGGCACCGATGTTGGCTTGCGTCTTGGGCGAGAGCTGGGTGCTGAACAACAGATACGCGCCTTGCGTCTTGGTGTCCACTGCGTTGGTGCCCTTCGCAAGACTGCGCTGCTCGTTGAGCGACAGCGACAGCGAAGAATGACCGGTCAGTTGATGGCCCCAGATGATGCCGAAACCACGCTGAGTGACTTCATTCGCCAGAGAGAAGTCATCGGTCAGCCCGCTGACCACACCCAGCGGCTGTTGCTGACTCTCTGTGGCACTGAAAGTGAGGGTATTCCGGGCACCCAGAAGAGCGTAGGAGAGCTGCTGCAGTTTTTGCAGGGTTGGGCGGTTGTTCAAGGAACCGTTGACAACGGTTCCGTCTGCCGGCACACCTCTGCCTTGCAGAACCTGATTGACCTGTGCTCTGATCGCATCAGGCGCAAGCCCGGGATTGCTGGCAGCGATGATCGCATAGTAGGCGTCGTAGTTGCTGCCCTGCCCGGTATTTCCGACGCCCGCTGGCTGATACGAGACATCCCTGGTAGCCGTATAGCTAAACAGTGAGCGAGGCATCCGGTGGCTAAAACCAATCTGGTAGCCGTTACCGAAGAAACGCCGCGTCATGCGCGCATCGAGCCTGGTCCGCGGGCTCGGCGTCCATACGAAGCCGTAACCCGAATCGCTGTAGGTCTCATCCTCCAGGCTGACCAAATTGTTCGTCTCGCGCCCGGCAATCAGGGAGAACTGGAACTGCGGTGTCAGGCGGTATGACAGAGTCAGTCCATAGCGCGTGTCGTCGCGGTCCCGACCAATGTCATACTGGACGCTGTTGCTGCTGGCGTCGAGCGACCAACTGAGAGGACCCCATCGGGTATTGCCATTGATCCGACCTAGCCACTGGTTCGTGGTGGTATCAGACACCCGCGACGAGTCCGCCCTGGTTGTACTCGCCGTGTAGCGCAGCAAGTACTCGGTGGACGACAGAAAGCGGCCTCTGATGTGCGGCGAGATCGAGTAGGACGCTGTCTCGGTCTGGTTATTGTTGATGTTGGCATCGGAGGGCGAAGTTTGCCCAAACGCCGAAATCAACTGCTGTGAAATCGTTCCGGTCGCGTCGATGAAAAACCAGTCTTCGATGGCTTCAAGCGTACCGACGGCGTTCAAGGCATTCTGCAGATTGTTCTGCGACGACTCCCGCGCATAGAGGTTCTGGGTGAGGCCGTAGTTCAAACGCAGGCTGGCGCGGCCACCCCGGCCCTCGATAGAGATTCCCGGCGTGATGCCGGTCACCAGGTCACTGGTCCTGTTCGTGGAAGTGAGAAAGAGATTGTTGGTCAGGGTCTCGTTGACCGCGATGCTCGGCATGATACGCCAGCTCTCGGCGTGCGCGTGGGCCGCGATGCACATCAAGGCACAGCCCAGCCAGGAGGGCGACAGCTGAACGCGCCGACAGGAGGTCAGGCGGTCCTTGCCACGCCCGGCCTGATCAAATTCCCCGGGAATCGAGCGCGGGCTGATGCGCGCAGCGCAGCCCATCGACTCAAGCACCTCCTTCACCATAGCCGTAGCCGTAACCATAGCCATAACCATAGCCATAGCCGTCCTGGGTCGACGTTCGCGCCTGATTGAGCAACACCAGCTTCACCGGGCAGGCGTCAATGGCTGCCAGGGCGTGCCTGACGTCACTGCGCGCCGTACGTTCGGCCCTTACCACGACGACCACCTGCCCCATATGGGTGGCCAGCACCCTTGATTCGGTGGTCATCAGCAGCGGTGGGGAATCGAAGATGATGATCCGGTCCGGATAGCGATTGGCCATCTCGTCCAGCAGGCGGATCATCGCATCGCTGGCCAGGAGTTCGGTGGCGCGCGCGTGCTGGGTACCACTGGGCAGGATGCTCAGTTTATCGACGTTGGTTCGCATCAGCACCTGCGACAGCTCTACCGACTGGTCAGTCAGCACGTCGAGCAGGCCGGGCCCCGGCGACAACCCGAGCATCTTCAGGACGGACGGCTTCGGCACGTCCGCATCGACCAGCATCACCGTGTTGTCGAGTTCCATGGCGATGCTCATCGCGAGGTTTATCGCGGTGAAGGTCTTGCCCTCGCCGGATATCGCACTCGTCACCATGATCAGGTTGCCTCGCTTGATCGGCGCAGCGCCCTTCGCCATCGCGTTGGCGATCAAGGGGCGCTTGATGACCCGATACTGATCGGCGATCCGGGACCGCGGCGCGTCCGGGCTGATCAGACCGGTGGCTGAAAGTGCATTCAGATCCAGCTCGACGCGGCGCGACACGGCAGCCGACGGAGCAGTTGCCCCTGCCGATGAGCGCATCAGGGGCGACGCTGGCGCCATCCTGGCTGGAGGCTGGTGGGGAATGCTGGAGTCGGGAGCTGGCGCCTCGCCGGCACCGGCTGGACTGTAGACCTCGACACCCGCCTTGCGCAGTTGTTCCAGACGCTTCGCCGCTTGTTCAATGAGGCTCATCAGTTTTCCTCAGGCAGTACGCACGGAAAGAAGAAAGAAGGCGAGAAGTCCCGCACCATAGGCGCCGACCAACGAGACACAGGCGGCCGCAAAGCGCAGCAAATCCTTCTTCTCGCGTCGCTTCGTCGCCTCATCGGTGAGCAAAGACACCGTGCCCAGAAGGGGCAGGCCGGAGGCTTCCCGCAAGGAACGTGCATCGAAGAACACCGGTCGTAGCTGGCTGGCAGCAAAGCAAGCGACCACGCCGGCGGCCAGGGCCAGAAGCAGGGTAAGCGGCAAGAACAGGGCGCGATTGGGGGCAACGGGCTTTGGCGAAACCCGCGGCGGGTCGATCAAGCGGAAATCGACCCCGGCCGCCTCTTCGATCGCGGTTCCCATAACCGCCTGTTCACGCCGTTGCACCAGCTGTTCGTAGTTCTTCTTGTTGATGTCATAGTCGCGATTAAGCTGTGCAAACTCGGCCTCGATTTGGGGCACCATACTGACTGAAGCTTTCAGCCGCTCGTAACGAGACTGATACTCCGCTACCCGGGTTTGCAGAGCCGCAACTCTCGCCTCGGTCTCGGAGAGGGAAACCCTCAATTGCTGATGCACGGGGTTCGTGGTAACCGAAGACGCCGGGTTCGTCAGCGCCGTCTTGCGCCGGGCAACAATCTCCTGTCGCTTCTGGTCTTCCAGCTCCTTGATCAGGCGACGCGCACTGACGACATCTGGATGCTTGTCGGTATAGCGCTGCAACATGGCATCCAGATTGCGCTGCTGAGCGTCGATCCGAGCGTCGATCTCGGGAACCGACACACCAGCAATCGGCTCCTGACCAGCATCCGGCAGGAGATCCGGCTCTTCACCGAGGATCTGGCGCTTGAGCGCGTCACGGGAATGCTCCGCCTCCCGCAACTCGAGGCGACTCTGCTCAAGAGCCCCTGCAGTCGCGCTCATCTGGGCAAAATGGTCCTTGCCCTCGGCATTCTGGGTCGTCAGATTGCGCATCTTGAATTCCTTGAGGCGGGCCTCGGCTGCCTCAAGTTTTTTCTCGTAGCCTGCGATCTCCTGGTCGAGGAACTTCCGGGCTGCTTCCGTATCCTTGCGGGCGACACCAAGATTGGATTCGACAAAGATCGACACCAGCGATTGCACTACCCTCTTGGCGTGCTCCGGCTGGCTGTCCCGATAGGTCACGGAATAGATATTGTCACGCGACGTATTGTTGATCTTGAGCGAGGCCAACAGGCTGTCGACGAGAGCGTCCCTGTCCTTTTTTGACTCGATCTTGAGGTCGAGATCCGCCATGCGGATCAGCTTCTCCACGTTCGGTCGGGTGATCAGGGTGCGGCTCAACAACATGACCTGTTGATCTATATTGGGCAGCGTGACCATCCCGCTCATCAGCGGTTTGAGGATCGACTGGGTATCGACATAAACACGCGCCGATGCCTCGTATTTGTCGGGTGTGGCCAGGACCGCCACTGCGCTTGCCAGACCGACAACCCAGGCGACCATAATCCCCAGCCAGCGACGCTGCCACATTCCACGCAGGACAGTTAACGCCTGTCGAAGCAGTTCATCCATTGGATTCAAACTTTATCAGTAGGGTTTCAAGAGTAGCCGTTACGACCTGCAACGCAACGGGAGACGTCAGGCCAAGCGAAAGGCGGATCAGAACCAGCTCTGCGGAATGATCAGCACGTCGCCCGGCTTCATGTCCACGTTGGCTGAGATGTCACCACGCCGGATGAGGTCAGTCAGGCGAACGCCGTACTGCTGTTTGCTGCCTTCTGCAGTCGCACGCATGACTGTCGCGCCATTGCCATCAGCGAAATCCGTCAGGCCACCGACGGCAATCATCACGTCAAGCAGCGTCATGTTCTGTCTGTAGGGTAGTGCCTGCGGCTTGGCGGCTTCGCCGATAACCCGGATCTGCTCGCTTTGTGTGCCCACGAAACCGGTGACGATGACCGTCACGACCGGATCACGGATATACGTTCCGAGGACCTTCTCCATGTCTCGCGCCAGATCAGTAGGCGTCTTGCCCATCGCCGGAACGTCCTCAACCAGTGGCCCGGTAATCAGCCCGTCCGGACGCACCGGCACTGACATCGAAAGCTCCGGATTGCGCCACACGATGACCTGCACGTTGTCGCCGGGTCCGATGATGTAGCGATAATCCGCTGAAGCCGCGGACACTGGCGCCGGCGGGTGGGAAGCACAGCCCGCACCAAGCCCGCCCACCAGCCCGAGCAGGACCCAACGAAACGCAACAGCCATCACAGTATGCAAGCGTGTAACCATATTGCTCTCCTTTATTAGTCGCCAGCCTGGAAACGGTCTACGGCAAGTTGCAAGACCATACTGCTGACGGGTCTCGTAACGCGCGCCAGAGTATAGTGGAATTCCCCGTGAGGGCAAAAGGTGCACGTCCGAGTCTACGGCTGTTTCATCCCCTCTTGCCCTGCCCAACAATTGTCTTGCCGTCTGCCGCCGTCACAAGCCCTTCGCCAACTGCAGAATAATGGCTGCACCGACCTGCCTGAGAGAAATAACGCACATTTTCCGCATTTCTTTAGCCTGAGAAGCCACGAAAGGCGAGTGACACGATAACATATTTATATAACTGCTTATTCAACTCACCGATCCGGCTCACCGCCGAGACCGGCGCTGAAGCCCATCGCCACCTCGCTTGTACAATCTGATCAATCACTTCGGCCACCCATGAAGCTTGCCACCTGGAACGTCAACTCACTGAAGGTCCGTCTGCCGCAACTGCTCACTTGGCTCGTGAGGGAGCAACCCGACGTCGTCTGTCTCCAGGAAACGAAGCTTGAAGATCATGGCTTCCCCACGCAGGAGATCGAGGCCGCCGGTTATCACGTCTGTTTCTCCGGGCAGAAGACATACAACGGCGTCGCCATCCTGGCACGAGAAGTGCCGACGGAAATCGTGGTCGGCAACCCGCTTTACCCAGATGAGCAGAAGCGCCTGCTGACCGCGACAATCAGGGGCATCTCTGTCGTCTGTGCCTACGTCCCCAATGGCCAGGCAGTCGGCAGCGACAAATACGCTTACAAGCTCGAATGGCTGGATGGACTCGCCAGCTGGGTCAGCGAGCGCCTTGCCGCCAATCCACACCTGGTCATGGCGGGCGACTTCAATATCGCGCCGGATGACCAGGACGTGTACGATCCGGCCGCATGGGCCGGACAGATCCTTTGCTCAGACCCCGAGCGAGCAGCCTTCCGCCGCTTGTTGGGCCTTGGCCTGAAGGACAGCTTTCGACTGTTCGACCAGCCAGCCAAGAGCTTCTCATGGTGGGACTACCGAATGCTCGGCTTCCAGAAAAACCGGGGACTGCGAATCGATCACATCCTGCTCTCCGAGACACTCACCGTGCGCTGCAAGGCAGCCCGGATCAGCCGGGAAGTGCGCAAGCTTGAGCGCCCCTCGGACCACGCGCCGGTCATAGCGGAGCTGGCTGATTGATGCACGGTCTCCCGGGAAACCTGCCAGAATCAGTGCTGATGCTCTACCCGGCACTGCGTTCGCTGCCGACGGAGCAGTTCGCCGCATTCTGCCGGGCGACGGCCTTGCTCAGGCTGCCCGCGGGCACCCAGGTGTTTACGGAAAAGCAGAACTGCCTGGGGTTCCCGCTGATTCTCGCCGGCACGATCAAGGTAGTGAAGAACACCGCTGCCGGCCGCGAGTTGCTTCTCTACCGGGTTGAGCCGGGCGGCTCGTGCATTATTACCTCGAGCTGTCTGCTAGCTCACAGCCCCTATTCAGCCCGCGGCATCGCCGAAACACCCCTCTCGCTGCTGCTTTTGCCAATTCCCGTATTCGAGAAACTGATCGCCGAAAATGGCTTGTTCCGTGACTTCGTCTTCCACCTCTTTGGCGACCGTATCGCGGAATTGCTGCAACTGGTTGAGGAAGTCGCCTTTCACCGCCTCGACCAGCGCCTCGCGAAACTGTTGCTCGCCAAAGGTGGAGCCATCCATGCCACGCACCAGGCTTTGGCCGAAGAACTCGGTAGCGTGCGAGAGATTGTCAGCCGCTTGCTCAAGGGCTTCGCTGCCCAGGGAGTGGTCGGACTCGGCCGCGAGCAGATTACCGTTATCGACCGGGACAAGTTGAAGCAGTTGGCGGGCCTTGACCGCTGAGATGCGGCGCCCGTGCGCTATGTGACCTGAGTTACATACACGACCAGGGCAGTTGGGTAAACTGGCTTCGTTACTTAACCATCTCACGGAGCCCATCATGAAAACAAACGTCGGTGGAATCGACAAAATCCTGCGTATCGTTGTCGGCATCGCCCTGATCGCCATGGCCGCCCTGGGAGTGGTCGGCGCCTGGGGCTGGATCGGCGTCGTACCCTTGCTGACCGGCCTGCTTGGCACGTGCCCGGCGTACTCGCTGCTCGGCATGAATACCTGCCCGCTCAAGAAAAACACCTGAAACCCGTGCTGGCAGTTCAGCGGCGTGCAACCACGGCACGCCGTTTCTATTTCAGATTATTGGCCAGCAAAATGTAGTCATCGACCGAAAGTTCCTCGGCCCGACAGCTTGGTGCAAGCCCGAGGCCCTCCAGGTGAGAGTCCTCGACCAGTCCCCTGAGACTGTTGCGCAGCATCTTGCGACGCTGCGCAAAGGCTGTCGACACCAAGGTGGCGAACTGCCTTTCGTCACGCGCCGACAGGTCTGCGGCTGCGCGCGGAACCAAGCGGACGACAGCCGAATCGACCTTGGGCGGGGGATCGAAAGCCTCAGGCGGCACATCCAGAAGACGTTCCATCACGAACCGGTATTGCAGCATCACCGACAGGCGGCCGAAGTCGCCACTGCCGGGGGCAGCGACCATGCGCTCGACCACTTCTTTCTGCAACATGAAGTGCATATCGCACACGCTGCTGCCAAAGCTGGCGAGATGAAAAAGCAGCGGCGTCGAGATATTGTAGGGGAGATTGCCGACAATCCGCAGGCCGGCGCCTGAGTCACCGGCCAGATGACCGAAATCGAACAACAAGGCATCGCCGGCATGGATCGTCAACTTGTCGGGTGAATACTCTCGCCGCAACCGGGCGATGATGTCGCGATCGATCTCGACGACCTGCAGGTGCTCCAAGCGCTGCACCAGCGGGCGGGTCAAGGCGCCAAGCCCCGGCCCGATCTCCACCACGTGGTCACCCGGCTGCACCGCCAGCAGCTCGACAATCTCGGCGATGACCTGCCGATCGACCAGGAAATGCTGGCCGAAGCGCTTGCGCGCGACGTGTGGCCGCATGCGCTCAGTTCTCGCGGCTGACAGGTTTGGCGCGCTCCGCCATCTCGATTGCCTGCTCAATGGCCGCGAACAGGCTACCCGGATCCGCCTGACCGGTCCCCGCGAGTTCCAGCGCCGTGCCATGATCAACCGAGGTGCGAATAATCGGCAGGCCAAGCGTGACGTTGATGCCGTGACCAAAACTCGCATACTTGAGCGCGGTCAGACCCTGATCGTGGTACATCGCAAGAACACAATCGCCACGTGCCAGCACTGGCGGTGAGAACATCGTATCGGCCGGTAGCGGCCCAAGCAACGTCATACCCTCTGCCCGCAAGCGTTCAAGCACCGGGATGATGACGTCGATCTCCTCACGCCCCAAGTAGCCCCCCTCGCCCGCGTGTGGATTAAGGCCAGCCACCAGGATGCTAGGACGACTGATGCCGTATTTTCGCCCCATCTCAGAATGCAGGATACGCAGGGTTTCTTCGACCGCCGCCTGGGTCACGGCCGCCGGCACGTCCTTGAGTGGCAGGTGGGTCGTCACCAGAGCGACCCGCAGCCCGCCGCCGGCGAGCATCATCACCACCCGACGCGTTCCCGTCCGCTCGGCCAGGTATTCCGTATGACCGGTGAAAGGCATGCCGGCATCGTTGATCACCCCCTTGTTTACGGGTGCAGTGACCATTGCGGCGAACTCTCCGGACTGGCAACCGGCCAGCGCGCGATCGAGCAAGCCGAGGACCTGGCGGGCATTGACGGGATCCAGGCGACCGGGACAGGCCTTGGCCGCCAGGGGTAGATGGAGAACGTCAAGCGTACCGGGCAGCAACGGCAGCGATGGATGCCAGTGGCGCAGGGTGCCGGTCAGGTGTAGCGCCGACGCCCTCTCGGCAAGTAACGGAAGATCGCCCAGGACAACGATCCGGGCGGGTAACTGTATCTGGCGAGCAGGATCCATCAAGTGCAGGCAGATCTCCGGCCCCACCCCGGCGGGTTCGCCGACCGTGACCGCAATTGTTGGCGATGACTGCATACACTCAACCCTCCTCGAGTCGAATCTCCACATACGCTCGGTCGCGTGCCTGGCGCAACCAGTCCTGATAGGCCTCGTCGCGCTTGCGTTCGCGGAGCGTCTGACGGGCAGCCGCCCGTTGTCGCTCGGTCGACACATCCTGGACCCGACGCTCGAGCACCTCGATCAGGTGAAAACCAAAGGGTGATTGCACCGGCTGGCTGAGTTCGCCGGGCGCGAGCAGGTTCATCGCCCGTTCGAATTCTGGCACGGTGTCACCCGGATAAATCCAGCCAAGATCACCGCCTTTTGAAGCCGACCCGTCCTGCGAGAACAACTTGGCCAGATCGGCGAAGCTTTCGCCATGGCGGATGCGCTCACGCAAGCCCTCCAGCTTGTGGCGAGCCTCCGGCTCGGATACGACCTCGTTGACCTTGATCAGAATATGCCGCGCGTGCGTCTGCTCGATCGCCTGCGCCGCACCACCCCCGCGCTTGGCCAGCAGCTTTATCACGTGAAAGCCGTTCGAACTGCGAAGGACCGGCGACACCTCGCCGACCTTGAGCTGTAGACTTGCCTCGGCAAACATGGCTGGCAGACGATCGAGCGAACGCCAGCCCAGATTGCCTCCTTTCATACCGTCGGGTGCATCTGAATAAGCGGCCGCGAGCTGCGCAAAGTCCTCGCCCTTGCGCAGCCGGTCCAATACCTGCTCGGCTTTGGCCTTAAGCTTCTGAATCTGTTCGGGGCTCGCTGACTCTGGCGCCCGTAGCAGGATATGAGCCAGTTGATACTCCTCGCCTGCCGCGCCCTGCACCGACACAGTGGCCAGATAATTGTCGATCTCGCCGTCAGAAATGAAAATCTTGCTCTCCACCTCGCGTTCACGCAGCCGGCCAATGGTCATCTCGGCGCGAATTTCCTCGCGAAAGCTGGCAAAGGTCACTCCGTCCTTTTCGAGTGCTGCCCGGAACTGGGCAAGCGACAGCTTGTTGCCGGAGGCAATGCGCTGCAGGGCCTGCTCCAGCTGCCCGTCGTCGACGCGCAAACCCATGTCGCGCGCCAACTGTAGCTGGACCTTATCCATCACCAACCGCTCAAGGACCTGCCTTTCGAGCACATCGCGCGGTGGCGGGGCCATCCCCTGTCGCTGCAACTGGCCCAAGGCGGAGTCAAGGCGAGAACGCAATTCATGAAGAGTAATCACTTCATCGTTGACGACTGCAACGATGCGATCGACCGCGACCGGCTGGCCGGATGGCCGGGGCTGCGCCGCCGCCAGCCCGACCAGGCAGACTGAAACAAGCACGGTGCGAAATAGAAGCATCATTCTGTGACCTACCATTCAGCCAGACCCTGGTCCATCATCGCCGGACCGACGGCGTATCCCGGAATCCTGCGCTGAAGGAGACTCAAGGGGTTTGAGCCAACGCTCGCCAGGCCATTCAATTGCAGTTGCACGAAGAACTGAGTCGTCGAGTCGGCCTCGGTCGTCTGCACGCGATGGGCCACCGTACGTAGCGCCCAGCAACCCGCGTTATACTCCAGCCCCCCTATGATCTCGATCGGCTGGTTCTGCAGAAACGAGTAGTTATAGCGACCAACCGCCTGCCACCGACCGCTAAGCGGCCACTGGCCGGAAAAGTCCACCTGCTTGATCGGAATCGCGGCGTCGGTGTTGTAACTATAGGTAGCATTGATCACCTTGCCCGGCGCCGGCAGATAACGCGCGCCGAACGAGTAGCGCTCGAACTGCTGATCACCGGGATCATATTGCAGGGCGGCGTCCGCATACACGCTTGGCCACACCTGGCCACTGAAGCCAGCCAGGAAATCCGACTTGTCCCAGTTGCGGTTGGTAGTCCCCGGAAGCGTCACCCTGTCGTCAGAAAAGTACAGTCGCTGGCCAAACATTGCCCGCATGATTTCCCCACCGCTGGACGGATCGATCAGGCGAGAGCCGAGAGCGGCAGTCAACTGGTTGGCATTGTTGATGCGATCCCAACCGGAAAACTGGTTGTCAGCAAATATCTGGGCAAAGTTGAAGTCGGCCAGAGCGGTGTCGAATATCGGGATATTGTCCTGGTTCTTGTATGGGATGTTCAGGTAGAACAGTCGTGGCTCAAGGGTCTGCGTGTAGTCGCGACCAAACCAGGTGCTCGATCGCTCGAAGGTCATCCCCGAATCGACACTGAAGATCGGCAACGTCCGGCTAATCGAATCGGGACGAACGTCACCCGAGGTGGGGTACGACAACGCGTAGTGGGTGAGATTCACGCCCAGCCGTGGCGTCACGTACCACCCTGGCGTGACATAGGGCAGCGAGATCTGTGGCTGGAGAACGGTCCTCTGTCCTTCCAACTTGCTTGGGATGATCACCTGTCCAGCGACCTTGGTGGCGCCAGCGCTGACGAAATTGGTGTACTGCCCAAAGAAGGCGCTGTCCGTGAAGAACAGGTCCGGCTGCCGCGCGTTCACCGTGATCTGCGGCAACAAACGATATGGCTGAGCGATGAGATTCTGGGGATCAGGCTGCAAAGTCTGGAAAGACTGCAAATTCGCGGTCGCCGTCCACCACCCCGCACCACCGTAGCTCAGCACACCCTGCTGCAGAAGTTGGGTCTTCGCGGTACTGGTAATCTGACTTGACAAATCGGTGTAATAGTCGTTGTCCGACACCCGGCTGTAGTTGATTGAGCCAGAAAAGCCGTTGGCTGTGGTCTGGATGTGGCTGAGAGCCACCCCCCAGCGGTCAATGCCGGCCTCCCGGTCGTTCGGAAGGTACTCGACGGTTGCGCTGCTGTTGTAGAACCCACCAAAGGCCGCATTGAGATAGCGAACCTCGCCGCCCATCTGCAACCCGCGTTTCGTGAGCAACCGGGGTGTGAAGGTCGCGTCCATGTTCGGCGCGATGTTCCAGTAGTACGGCACCGAAATCATGAAGCCGCTGTTGTTGCTCGAGCCATAGGTCGGCATCAGGAAACCCGATCTGCGCTCATCGTTGAGCGCAAAGGACATCCACGGCGAATGGAGGATTGGCACACCGAGAAAACGAACGGTCGTGTCCCTGCCCGTTCCGACATCATTGTCGTAATCGAGCTGGAGATCGCTGGCACTGAGATACCAGTCGTCGTTACCGGGCTTGCAGGTGGTATAGGTGGCAGCAGTCATGCGAACCTGATTCTCACCTTCAAGATCGATGCGTTCTGCCTCCCCACGCGCCTCAGTGACCTCGCCGACAGCCGTGCCTGAACTCTTCAGCTTGGTCTGTCCGGGCTTGATGTCCAACACGCGCGGCGCCGCGAAACCAGTCGAGGCTTCGGCATCCGGCTGCGTCGCGGCCCAGTACGCGTCCGACAGCTCGCCAGCTTGCACCCGGGTGGCAGCCGACGACTGCCGTTTCATGAAGTACGAAGCCTGGTCGACAAACCCGACCTGGTCTTCGAGCTTCAGGCGAGCCTTGGTCCCAAGAAGGAGGTCATCCCCCTGCTGGAGGCGAACGTTGCCGATCGCCTCAACCTCGTCGTCGATCGGCCAGTAGGTCAGACGGTCGGCGGTCAACAGCGTCCCAGCCTTGCGCAATTCCCCATCATCCTCGGCCAACACCTCCCGGCCGACGAGGCCAGAAATGCGCTGTGCGCTCAGAAAAACTGGGCGCGGGGCCTCGCTCTCGATTGGCAACGGCACTATCGCCTTGGCCATCCGCAGGGCAAGGGGCGGCCCATCGGGGACGGGCACGGCGGGCGGCGCAGGCACCTGCGGCTGGCCGGCGGGTTTGACTGCGGGAACCGCGCCCTCCGAACGTGTGCTGCGAACGGCGGCAGACGGCTGCGGCAAACCCTGGGGCACGGCCGACGGTCTCGTATCCTCGGCCACCCGGCGCGCCGCCGGAGTGACTTCCGGCGCTGGACGCTCCACCGGGGGCGATACGGGTGCCACTGATCTATCGACAGACGACTCGCGCGGCCTGGCATCAGTCTGAACCGCAGGGGTCGGGGTAGTCGCCGCAGGCATCGGCCGCGTTTCAACCACAGGCGCATCGACCGGCCTGGTCTCGGCGGCAGCTCGGTCAAGTGGATCCTTGGCTGGCGGCGTGACCGGCTTCACTGGTGGCAAGCCAAGCAAACTGGGATCGACCCGGAAGGGCGCCAGACTCTGCCCGCAAGCCTCGCCAGCTAGGCTCGCGGCAACGGTTCCGGCGAAACCGCAGCAGAGGACCAGGGTCAGCGGCTTGCGTCGATAAGGAAACTTCATTCCGGAGTGATCAGTGAGAGGTACGATAGGTTGTTGTGGCGGTCGGCGCGCGCGGTCGGATGCTAAAATCCGGCCATTCTAGCATCAACGTTTAAGGAGAAGCGGCATGCCGCGCACCGCTCTGCTGGGTCACTGGGTCCGGGAGCTTTTCGAGCCAGATTTCCCCGATCGCGATTTCCGCCTTGAACCCGCCTCGGCCGACGCCAGCTTCAGGCGTTACTTTCGGCTCACGCTGCCGGACGGGACAACGCGCATCGTCATGGACGCACCGCCCGACAAGGAAAACTGTCGTCCCTTTCTGAAGGTCGCCGCCTTGTTTCGGGAGGCCGGCGCACATGTACCGGTAGTCCTGGCCGAGAATCTCGAGCAAGGCTTTCTGCTGCTTTCCGACCTCGGCAGCACGACCTACCTGACAGCACTGAAAGACCGGAACCTGGCGCCGCGACTGTACAGCGACGCCAACAGCGCACTCCTTGCCCTGCAGATCGCCAGCCGGCCAGGAGTCCTGCCAGAATACGATTACGCCCTGCTCAGCCGTGAACTCGCACTCTTTCCCGACTGGTACCTGGCGCGCCACCTTGGGCTGAGGCCGGACGTGGCGACGCAAAACACGCTGCACCAGGTCTTTTCCGAAATCCTGACCAACAACCTGAAGCAGCCGCAGGTCTTCGTCCATCGCGACTACCACTCGCGCAACCTGATGGTCATCGGGGACAACTCGCCGACCTTCCCGACCAACCCGGGAATCCTGGATTTTCAGGACGCCGTTTACGGCCCGATAAGCTACGACCTCGTCTCGCTTTATCGCGATGCCTACATCCAGTGGTCAGAAGAGCAGGAGCTCGACTACGTGATCCGGTATTGGGAAGCGGCCCGACGAGCGGGTCTACCGGTTCACGCTGACTTTCATGACTTCTACCGTGACTACGAATGGATGGGCGCACAGCGCCAACTCAAGGTACTGGGTATCTTCGCCCGCCTCTGCCACCGCGACGGCAAGGACGATTACCTCAAGGAGATGCCGCGTGTGCTGAGCTATCTACGGCGGACCTGCCAGCGCTACGGCGAGCTGCGGCCGCTCGCGCGGCTACTCGACCGACTCGAGCAGCGGCCGGTCGAAGTCGGTTATACCTTCTGATGAAAGCGATGATTCTTGCCGCGGGCCGCGGTGAGCGCCTGCGGCCACTGACCGACTTGACGCCAAAGCCTCTGCTCCGCGCTGGCGGCAAGGCGCTGATCGTGTGGCACCTGGAACGACTGGCAGCAGCGGGCTGGCACGATGTAGTGATCAACCACGCCCACCTCGGGCAGCAGATTGAAGCAACACTCGGCAATGGCAGCTCATTTGGCCTCAGCATCACGTACTCCCGGGAACCTGTCGGGGCCCTGGAGACTGCCGGTGGTATCGCCGCCGCGCTGCCCTTGCTCGGGTCGCAGCCTTTTCTGGCGGTAAACGGCGACATCTGGTGCGACTGGGATTTCGCGCGCGCCCGCCATGTGGCGCAGGCTCGCGACCAACGACGTGCCCACCTGGTGCTGGTCACCAACCCCCGGCACCATTCCGGCGGCGATTTCCGCCTCGCCGGTGACATCGTGCTGAGCGCGCGCGAAACTACCAGCGACACCGCCACCTACGCTGGCATCGGCGTCTTCTGGCCGGAATTCTTTGCTGCCGTTCCCGCGGGCGCGGTGATGAAGCTGCGGCCACTGCTCGATGAGGGCATTGCCCGCCGGATCATCACCGGCGAACGACATAGCGGCCGCTGGGTCGACGTCGGCACGCCCGAACGTCTCGCCGAACTCGACAGGGAGCTTGCGTAAACCCATGCGTCACCAGCCTTATTCTAGCCGCCGCCAGCAGGTCCTGGCGGAACTCGGTGATGGCGTCGCCGTCATCCCGACCGCGCCAGAGCGTCTGCGCAACCGCGATGCGCACTACCCCTATCGCTTCGACAGCTATTTCTGGTATCTGAGCGGTTTTCCCGAACCGGAGGCGACGATCGTGCTGGTCGGCGGCAAGAAGCCGAGGTCGATCCTGTTCTGCCGCGAGAAAGACGAGGCGCGCGAAATCTGGGACGGCTTCCGCTATGGACCCGAAACCGCCGCAGACGCCTTCGGCTTTTCCGAAGCTCATCCGATCGCCATGCTCGAACAGAAGCTGCCCGAGTTGATCGCCAACCGCAGCATGCTATGGCACTCGCTCGGCCACGATGCCGACTGGGACCGCCGGATCGCCAGCGCGTTGAATGCCGTGCGTGCCGAAAGCCGCAGCGGCATACGGGCACCGGGTGAAATCCGCGATCTGCGCGGCCTGCTCGACCAGATGCGATTGACCAAGGATGCGCACGAGATCGAGATCATGCGCCGCGCTGCCGACATCGCTTCGGCCGGACACGCCTGCGCCATGCGCGCCTGCCGGCCAGGCATGGCGGAGTACGAACTCGAAGCCGAGCTGAGCTACGAGTTCCGCCGGCGGGGAGCCGCCGGACATGCCTACACGCCGATCGTCGCCGGCGGAGCCAATGCCTGCATCCTGCACTATGTCGAAAACAACCGGTTGCTGGCCGGGCATTCGTTGGTGCTGATCGACGCCGGCTGCGAGCTCGACGGCTACGCCTCGGACATCACCCGCACCTTCCCGGTCAGCGGCCGCTTCAGCCCGGAGCAACGCGAGGTCTACGAAATCGTCCTCGCCGCGCAGCAGGCGGCGATTGACGCGGTGCGTCCCGGCGCCTCGTTCATGGACTATCACCAGGCAGCACTGCGCATCCTTTCGCAAGGCCTGATCGACCTCAGGCTGATCGCCGGCAGCGTCGACGGGGCCATCGAGAGTGAAGCCTACAAGCCGTGGTACATGCACCGCACCGGCCACTGGCTGGGCCTCGATGTTCATGACGTGGGCGAGTACCGCACCGGCAGCGACGACAACGCCTGGGTCAAGCTGCTTCCCGGCATGACGCTGACGGTCGAACCCGGTCTTTACTTCCGCCCGGGCACGAATGTGCCGCCGCACTTACATGGTATCGGTGTGCGCATCGAGGACGATGTGCTGGTCAGAACCGATGGCTGCACGGTGTACACCAGCGCCCCCAAAACGGTTGCCGAAATCGAAGAAGTGATGTGCCATGGCTGATACCCTCGACTCAATGGACGTCGCCATCGTTGGCGCTGGCCCGGTTGGCATGGCACTCGCGCTGGCCCTGGCCGGCGGTCCCTACAGCGTCCTGCTGATCGACACCCGCCAGCGCGGCGCTTGGGCCGCGGACCCGCGCGCCCTGGCGCTGTCGCATGGAACCCGCCAGATTCTCGAACGCCTCGGCGCCTGGAACGGCCGCCTGGCCACGCCGATCGAGACCATTCATGTCTCGCAGCGCGGTGGCTTTGGCCGCACGCTGATCGACTCCGCCGACTACGGCATCCCGGCGCTCGGCTACGTGATGCGTTACCGCGATCTCGCCGCGACCCTTGATCAAAGCTTGGCGACCTCACGACGGCTGAGCAACTGCACGGTCGTCAAGATCTTGGCCAACCGTGATGCCGCCGACATCACGCTCGGCGATGGTGGCGAGAAGCGAAGCATCGCCGCCCGCCTGGTCGTTCATGCCGAGGGCACGCCGGGCAACGACGCAGGGGTTCGGGTGTACGATTACCGACAGCACGCCGTGGTCGCCGAAGTCCGCCCACTCGCGGGGCACGGTCACCGCGCCTGGGAGCGCTTCACGCCGGACGGGCCAGTCGCCCTGCTACCACTTGCTCAGGACTACTCCGTCGTGTTTACGATGCCTCCCGAGAAAGCCGGCCAGTTCATCGAGTTGGACGAGCAAGCGTTTCTCGCCGCCCTGCGAATACAGTTCGGCAGCCGTATGGACTTTGTTGCCAGCGGCCCGCGCGCCAGTTTCCCGCTGGCGCTTCGCGTCCGCCAGCAACTCACCGTCCCGCGTCAGGTGTGGATCGGCAACGCTGCGCAAAGCCTGCACCCAGTTTCTGGCCAGGGTTTCAACCTCGGCCTGCGCGACGCCTGGGAGCTGGCTGAAACCCTGCTCACACGCGCCAGCGGCGACGCAGGCGACGCCGCTGGCCTCACCTTCTACGCCCAGGGACGCCGGGGTGACCGCAGGGGCAGCATGGCCTTCACCGATGGCATCGTGCGCCTCTTCTCCAATGACGTGGGGCCGTTGCGGGTCGCTCGCGGCCTGGGCCTGCTGAGCCTTGACCTGCTGCCACCGTTACGTCATTTCGTCGCCCGGCGCATGATGTGGGGGGCACGGGCCTGGCCGTGACCGGTTGCCTCCGTCCGCAGGATCTGGTTGCCCGCTGACCCGGTAGGCAAACCGGGGCAACTGCTGGGTATTGAGATACGGCCGCCGCCATATTTCGCTTTGTTGCCGATTCGGCTAGACTTGCCCGCTTACTCAGCACTTGGCTGACATTCGTGACGACCCCATGCCACCAACCAACAAGACACGCCAACTGATCGAATTCAAGGGAACCACCCTGCCGGTCGTCGTCGTCACCCTGCGCTCGTTGCACCCGGACGCTCTGGCCGAAGCAGCCAGCGCGCTTTTCGGTGACGATGAGTTTTTCGACGGCGATGCGGCATTGCTTGAATTGTCACAAATCGTAGACGTTCCGGAACCCGACTGGCGGCGAGTGAAGCAGGTCTTGAAATCGCATGGCCTGAACGTCATTGGCGTCCGTGGTGGCAGCGAGGAACTCCGCTACGGCGCAGCCTTCGCCGGCTTGCCGACCTATGCTGCTGGCGAACGTTCATCCCCCCCTGCCGCTGCTTGCCAAGCGACTCCCTCGCCGCTGCCAGAAACAGCCGGTCTGACCAGTGTAGCGGCACCCCCACCGATAGCAACCGCTTCCGGCGCCGCGCCAACGGTCTTCATTGAGCGGCCGCTACGTTCCGGACAACAGGTTTACGCACGCGGTGGCGACCTCGTCGTATTGGCCGCGGTCAATGCCGGAGCTGAAGTCATCGCTGACGGCAACATCCACATTTACGCGCCCCTGCACGGGCGCGCGCTGGCTGGCGCCAGCGGCGCAGCCGAGGCGCGAATTTTCTGCACCCGCTTCGATGCCGAACTGGTTTCGGTGGCTGGTCTGTACCGGACCTTCGATAGTGGCGTCCCCCTGGAAATGGCCGGCAAACCGGTACAGGTGAGGCTGTCAAAAACCCCCGGTGCGGAACCTGGCAAACTGATCGTCGAACCGCTGCAGACCGATTAGCGACGCTGTTGGTCTGACACTCGCCAGCAAGCATCAGGGCGATTCAACAGAAAGCGAATTCTGCAGGTAGAATCTCGTCTTTCTATTTGCGGGGAAAAGTCCGTGACACGTATTGTCGTCGTAACGTCCGGCAAGGGTGGGGTCGGCAAGACCACCACCAGCGCCAGCTTCGCGTCGGGCCTTGCCCTGCGTGGTTACAAAACTGCCGTCATCGATTTTGATGTGGGCCTGCGCAACCTGGATCTGATCATGGGCTGTGAACGCCGTGTCGTCTATGACCTGGTCAATGTCCTCAACGGCGAAGCGACGCTCCACCAAGCGCTGATCAAGGACAAGCACTGCGACAACGGCAATCTCTTCGTGCTGCCCGCTTCGCAAACGCGCGACAAGGATGCACTGACCGAAGAGGGTGTGGAGAAGGTTCTCAAGGAACTTGAACACATGGGTTTTGACTACGTCGTCTGCGATTCACCGGCCGGCATCGAGCGCGGCGCGGTCATGGCCCTGACCTTTGCCGACGAGGCACTGGTGGTCAGTAACCCCGAGGTCTCCTCGGTACGTGACTCCGACCGCATTCTCGGTATCATCCAGGCCAAGTCACGACGCGCGCTGCTCGGTGGAGAGCCGGTCAAGGAGCATCTGCTGATCACCCGCTATTCGCCAAAGCGCGTCAGCGACGGTGAGATGCTGTCGTACAAGGACGTGCAGGAGATACTCCGCGTACCGATCATCGGCGTGATTCCCGAGTCCGAGGCGGTGCTGCAATCCTCGAATGCCGGCACACCAGCGATCCATCTTGCTGATTCCGACGTCGCTGGCGCCTACCTTGACGTGGTTGGCCGCTTTCTCGGCGAAACCATCCCACTCCGCTTCGTCGACTACGAGAAACCTGGCCTGTTCAAGCGACTGTTCGGGGGTAAATGAGCATGTCCCTGTTCTCCCTGATCTTTGGCAGCAAGCCCAAGACGGCAGCGATTGCAAAGGAACGTCTGCAGCTGATCATTGCCCACGAGCGCAATGGCAGCACCAGTACGCCGGATTTCCTGCCGGCCTTGCAGCAGGAGCTGATGGCCGTCATTTCAAAGTACGTGTCGGTCAACCCTGATGACATTAAGGTATCAATCGAGAAACAGGGCAACTTTGAGGTGCTGGAGGTCAATATCGTCATGCCGGAAGCGGGCAGCAGGCTTTGATGCGGCAATCGTCCCCGGGCTGACGAAAACAGCAGAGCCAGGACGATAGCTGTTCAGCCCCTTCTGGCTCCAAGGAATCCGACCGCCACGAGCAGTGAGGGGGCGACTGAGCCCCAGGAAGTGCGGCAAGAACTGGCTGTTTCTGTGGCGGCAATCGGCGTAGAATCCATGTCTCGCCCCCGCCTGCCCGGCACCTGACCGCCATGGAATTTCTCGGTTTTTCCCTTCGCAACCAGTTGTTCGTCGCTCCGATGGCGGGCGTCACCGATCGCCCGTTCAGGCAACTGTGCAAGAAAATGGGTGCCGCCTTGGCAGTCTCCGAAATGGTGACTTCAAACTCGCTGCTCTATGGCAGCATGAAGACGCTACGACGCGCCAACCATGAGGGAGAGGTGGCACCGATCGTGGTCCAGATCGCCGGTGCCAATCCGTCGATGATGGCCGATGCGGCGCGCTACAACGTCGACCGGGGTGCGCAGATCATCGACATCAACATGGGCTGCCCAGCGAAGAAGATCTGCAACGTGATGGCGGGGTCCGCCCTGCTCCGCGATGAGTCGCTGGTGGGGCAGATTCTTGAAGCGGTTGTTCATGCCGTACCAGATACCCCGGTGACGCTGAAGATCCGCACTGGCTGGGACAAGGACCACCGCAATGCCCTGAACATCCTGAAGATCGCCGAGCAGTCCGGGATCCGGGCGCTGGCCATGCACGGCCGCACGCGGGCCTGCGGCTACAGCGGCCAGGCAGAATACGACACGATTCGGTCGGTCAAGGCCCAGGCCAGTATTCCTGTCATCGCTAACGGCGACATCGGTTCACCGGAAAAAGCAAGGCAGGTTCTTGACATCACCCATGCCGACGCTGTGATGATCGGCCGTGCGGCACAGGGGCGTCCCTGGCTGTTCCGTGAGATCGAGCATTTCCTGAAAACCGGAACTCACTTGCTGCCACCACGGGTCAGTGAAATTCACCAGGTATTGCTCGAGCATCTCGAAGATCTCTATCTTTTCTATGGTATCGAAACCGGACTAGGCATCGGACGCAAGCATATCTCCTGGTACACCCGGGGACTGGTCGGCTCGGCGGCTTTTCGCGGCCAGGTGAATCAGTTGCCGACCGTCGACCGGCAAAGGCAGGCGGTCAACGCTTTTTTCTCTGCCCTCGGCGAACATCACGAGCGCCTGCCCTATCTCGCTGCGGATCCGGACACCACCAACCCTGGCCATGCCAGTCTTGAGGACCTCGCCGCATGATTCGAGATCACCATGACGATGACGACATCGCGACTTGCGTCTGCAAGGCGCTTGAAAACTACTTTCAAAGGCTTGAGGGCGAGAAGCCGGTCGCCGTTTACGAGATGGTGATCAGGAGCGTCGAGCGGCCAATGCTTGAAGTCGTTCTCAAACAGGCCGGCGGCAACCAGACGCTCGCGGCCGAAATCCTCGGCATCAATCGCAACACGCTGCGCAAGAAACTGGCCGACCACAAGCTGATCGCCTGAATCGACTTCTTACCTCTTCTCTCAACGTTGCCTTGATTACCTCACTACCATGAAAATCCGCCAAGCCCTGATCAGCCTCTCCGACAAGAGTGGCGCGCTCGAATTTGCCCGGGGCCTCGTCGCCAATGACGTGAAGCTCCTATCGACCGGCGGCACCGCCAGGCTGCTCCGCGACGCCGGTCTGCCGGTCACCGAAGTGGGCGATTACACGGGCTTTCCGGAAATGCTCGACGGTCGCGTCAAGACACTGCATCCCCGAGTGCACGCGGGCATCCTGGCGCGTCGCGATCTACCCGAGCATATGAGTACCATCGAGCAACACAGGATTCCGACCATTGATCTGGTCTGCGTGAATCTCTACCCCTTCCGGGAGACCGTCGCTCAAGCCGGTGTCACGCTGGCCGACGCGGTCGAGAACATCGATATCGGTGGTCCGGCGATGGTCCGTTCCTCGGCCAAGAACTACGCTGGGGTGGCTGTCGTTACCGACCCGGCAGACTACCCCGCCGTGCTTGCGGAAATGACTTCCAACAGTGGCGAGTTGAGCCTGAACACGCGTTTCGCGCTGGCCAAGAAGGCCTTTGTGCACACCGCGCGTTACGATGCGACGATCGCCAACTGGCTGACTTCACTTGATGAAGCGGACCAGCCCGGGTTATTCCCGGACAGGCTGCAACTTGCTTTCGATCGCGTCGAAGCGCTGCGTTACGGCGAGAATCCACACCAGCAAGCCGCTTTCTACCGCGATCCGATGCCAGTTGCGGGATCCATCGCCAACTACAAGCAGTTGCAGGGGAAGGAACTCTCCTACAACAACATCGCCGATGCCGACGCGGCCTGGGAATGCGTCAAGACCTTCGAGACCCCGGCCTGCGTGATCATCAAACACGCCAATCCCTGCGGCGTAGCGGTCGATGTGAGTCTGCTGTCAGCTTACGAGAAAGCCTTCCAGACCGATTCGACCTCGGCCTTTGGCGGAATCATCGCCTTCAACGGTACGGTCGGCGCCGAGGTGGTCGCGGCGATGAATGTGCGCAAGCATTTCGTTGAAGTGCTGCTGGCGCCGGCTTTCACCGACGCGGCCAGAGAAATGCTGGCCACCAAGCAGAACCTACGCGTCCTCGAACTGCCCCTGGCCAGGGTCTATCATGCTTTTGAAATGAAACGCGTTGGCGGCGGACTGCTGGTGCAGACACCCGATCACTTCAATGTCAAGGCCTCGGCCCTCAGGCAGGTGAGCAAGGTGGCGCCGACCGATGCCCAGATCGAGGATCTCCTCTTCGCCTACCGCGTTGCCAAGTTCGTCAAGTCCAACGCAATCGTATTCTGCGGCCGCGGCATGACGCTGGGCGTTGGTGCCGGCCAGATGAGCCGGGTTGACTCGACCCGCATCGCGGCCAGCAAGGCAAAAAGTGCCGGTCTCGACCTGGCGGGTTCCTGCGTCGCCTCCGATGCTTTCTTCCCCTTCCGCGACGGGCTCGATGTAGTGGCTGCCGCCGGCGCCAAAGCGGTCATCCAGCCCGGCGGCTCGATGCGTGACGAGGAAGTGATCAGTGCCGCCGATGAGCATGGCCTGGCGATGGTCTTTACCGGCGCCAGGCACTTCCGACACTGAGGTCGGTCAGCCGGCTGGCCACGCCAGCAAGAGCGCGCTGCAAGGCGTTGCGCTGACGGCTGGTCACGGCCGCTGCGGATGGTTTTTTTGGGTAAGCGCGGCTGCGCACCCGCGAACGAACTGGTGCTGAAAGGATCCCAATGAAGTTACTCGTCGTCGGCTCGGGCGGTCGCGAACACGCTCTCGCCTGGCGCCTGGCAAGAACACCAGGGCTGCAGA
>ERZ761603.97-NODE-97-length-74788-cov-38.835615_pt1 | contig 74788 bp, 64 predicted proteins | sample MGYA00511879_ERZ761603 | MGnify/ENA primary metagenome ERZ761603 (study PRJEB28899, sample SAMN02850040) | bioreactor sludge metagenome | biome: EBPR Sludge; feature: EBPR Bioreactor; material: flocular biomat | place: Australia: Thorneside Wastwater Treatment Plant...
CTTCTCGTCCGGGTGCATGATCGCCCACCACATCAGGCCCCGATCGCCCGCTCCCCGAGGCGATCGCCAGCCCCGCGACCGACAGCATCCCGCCCGTCGCCCGCCCGTCGTTCTCCCGCATCCGCGATGCCGCCGACTCCATCGCCGCCTGCCGGCCCTTCTCGTCCGGGTGCATGATCGCCCACCACATCAGGCCCCGATCACCCGCGTCGCTCTTGCTCTCGCGAAGCGTCTTCAGCACCGCATCTCGCACGTCCGCTCGCTCCTCCGCGAACACCTCGAGAAGACTCGCGAACATCCACGCCTCGCGGTACGCCGACAGCTTCTCAAGCCCGGCCTCCCGCGTCGGAGCGTGGTTCTTGGACCCAAAGTGCGTCGCGCGGAGTTTACGCAGTTCCTTCTGCAGCGCCAGTTCCCGCTTCCGCTGCTCCTTCCACGCCCGAAGACGCGGATCGTTCGGGTCCTTCGCCAGCCCGCGGATGAACTCCGGCACGTCCGCCTGCGCGGCCGCCACTCGCGGCGTCATCAAGGCCGACAGCCCGGCCAGCAAGGCCACCGCCGGCAACATCCTCGTTCGTGCGCGCATGCCGCTTCTCCGTGCCGATCGGCCCTGACCGGGCCTTCCGCGCCCAGAATAGACCAACACGCCCCGCCCAAGTTCCTGATTCGACCGATCCCGGTCCCGAATACACCCCCGCGGGCTCTCGGACCTGGTCACTCCCCGCTGGCCACCATCACCACCCCGTCCTCGCCCAGCCGTTGCTTGGCCCGCTCCCCGTCGGCCCGCGTCCCGTACCGACCGACCCGAACCATGTAGATCGGCTTGCCGTCCTTGGTCCCCCGCACGACCCGGGGGTTTGCGAGCCCAGCCGCCGAGGCCTTGGGCTGCAGGGCGGCCGCCTTGGCCATGGCCCTCTGGTAGTCGCCGAAGGCCCCAACCTGGACCGTGAACGATCCCCCCTCATTGGGCGTACCCGTCGTGATGGTGGACAGTCGGGCGTCGATCTGGGCCCGCAGGTCGCGGTCGCGGACCCAGGCCTGCTGGGCCCGCTGGTACATCTCGCGGGCTTGTGCGCCCTTGCCCAGCGCCTGCATCGAATCGCCGCAGAACATCGCGGCGCGGGCCTTGTCGTCGCCTTCGAGCTTGTCGACCGCGCCGGTGAGCAGGTCGACCGCCTCGGTGTGGCGGCTCTTGCGCTGGGCGAGCATGGCGAGCGTGGCCCCGGCGGTGCCGGAGATCTTGCTGTCGGGGTTCTGGATGAGGGGCTTGAGCCAGCGCTGGGCGTCGGTCTCCTTCTCGAGGGCGGCTGAGGCGAGGCCGGCGGTCAGGGCGGCCTTGTCTCGCTCGCGGCCGGAGGAGGTCGCGTACGCCGCGGCCGCCGCGTCGTAGGCCTTGACGTACTCCCGGCGCTGGTACAGAGCCTGGTAGTCGGATCCGCCGGATGGGGCGGCGCCGCCACCTCCGCCCGAGGCGCACCCGCCGAGCACGACGAGCAGAGCCAGAGCGAGCGAGCGAGCGAACAGGCGGGAAGTGCTGCGGATCAAATCGTCCGTCATCACGTGGGTGTCCTCGGAGGTTCGGCGGCCGATGCGACGCGGCGGGATATCGGCTGTAGCATACCCGCCCCGCGCGTCCCGCGCGATCAAGGAAGGAGCCCGCGTGAGCGTCCATTGGCCGATTCTTCGCCGCTGTCTGATGAGCCCCGGACGCATCGCCACGGTCGACGATCGGGGGCAGCGCAAGGCCGCCGAGTTGCTCGTCGGCGCCATGTACATCGCCGAATACCTCGCGCCCCGGTGCAAGACCAAAACGGTCGCGATGATGCTCCCCACGGGGGCTGCGTTCCCCGTGGCCGCCCTTGCCGGGTGGATGCTGGGCAAGACCGTGGTGCCGCTCAACTACCTGCTCAAGCGGGAGGAGCTTCAATACGTCATCGATGACTGCGGCACAGACACGATCGTCACCGCGCAGCCCATGCTCGATTTCATGGGATACACCCCGCGGGCGGAGAGAGTGATCACGCTCGACACGCTGTCGTTCTCGGGGATGCCCGAGCCGCGCTGGCCCGCGACCGCAAGCGACGACGATCTGGCGGTCATGCTGTACACCTCGGGCACCAGCGGGCGTCCCAAGGGCGTCATGCTGACGCACGGGAACATCGCCGCGAACATCCAGCAAATCCAGGACTTTGTTCACTTCACGCCCCAGGACGTGATGCTGGGCGTGCTCCCGCAGTTTCACAGCTTCGGGATGACGGTGCTGACGCTGCTCCCGCTGACCTTCGGGCTCAAGGCGGTCTACACCGCCCGGTTTGTGCCGCAGAAGATCGTGAAGCTGATGCGGGATCATCGCCCGACGATTTTCGTGGCGATCCCGTCGATGTACGCCGCGCTGCTGTCGATCAAGGACGCGACGCCGGAGGACTTTGCGTCGCTCAAGTTCATCGTCTCGGGGGGCGAACCCCTGCCCGACGCGGTGGCGACGCGCTTTTACGAGCGGTTCGGGAAGCGGATCAACGAGGGGTACGGGCTGACCGAATCGAGCCCGGTGACCAACTGGTGCAGGCCCGACGAGCACCGTCCGCACTCGGTGGGCCGGGCCCTGCCTCGGATCATCGAGCGGATCGTGGACCCCGCCACAGGCCGCGACATGCCCCCCAACGCCGACGGCGAGGTCTGGATCAAGGGCCCCAACATCATGCGCGGGTACTACGGCCTGCCCGCGGAAACGGCCAAGGCGCTCTCGCCCGACGGATACCTCCGCACGGGCGACATGGGGCGGCTCGATCCGGACGGGCATCTATACATCACGGGCCGAATCAAGGAAATGCTCATCATCGGCGGCGAGAACGTTTTCCCTCGCGAGATCGAGGAGGTGCTCGATCGCCATCCGTCGATCAACGCGTCGGGCGTCGTCGGGCTGCATGATCACATGCGCGGAGAAGTTCCCGTCGCGTTCGTCGAGCTGCGCGAGGGGGAGGCGTTTGATCGGCAGAGCGTGCTGAACCACTGCCGCGCCAATCTCGCGGGGTACAAGGTGCCCGCCGAGATCCGAGTACTCGAGCAGCTTCCGAGGAACCCCACGGGCAAGATCATGCGCCGAGAGCTCAAGGCGATGCTGGCCCAGAAGTCCTGAGCCCGCGAGCGGTCAGGCTGACTCGATCGGGAGCGTGTCGGCGAGGTTGGTCACGATCGAATCGGCGGTGATCCCCTCGGCGTGCGCCTCGAAGTTGAGGATGAGCCGGTGCCGGAGCGACGGGAGCGCCACCGCGCGAACGTCGTCGGTCGACACGGCGGGTCGCCCGTCGAGCAGCGCGCGGCACTTGGCGGCGAGCACGATGGTCTGGGCCGCACGGGGGCTCGCCCCGAGCCTCACGTACTTCTTCACCATGGGCGTGGCGAACGACTCGCCGCCTTCATCCACGGGCTGCGTCGCCAGCACCATGCGAACAGCGTAATCCTGCACGCTGGGGGCGATCGCCACGCGACGCACCAGTCGCTGATGCTCCATGATCCGTTCGGCCGTCAGCACGGGTGAAACGTCCGCGTCCGTCCCCGACGTGGTGCGGGTGAGAATCTCCGTCAGGTCCGCCCGGCGCGGGGCCGGCACCAGGAGCTTGAAGAAGAACCGGTCGAGCTGCGCCTCCGGCAGCGGGTAGGTTCCCTCCTGCTCGACGGGGTTCTGCGTCGCCATCACCAGGAACGGGCTCGGCAGCGCGTGCGTCTCGCCGCCCACCGTCACGCTCCGCTCCTGCATCGCTTCGAGCAACGCCGACTGCGTCTTGGGCGTCGCGCGGTTGATCTCGTCGGCGAGCACGATCTGCGCAAAGAGAGGCCCGCGCTGGAACTTGAACTCGCGCCGCCGCCGCCCGCCTTCGTCCTCAAGCTCGTGCACCACCGTCGTGCCCGTGATGTCGGCGGGCATCAGATCGGGCGTGAACTGCACGCGAGCAAACGACAGCGAGAGCGCCCGCGACAAAGAACGGATGAGCAGCGTCTTGCCAACCCCGGGGACGCCCTCGAGCAGCACGTGCCCGCCCACGAACAGGCAGGTCAGCACTCCCTCGACGATCGCCGATTGGCCCACGACGACACGACCCACCTGCTCCCGCACGGCGGAAAAATCGGCTTTGAACCGCTCCGCCGCCGTGCGAACCTCTTCAACAGAACCGGGCAAACCGCTGGAAAGTGTGCTCATCGCGGGGAGGGTAGGTCAACGCACGCCCGGCCGCCCCGGGGTTGGCTTGGCGACCAGCAACGCAAAGAACGCCAGGGCCGACGCGAACGTGAGCACCCACAGTGTCTGAGCGAGATACGCGCTGTCGTGATCGGTGGAGTTGCGTTCCTTGAAGAACGCCCGGCGTTCCTCCCGCGGCACATCCGTCCGCCCGGCGAACGCGATGTCGTACGCGACCTTCGCCTCCGGATAGTTCGCCGCCATGACAGATCGACGCCCCGCGGTCATCCCGAGCATCAGCCCCAGCACCACCGCCAGCACCAGCCCGAGCGTCCAGCCCGCCTTCATGATGCCCGCCCGCCGCGACCCCAGCCACACCAGCAACGCGCACGCGGCGACCAGTGCCGCCGCCACGCCCGGCACGATGAGGGCCGTTGCCCGGTTCGCTTCCGCCGGCGCCCGCATGAACGCGAACACGCCGCCGCCCAGCAGCACCGCCGCGTACGCGAAGAAGACCACCAGTGTCCGACTCATGCCGTGTCCTCCGTGCCCGGAGCGTATCCCACGCTTCGAACGCCGACCGCGCCGACCGGGCTCAAGAATGCTCGGACACGCCGAGACGATCGCGCAGCGTGCGGGCGCTCACCGTGATCTGCACACGCTCGGCCTCCGCCATGCGATCAACATTCGCCAGGATCATGCTCATCCGCCGATTCCCCCGAAACCTTTCCCGATGTCGGAGGAGGAAATCCCAATACAGCGTCGTGATCGGGCACGCCCTTGGCCCCGTTCGCTCCGAGGGGGTGTATCGGCACCCTTGGCAGTAATTGCTCATCCGCTCGATGTACTTCCCGCTCGCGGCGTACGGCTTGGTGCCCACGACCCCGCCGTCCGCGTGCAGCGCCATGCCCAGCGTGTTGGGCAGCGTCACCCAATCGACGCCGTCCACGTACATCCCGAGGTACCAGTCGGAGACCGCCCGGGGCGAGATTCCCGCGAGCAGGGCGAAGTTCCCGGTCACCATGAGCCGCTGGATATGGTGCCCGAAGGCGTGATCGAGCACCTCGTTCACGCAAGCTTTGAGGCAGTTCATGTCGGTCTGCCCGGTCCAGAAGAACTCGGGCAGCGTGCCGCGAGCTTCGAGGGCGTTTCGTTCGCCATACGACTCGCCAACATGCCAGTAGACCCCGCGGATGAACTCTCGCCAGCCGATGATCTGGCGGATGAATCCCTCGGCCGCGTTGATGGGCACGCGTCCGCTTCGGCAGGCGTCCTCGGCCGCCCGCACGCACTCTCGCGGGTCGAGCAGCTTGAGGTTCAGTGCTGCCGACAGCAGCGAGTGGGACAGAAACGCCTCGCCCCGCCACATCGCGTCCTGATGGGTTCCAAAGGTCGCGAGTCGATCGCGCACGAACGCCCCGAGCGCACGCAACGCCCCCTCGCGCGTGACAGGCCATCCCGGCCCGCGGGGACGCCCCGGCAGATCGGGCAATTGTGCTCGCACCATGCGATCGACGGCACGGGTGATCTCGTCCGCGGGTTCCCACGCGGGAGGGGCGATCAAGCCGGGTCCCGCTCGGTCGAAAGGCTCCCGATTGTCCTTGTCGAAGTTCCATTCGCCGCCCGTGGGTGAGCCGTCGGGTTCCATGAGCACGCCCAGCCGCCGCCGTTGCCAGCGGTAGAAGTGCTCCATCACGAGTTCCTTGCGACCCGTCGCCCAAGCGCTGAATTCATGGGGCGTCACGAGGAAGTGGGGGTCCTCGACCACGTCGAGCTCGACGTCGGCTTCTCTGCACGCGGCCTCGATCTCGCGCAGCACGCGCCACTCGCCCGGCCTGGTGAGGCGGACAAGCCGCGCACCGGTGCTCTCAACCGCCCGACGAACTTCGCCGCCGAAACTCTGCGTGTTGTCGCGGTCGTCGAGCGAGACATACCGAACGCGATACCCGCGATCGATCAGCCACGCAGCGTGATGCCGCATCGCCGACAGGAACATCACCGTCCGCTGGACGTGGCTTGCGACATGCCGGCTTTCTCGCTCGACTTCGGCGAGCAGCACCGTGACCCCGGGATCTCCCGGCTCGCCGAGCACGGGGTTGTGGCGATCGAGCTGGTCTCCCAGCACGAGCGAGATCGTGCCGGGTTTCGCGGGCCGAGGTTGTGGGATCGATCGTGTCGCCACGCAGGCACTTCGTCGGCGGGCGTGCGGCGGTTTCGGGGTCGTGCCGCTCTAGCGGTTCGGCGCCGGGCGGTCTTCGCGTCCCGGGCGTTCGCCGCGGATCGCCTCGAGCGACACCCACTCGACCTCGCACCCGAACGCCGCATGAGGCCCCACGAGCACCGGGAGCCCAAAGACGCCGACTTCGAGCGGCTCAGGCGAGAACTGGACCGCCGAGGTGACGACGACGCCCGCCTCGTACAGCATCCCTTTGCCGCCGCTGCGGATGCGCTCCGCAAAGGCGCCCGGAGCTTCGCCGGAAACCTCCCCGCCGATTGGCTCGCGAGTCGCCCCGTCGAGCACGCGGTACTTGACCGCTAGCCCGCGGGGACTGGGCTCGAACTCCTCGATCCGAACTAGCCAGCGGGCCTTGCCGCGCACGGTCCGGTTCACGTCCCGCACCCAGCGTTCGATCTCGCGGAGGCGTTCGCGGCGAGCCCCCTCGTCTCGGCCCATGTCTTCCGAGAACGCCTTGACGTAACGCTCCCGCAGCACGCTCAGCATCGCGTCGGGGGATGCCAGCGGATCGTTCGGCAGCCGGGGTGACTCGGAGGTCTTGTCCCCGTCGTTGAGCCGCAGTACACGCGAGATCAGCGCACGCAGCTCCTTGATCTGCGAGGAAACACCCGCGAGATCACGCGAGAGGTCAGCGACCTGCTTCGACAGCACATCGTTCTGCTCCCGGAGCAACGCCACCTGTTCGAGCAGCAGGCGATTCTGCTCTCGCAAGGCGGCCACATCGGGCGAGTTCTCCGGCTTGGGCGCGACAGGCTCCCTGGACGGGCTCTCGGGCTGCGGCCGTTCGGCCGGCGACTCCCACGCCCACGTCGGGCTCGGAACGCCGCACAGCGCAACGAGCATCAGGGCGATCCTCATTCCGCCGCGGGAGCCGACGCCTTTGCCCTTGCGGGGTGCGGGCGTGCGGCGGTGGGGGGGGAAGGCGGGGTCGTGCTGCGTCATGGTTCGGCCTCCTCGAGAGCCGGCGTACTCTAGGAATTGCTTCAGGCCCCCGCGATTGCACCATGATCATCCGCGCCGCCGAACAACGCCCCGCCTCGCTCGACGCCCTGCTGCCCCCGTCGCTGGCGGCCAAGCTCGACCGTCTCGACATCCTCTCCCGCAAAATCTTCGCCGGCAAGCTCCCTGGAGAACGTCGCAGCAAACGCCGAGGACGCAGCGTCGAGTTCGATGACTTCCGCAACTACACCGCCGGCGATGATCTCCGCCACATCGATTGGAACGTCTACGCCAGGCTCGATCGCCTGTTCATCAAGCTCTTCCGCGAGGAAGAGGACCTCAACCTCTCCATCGCCGTCGACGCCTCGGCCTCCATGGAGTCCGGCTCGCCCAACAAGCTGGTCTTCGCCCACCAGGTCGCCATGGCGCTCGCCTACATCGGGCTCGTCAAGCAGAACCGCGTCCAGGTCGCCTCGTTCGGCCCCGGGGGCGTCCGCCAGCTCGCCCCGCTCCGCGGCCGTTCGGGCATCGCGAGGGTCTCCGCCTTCCTGCTCGAGTCGGTCAAGGAGTCGCCCCTCAACGCCCAGCCGACCGGTGCGCCGGCCAACGACCTGAATTCCTCACTCCGCCAGATCGCGATGAACCGATCGGGCCGGGGTGTCATGATCGTGCTCTCCGACTTTCTTGTCCCCGGCGGGCCCGCCGCGCTGCAGCCCGCCATCAACGCGCTCGCCGCCGCGGGTTCCGCCGCGTACGACACCGCCCTGCTCCAGATCCTCGCACCGGCCGAGATCAACCCCGCGACCGAGTCCGAATCAGGACTCGTGGGCGATCTGCGCCTCACGGACGTTGAATCCGGGCACGCCGCCGAAGTGACCGTGTCCGCCGCGCTGCTCGCCCGGTATCGCGCCAATCTCGACGCCTACACCGCCGGGTTGCGTCAGGCCGCCGCCGCCCGAGGAATTGCCTGCTTCCTCGTCCCTTCGGACGTGCCCGTCGAAACGCTGGTGCTCGATTCCCTCCGCCGCGGCGGGATCCTCCGCTAAAGGGCCCGCACCATTCCGTCAGGCCTGACGATCCACCGGCGTTTCGTTCGCCTGAGCTGCTTGTGCGCTCGATGCGTCAGCGTCCACGGGCAGCACGACCACGAAGGCTGTCCCCTTCCCGGGCTCGGTAAAGACTTCCAGCCGCCCGCCGTGCGCCTCGATCAAACGACGCGTCGTGGGAAGCCCAAGCCCGCTTCCCCCGGCCTTGGTCGTGAAGTACGGCTCAAAGATCCGCGAGCGGACCTCTTCCGTCATGCCCGGCCCGGTGTCGATCACCGAGATCGAGACCGTGGCGCGACCATCCGCATCACGCGTGGATCGTGTCCGCACGAACAGATCGCGCGCGCTCCGCTCGCCACCTCCGCTCATCGCCTGCACCGCGTTGAGCATGAGATTGAGCAACGCCTGCTTGAGCGCGTGCTCGTCCGCGTGCGCCTCGAGCGATCCCGGGCCCAGATCCACCCGAAGCCGGGCCCCCTGCTGTTCCGCCTGGGGCATGAAGAAGTCGGCCAACTCATCAACCAGTCGATTCACGCTGATCCGCCGCCGATCAAGCCGCAGCGCCCCCGCGTACTCGAGGAAGTCGGTCAGGATCCCTTTGAGCCGGTCGGCCTCTCGGCGTAGCACACCGACGCGACGTGTCAGCCGACCGCGTGTTTCCTCGTCGGTGGGCAGCTCCTCGATCGCCTCCGCGAGCAACTGGGCGTTCAGCCCGATCGTTGAAAGTGGGTTCTTGATCTCGTGCGCGAGCCCCCCGGTCATCGCCCCGAGGTCCGCCATGCGTTCGGCCGCCCGCGCCCGACGCTCCGCCGCTCGGGCCCGCAGCACCGCACGCCGACCATGCCACATCAACGCCAGCGACGCCACACCGGCGCCGAGCACCGCCCCAAGCACGACAGATCCAGGGTCCGGCCACACGATCGGCGAGTCTAGCCCTCCGCCGATGACCGCCTCGGCGTGCGTGAATACCCCCGGCGAGGTGGCACCACGACCTCCAGCTCCTCCACACGCTTCACGCGCGTCGCCTTCCACCCCTTCTCCGTCCGCACCGCGTCGTAGATCACCTTCGCGTTGTCCTTCAGCACCCGGAAGCCCTCGCCCTCGATGATGGTGAAGTGCGCAAAGATGTCCTGTCCCTGTGGTCCGACGACAAAGCCGTAACCCTTGCGCGGGTCAAACCACTTGACGCTCCCCTCCACACCCGTCAACCGCTCGAGCACCACTTCCGAACCAGGATCGCTCATGGGTCACCCCGAACTTCGGGGAGCCGAGGCCCTGCCGCCACGAAGCGACACACCGGCGAATGCCGGCCTTTCTGACCACGGCTCGGTGCAGCAACCGTCACCGACGCACGCGACCGAGAATCCGCCGGCGTGCTGAGGGCGCCGACGAGTCCCGCCGAGATTTCCCAAGTTACCAGACCAACGGCCTCTTTCGCAACCCCGCTGTGTGCCATTGAAAAGACTCCACCGGCCTGGGAGCCGATGGAGTCTTTGTTTGAGCTTTGTTTGGTGCGAATCCCGCCGCTCAGGCCGTCGGGGTCGACGCCGGGGCCGCGCCCTTCTTCTCTTCGATCAGCACGGCCTTGCGGCTGAGCTTGATCCGGCCCTGATCATCGATGTTGATGACCTTGACCTTCACGATATCGCCCAGCTTCACGACCTCGGTCACGCTCTTGACGTACCCGTCCGCCAGTTCGGAGATGTGGCACATGCCGTCGGTGCCGGGCGCCAGCTCGATGAACGCACCGAAGTCCTTCATCGACACGACCTTGCCCGTATAGACCTGCCCGACCTTGACCTCTTCGCAGAGGGCTTCGATCTCGGCCCGGGCGCCGGCGAGGTTCTCGCCGTTGGCGCTGGCAACCTGCACCGTCCCGTCGTCCTCGACGTCGATGGTGACCTGCCAACGCTCCTGGATCGAGCGGATGGTCTTCCCGCCCGGCCCGATCAGCTTGCCGATCTTGTCCGGGTCGATATTGAGCGTGACCAGTCGCGGCGCCATGAGCGAGATGTCGCCGCGCGGCTTGGCGATGATCTTCTCCATGATCTCGATGATCTCGAGCCGACCCTTCTTCGCCTGCGTGAACGTGCGAGAGATCTGGTCGATCGACAGCCCGCGGATCTTCAGATCGAGCTGGATCCCGGTGATGCCCTCACGCGTGCCCGAGACCTTGAAGTCCATGTCGCCGAAGAAGTCTTCCTCGCCGATGATGTCGGTGACGAAGAGCTCTTTCGTGTTGTCGTCGTTCGAGAAACGCCCGACGGAGATGCCCGCGCACGTCGCCTTGATCGGGACGCCCGCGTCCATGAGCGCGAGGCACCCGCCACAGACCGACGCCATCGAGCTCGAACCGTTGCTCTCCGTGATGTCGCTGACAACGCGGATGGTGTACGGGAATTCCTCCGGGCTGGGCAGGATCGCCAGCAGGCTGCGCTCGGCGAGCGAGCCGTGCCCGATCTCGCGGCGGCCGGGGGCGCTGATGCGCTTGACTTCGCCCGTCGAGACAGGCGGGAAGTTGTAGTGCAGGGTGAACTTCTTGGTGTACTCGGGGATGAGCCCGTCGATGATCTGCTCGTCCTTGCCCGTCCCGAGCGTGACGGTGCAGAGGCTCTGCGTCTCGCCGCGCTGGAAGAGCGCCGACCCGTGCGTCCGCTGGAAGAGCCCGACAGCACCGGTGATCGGGCGGAGCTGGGTCGCGCCGCGACCGTCGGCACGGATGCCCTGCTCGACGATCAGGCGACGCGTCACCTTCTCCTCAAGCCGACGGAACGCCTCGCCGGCGGACTTGCGGGCCTTCACGCTGGCAATGTGCTCGCCGGGGGTGCCCTTGTCGTTGACGGCAAAGTGCGCGTCGAGCATCGCCTTCTTGATGGCGTCGACCTTCTCGTTGCGTTCCTTCTTGCCCTTGATCTGCCGGGCCGCCGTCAGCTCCTTCTCGCAGAGCTTGGCGACCTTGTCCGAGATCTCCTGCGGGGGCAGGAAGAGCTCGCCCATGACCTTGGGCTTGCCCGCCTTGGAGGCGAGCTCGTCGATCGCGCCCAGGATCTCGCGGATCGCCTCGTTCCCGGTCTTGATCGCCTCGACGACGACCTCGTCGGGCAGCTCCGCCGCGCCGACCTCGATCATGTTGATCCCGTCCTTGTGCCCGCTGAGCACCAGGTCCAGATCGCTGAAATCAAGCTGCGAGACCGTCGGGTTGATCGCAAACTGCGGGCCGGTGTCGGTGTGCAGGCGGCCGACGCGCACCGTTGCGACCGGGCCTTCGAAGGGGATGTCCGACAGCGCCAACGCCGCCGACGACGCCACGCCCGCCAGCACGTCGCTGTCGTTCTCGCCGTCGTGGCTCAGGACGAAGCACTGGATCATCACCTCGTCGATGAACCCGTCCGGGAAGAGCGGACGGATCGGGCGATCGATCATCCGCATCGTGAGGATTTCCTTCTCGCTCGGCGGGCCTTCACGCTTCTTGAAGCCCCCGGGGAACTTGCCCGCGGCGGAGGTCTTCTCGCGGTAATCGACCGTGAGGGGGAAGAAGTCGATCCCGTCGCGAGGGGCCGCCCGGACAACCGACGCCATCACCGTGGTGCCGCCGAAGGTCGCCATCACCGTGGCGTTGGCGAGCTTGCCGATCACGCCCGTCTCGAGCGTCAGCGTGCGGCCGCCGATCTCCCGCTTCACGACCGTCGAGCCGGGAAGGCTCTGGAGGCCGAACGTCACCGATCCTTCAAGTGGAGTGAACTCTGCCATATGGAACTCGTGCCGGCCAACTTCGCGGCCGGTCCTTGCGCGTGCCGGCTCGGTCATTCCGAGTGCTTCCACGAACATCACGTCCGGACGTGGAAGCCATCGGCCCCGAGCAGGCCGCACGCCCGTTCCTTCCCATCTCTCGCGAGGCAGAGGGCATACCCCGGTCGATCAACCGGGGCGTGCCCGCTGCCCGTGCGAATCCAGGTGGGCTGGGCGTGCCTGATCCTGAAATGAATCGGCCCGCGTCCGTCGCCGAACGCGGGCCGCTCGTTGCGGTCGCTTACTTCCGCAGGCCCAGTCGCCCGATCAGCTTCTGGTACCCATCCGGATTCGTCTTCGCGAGGTATTTCAGCAGCTTGTTGCGCTTCCCGACCATCATGATCAGGCCACGCCGGCTGTGATTGTCCTTGTCGTGCCCAGAAAGATGGCCCGACACCTGGATAATCCGCTCCGTCAGCATCGCGATCTGGACTTCGGGTGAACCCGAGTCCTTCTCATGGCGGCGGTACGTCGTCCGGGTCGTGGCACGTTGGGCGGTCGAAAGAGCCATCGCTGTTCCTACTCCATTTCTTGCTGGCCCCCACTATAGACCCCCAGCCGCCCCCCGGACAAGCCGACCGCGCCCTCTTCGCGATCCAATCAAAATCCAAACACAGCGGCGACTCGGCAGGCCAGCCTTCCCGCGGCCCGCCGCCCCCCTTTGGTACCGGTTACATCACGCATTTCCTTCCGGCTCTCCGCTCGAACCCCTTTCTCGGCCCCATCAACCAACCCCCTCCGCCTAATCTGTCCGCCATGACCCTCGAGATCTCCCGACGCGTCGCCTCGCTCAAGCCCTCCGTCACGGTCGCGTTCATGAACCGAGCCAAGTCGCTCAAGGCCGCCGGTCAAGACGTGCTCAACTTCTCCGCGGGCGAACCCGACTTTGACACGCCCAGGCTCATCAAGGACGCCGCCATCGCCTCGCTCAACGCGGGGACGACCAAGTACATGCCCACCCTGGGCACCCCGGAAGCCCGCGCCGCGATCGCTCGCAAGCTCACCGTCGAGAACGGCATCCCCAACTGCACGCCCGACCACGTCGCCATCGGCTCTGGCGGCAAGCACTCGCTCTTTGTCGCCTGCCACGTCCTGCTCGATGAGCCCAAGCCCGGCGAGCCCGCACAGGAAGTGCTCCTGCCCGTCCCCACCTGGGTCTCCTACGCCCCAATCGCCGAGCTCGCCGGGGGCAAGGTCATCGAGCTGCCGACGTCCCCCGACCGCGACTTCAAGGTCACCGCCGAGCAGGTCCGCCGGGCGATCACGCCCAGGTCCAGGCTGCTCATCCTCAACAGCCCGAGCAATCCGTGCGGCACCATGTACACGCCCGATGAGCTCAAGGCGATCGGAAAGGTCGTCGCCGAAGCCGCTCGCACCATCGCCCCCAACCTGATCGTCCTCTCGGACGAGATCTACGAGAAGATCACCTACGGCGGGATCCCGCACTATTCCATCGGCTCCGACCCCGAGATCGCCGAACGCGTCGTCACGCTCAACGGGCTTTCCAAGGCCTACGCCATGACCGGCTGGCGCATCGGCTACATCGCCGGCAGCGGCGAGTTCGGCAAGCGGTTCGCCAATGCCATGGCCGTACTCCAGGGGCAGATGTCCACCAACATCACCAGCTTCGTGTACGCATCGATCAAAGCAGCCCTCGAGCAGTGCGACGGCGAAGTGGCTCGCATGCGTGACGCCTTCGCCTCGCGCGCCGCCCTGATCAACGAGCGACTCGCGGGCGTGCCCGGCGTCCGGAACATCCGCGCGACCGGCGCCTTCTACGCCTTCCCAGATGTCTCAGCCCACTTCGGCAAGACCTCCAAGGGCGGCAAACCCATCAACTCCGCCATGGACTTCTGCGAGGCGCTGCTCGCCGAAGAACTCGTCGCCTTTGTGCCCGGTGAGGACTTCGGCGGCTGCGGACGCAACCACGTCCGCATCTCCTTCGCCTGCTCCGAAGATCACATCAACCGTGGCATCGATCGACTCGCGAAGTTTGTCGCCGGGCTCAGGTAATCGACGCAGCGTCGGCCCGAACGATCCGCCCCTTCCGCCCGGCCGCCAAACAAAGGAGCCCGGCTCGACGCGTGGCCGAACCGGGCTCTGGAGGGTTTGTGTTCGACAAGGCTGGGCTCAGCACCCTTCCTCGAACGCGCTCACGAAGGCGTCAAAGTCGAAGAAGTCCACGAAGCCGTCGTTGGTGAAGTCGGCGTTCCTGCCCGGGGGGCAGGCGATCTCGTCGAAGCACTCGGCGAAGGCGTTGAAGTCGAAGAAGTCCACGAATCCGTCGCCGTCAAAGTCAGCACGGCACGCGCTCCCCACGCGTTCCACGCGCAGGTTGTCCCACCCGACTTCCCAGAAGTTCGCGCCGTAGAAGAACCCGGGGATCAGCGTCGTGATGTCGAGCCGAGAAACATTGGAGAGCACATCGCGATAGCCGACGCCTTCGGGGAGCATCGACTCGAACGTGTCGGGGTTGCTCGCGCCGGTCCCGGCCCAGCCCGTGGGAAGGGCGAACTGTTCCGGCGCCGGAATGTCGAACGTCACGCGCGTCCAGCCGTCGGCGATCGCCGGGAGTGTCGGCCCCAGCACCCAGACCGAAACCGGCTCGTCCGCCGCGATGCTCTCGTTCCAGATCTGCAACGCGAGCGGGTAGTTCGTGGGGTCGACGGGTTCGCCGTTGAAGTTGTCAAGCGCGATCACGCGGACATCCACCGAAATGCGCAGTGAAGCGGCGTACCGGTTCAGGTCCCCGAACACCTGGCTCTGCTCCTCGCGGGCCGACAGCGACACCCCCCAGAAGTCGAGGTACGGGACGCCCATGTACTGGCCGGGATTGCCGCCAACCTCGAAAAGGGTGGGCACGCCGTTGGCCGTCCAACCGGACGTGTTCCCGTCCTCAAAGTCCAGGGCGAGAATGTCGCCGCGACCCATGGCCGTTCCACACGCCGCCAGTGTTGCGAGAGACGCCAGACGAAGGCTCCAAGGCAGGTTCATTGCTGATCTCCATCCCACGATAAGGTGAGTATCTGAGGATACGAGGCCGCCACTGTGCGACCGCGTGTGAGTTCACAGGCCTAGACACCACGGAAGGCCTGCGTGACGAGTTGTACGGAGGAAGATAGATTGAGTTTCAGAAAGTTTCCAGGAAACTTTCTGGACGTGCTTCCTTGGGTCTTCGATTCTGGTACGCTGGCTGTGATGGACGAGCACGCGTCGGACAAGCCGGTGCCGGAAGTGGTGCGTGGGGTTCCGGAGCCCATTTCGGGTGGAGAAACGGGTGGCGCCGCCGGGCTGTCGGTGCGGGTGTTGGATGCATTGGGGGAGGAGCTGGCGCGGACGTTGTCGGGTGTGCTCGGCGAGTTGCGACAGGAGCCCGGGGGTGGGGCGGCCGGGGAGATGGGTCCTGTGGCGGCGGCGCGGCTGCTGGGGCTGGACAAGGTGTTGCTGAGCCGTGTGATGAAGGCGACGCGGATGCGTGATGGGGCGGGGGCGCTTCGTGCGATGCCGGGGCCGGAGCCATTGCGTCGGCTGGTGTCACGATCGGCGGAGCAGGGTGTTTCGGCGGGGGCGTTGGCGGCGGCGCGGGCGGCGGTGGATCGGTACGAGTGTTTTCTGCGCGACAACGTGAAGGGCCGTGGGATGCTCGACACGATCCTGAGCGCGTGGGACCCGGGGGCGAGGCGGGAGTTTGAGTCGAGGCGGAAGCAGACGGCGTTCAGCGCGATCAGCCAGATTCGGGGCGCGCAGGCGCGGGTAAATCACGCGACGGTGATCGTTGGGCCTTCGGACCAGGCGGGGATGCTGGACGTGGTGTGGGTGACGGGGTACCTGGGGCTGTACCGGTCGAGGCCCGGGGCTCGGGTGAAGTTCGCGAGCCGACGGATGACGCCGGGCGTGCGGGGGCGGAAGCCCGAATCGATCGATGGCCGAGCGTTGGATACGCCCGAGGCGATGCTGCTGCCGGCGTTCTGCTCGAGCCCGATGCCCGAGCTGGACGCCACGACGATCGGCGAGGCTGTGTTTTACATGCTTGGCGGGACGGGCTTTGGGGTGCGCAGCGCGGTGGACGTGGTGTACGCGGAGGTGAATCGCGGGGAGCTGCCGAGGTTTGTGCCGGAGGGTTCGGGTCGGCGTCGTTTCTTCTTCGCGGAGACGGCGGTTCCGTCGATGTGCCTGCAGTTTGACGTGCTGGTGCACCGGGACCTGGGGTGGGCGGAGCCGGAATTGCTGTTGTACGACACGGCGTACGAAGGGGCGGCGAACCCGAACGATCGGACGCGCGACTTTGATCGGCTTGATCTGGCCGAGCGGATCGAGAGGTTGGGGAGGTCGGCGTCGCAGGGCGCGGTCAATCTGCGATCGGGCGATGTGCCCCGGTACACGGAATTGATGAGCCAGGTGTGCGAGGCGACCCGTCTGCCGATCGGGGCGTACGAGGGATATCGGCTGCGGATGGAGTATCCGCTGTACGGGGTGCAGGTGACGGCGGCGTTCCCGGGGGTTGAGGGCCCGACGCCGACGGGCGTGTGACCGTGCGGAAGCGAGATCAGGGCGAGGGAAGGAGAATGACCTCGCCGGCGTGCTCGTCGTGCTTTCCTTCGAGGCAATCGGCGATGACTACGGCGATGGCCCGCGGGGGCAGCGTGCGTGAGGGCGGGAGGATGTCGGTGTCGAGGATGGTGCGGAGCATCGCGGTCTCGACCGCGCCCGGCGCGAGCGCGAAGCAACGGATGCCCAGGTCCGCGCCTTCGCGGTGGGCGGCGCGGGTGAGGAGATTGAGGGCGGCTTTGGCTCCGGCGTAGGCGAAGAGCCCGGGGAAGGGGTCGACGCTGGCCATGGACGAGATGTTGACGATGCGCCCGCCGCGGGGTTCGAGCCCCTTGGCGTGGTCTTCGGCGTTCTGGCGTTCGAAGAGTCGCCAGGCGGCGGTCATGAGGTAGGCCGGGCCCTGGGCGTTGATGGCGAAGACCTCGTCGATGAGGTCGGGAGTGTGCTTGGGGACGGGTTGGCTTGGCGCAAAACCGGCGTTGTTGATGAGCGCGTCGAGTCGGCCGAAGTGCCGGGCGGCGGCGTCGACGGCGGCCTGGCATTGTTCGGCGGAGCGGACATCGGTGGGCACGGCGTGCCAGGGGCCGGAGAGCATCCCGCCGGTTTCGAGCAGCGGGGCCTCGCGGCGTCCGGCAAGGAGGAGGCGCCACCCGCGGGAGGAGAGTTCCTGGGCGGCTTCGCGTCCGATCCCGGTGCCGGCGCCGGTGAGCAGCGCGACGGGGGCGGGCAGGTCGTTGGGGGGAGTGGTCATGATGCGGAGTATGGCAGGTTGGGGGGAATCGTGCGGCGGGGTCTACAGTGAGCGGCTATGAGCTGGACGAAGTACATCCCGCTGGTGCTGTTCCTTGGGATTCTGGTGGTGCCCTTTGCGATGCGGAGCGCGGCTCCGGCGGGGATTCGCGAGGATGTCCCGCGGGTGATCATCATGACGCCTCACGTGCGGCAGATCTCCGAGGAGTTCTCGCGGGGGTTTTCGGCGTGGCACCAGCGGGAGTATGGGGGCCCGGCGGAGATCGACTGGCGCGGGCCTTTGGGCACGAGCGAGATTCTCAAGCTGCTGCGGGCGCAGTACACGGCGCACCTCAAGCGGGAAGTGTCGCGAATCGCGGCGGAGGCGCCGGATCGGCTTCTGGACCCGGCATTGAGCCTTGACGGCACGTTCAAGCCCGGCGATATCGGGCTGGACGTGGTGTTCGGGGGCGGATCGTTCGATCATGGTCGGATCAAGAGCCGCGAGACGTCGTCGATCGCGGTGCCGGTGATGCCCGGCCGTGGGCGGGTGCGGGCGGTGCTGGCGCCGGCCGATCGGGTCGAAGCGTCGAAGCTGGGTGAGATGAGGGAGCTTCGGGCGGATGTCTCGATCGAGGGTCGGCCGGCGGTCAGGCTTCGCGTGCCGGTGGAGGCGCTGACGGGCGGACTGGAGGCGATCCGGCCTCTGGCGGAGGGTGCCAAGTCGGTTGAGCTCGAGCTCGAGGGGGGGCGGCTGCTGCGGGAGTTTGGCGTGCCGATGTCGGTGCCGGCGGGGCTTGGCGAGGCGGAGATCGCGGCGCTGTCGCCCAACGAGATCGGCGCGGAGCGTCTGTATGACGCGGAGCAGTACTGGATCGGGACGGCGTTGTCGTCGTTCGGGATCGTGTTCAACCGCGACCTCTTCGCCGAGGCCGAGCTGCCCATGCCGACGCGGTTCGAGGATCTGACGAATGATCGGCTGCAGGGGTTGATCGCGCTGGCGGACCCGAGGCAATCGGGGTCGTTGACGACGGCGATCGACATGGTGATCAACAGTTTCGCGTGGCGTGCGGCGAAGGATGGCGGCTGGTCGGAGCTGCTGCTGGAGCGGGACGGGATCGCCAGGGCGATCGCGGCCGGGAAGCGGGACGAGGTGGAGGAGGCGTTCGCGAGGGCGTGGCGGACGTTGCGTGAGATCACGGCGAACGCGAGGTACTACGCGAGCTCGTCGACCAAGCCGCCGGTGGACGTGTCGCAGGGTGAGGCGGCGGCGGGGCTGGCGATCGACTTCTATGGGAAGACGCAGGCGCAGGCGGTGCTGGCTCCGGGGGCCAAGGGCGAGGGGCGGGTCGGCTTTATTGACCCTGAGGGGCAGACGAACTACGACGCGGACCCGGTGTCGGTGCTGAGGGGCGGGCCCAACGAGGAGCTCGCGAAGCGGTTCGTGAGATATTGCCTGTCGAAGGAGGCGCAGAGCCTGTGGCAATTCCGTGCGGGGCAGGCGTCCGGGCTGGTGGGGGGCAGCGGGCTGCCGCTGGGGCCGAGGGAGTACGAGCTGAGGCGGTTTCCGATCCGACGTGACATGTACGCCGAGCCTTACTTTGCGGAGTTTGTGGACAGGGTCAATCCGTTCGATCGGGCGCCGAAGGCAAGGCCTGTCGGGTGGCGGGACGGGATCGGGGTGATGATGCCGGCGTTCAGTGTGGATGTCGCGGAGGAGCAGCGGGCGGCGTGGGCGGCGTTGTCGGAGGCGAGGCGGACGCCGGGCTTTGCCTCGTCGTTGCTGGCGGAGATGGAGCGGCTGTTCTACGCGCTCCCGATGACGAGGCTTCCCGACGGGCGTGAGGTGGCGTTCACCGCGGAGGAGTTCCCGCGGATCGCGGGTGCGTGGCGTGAGTCGCGGGCGAGAGGGCGGCTCAAGGCTGACTATGTGCTCGGGTATACGGAGTTCTTCCGGCGGAATTACGAGGAGGTTGTGAGGCTTTCTCGGTCGGCGGCGGGTGGTGGTGGCGCGTCGGCACGATCGGCACAGCCGTTGGAGACGGCATCGGTCGCGAAGTGATCGGGCCGGGACGATCGGGGAGCGTTCTGGGGGCGAGTGTCGGGCCGATTGAACTGGCATGAGCGCGATCAGAAGCGAAGCGGCGGCGTGTGCGGGGTTCTCGGGCGTGACCAGAGAGGGGTCGGACGTGCGTCAATCAGGGATCGTGGAGAAGGGTCAATCGCAGCGCGAGCCGATGGGCGCGGAGACGCCGCCGCCGATGCTGGCCAAGATCGTGGCGACGATCGGGCCGGCGAGCGAGAGCCCGGAGATGGTGCGTCGGCTGATCGAGGCGGGCGTGGCGGTGTTCCGGTTTAACTTCAGCCACGGGGACTTTGAGGCGCACGGGCGTCGGCTGGCGACGGTGCGGCGGGTTTCGGCGGAGATGGGTCGGCCTGTGGCGTGCCTGGGTGATCTGCAGGGGCCGAAGATCCGCGTGGGGAAGGTTCCCGAGGGCGGCATCACGGTCCGTGCGGGCGAGGACGTGATCTTTCGCGTGGGGCTGGCCGAGGCGAGGCTCGAGGCGCAGCACGCGGCGGAGGCGATCGCGGTCTTTCCGGTGACGTACGAGAAGCTGATCCACGAGGTGGAGCCGGGGCACAAGGTCCTTGTGAATGACGGCGCGATCCGGATGCTGGCGGTGGAGCGGAACGTCGAGCGGGGGGAACTGCGGTGTCGTGTGATGGTGGGGGGGCTGGTGACGAGCGGGAAGGGGATTAACCTGCCGCAGAGCGCGATCTCGGCGCCGTCGATCACGGAGAGGGACTGGGAGTGTGCGGCGTGGGCTGTGGCGAACGGTCTTGATTACCTGGCGCTGTCGTTTGTTCGGCGGGCCGAGGAGGTTGAGGAGCTGAAGGAGCGTCTGGCGGCGATGGCGGGGGACCGGGGGGGCGATCGTGACGATCAGTCGCGGTGGATCCCGGTGGTCTCGAAGATCGAGAAGCCGCAGGCGCTGGCGGACTTGGAGCGGATCGTCCGCGCGTCGGACGCGGTGATGGTGGCGCGCGGCGATCTCGGGGTGGAGATGGATATCGCGAGGGTGCCGGTGGCGCAGAAGGAAATCGTGGCGGCGTGCGCGGCGCACGGGAAGCCTTGCATCGTGGCGACGCAGATGCTCGAGACGATGATCGAGAGCGCAACGCCCACGCGGGCCGAGGCGTCGGACGTCGCGAACGCGATCTTCGACGGGGCGGACGCGGTGATGCTCAGCGCGGAGACGGCGACGGGGAAGCACCCGGCGCTGGTGGTGGAGACGATGCGGCGGATCGCGTCGGTGGCGGAGGGCATGCTGGTATCCCGGCCTCGGGCGAGTGATCCGCCGAAGAAGTACGACGCCAAGCACGGCGCGATCGCGGCGCTCGCGCACGGGGCGTGGCACATCGCCAATGATCTGGGCGTGCGGGCGATCGCGGTCTGGAGCCAATGGGGCGGGTCGGCGCGGTACCTCTCGCAGAACGACTTTGGGATCCCGATCGTCGCGTTCAGTTCGTCGGCGGTGGCGACGCGGCGGATGGCGCTGCTGGGGGGTGTGACGGCGGTCTGCGAGGACCCGCCGGCCTCGGGGGCCTTGGCCGACTGGGCGGCCCGCGTGGATGAGTACATGATCTCGGCCGGGCTCGCGAGGCAGGGCGACATCATCCTGCTCGTGGCCGGCAAACCTCTGGGCGTGCCTCGTGTGGTCAACAGCCTCTTCCTGCATCGGGTGGGTGAGCGAGGGCTGGGCTTCTCGGCGTAGACGCGCGGGCTATTGTGCGGGCTATGCCCCACGGCACCGCGGCCATCGTTTCCCAAGGCGACGAGATCGTGCTCGGTCAGACGCTCGACACCAACAGCAAGTGGCTGTCGGATCGGCTGATGGAGCTGGGCATCCTGCCCGTCGAGCACGTGTCCCTGCCCGACGATGAGCAGGCGATCGCGGCGACGTTCGAGAGGCTCGCCGAGCGGGTTGATCTGGTGATCTGCAGCGGAGGGCTCGGGCCGACGGCCGACGACCTGACTCGCTCTGCGCTCGCGCGGGCGTTGGGAGAGGATCTGGTCGAGGACCAGGTCTCGCTGGAGCAGATTCGCGCGTGGTTTGTTGCTCGCGGCCGGGCGATGCCCGAACTCAACAAGGTTCAGGCACTGCGCCCGGCATCGTCGCGGAGCATCCCCAATCAGCACGGGACCGCCCCGGGAATCGCCGCAAGGTTCGTCCGCGGCGGGCGCACCTGCGACGTCTTTTGTCTTCCCGGGCCGCCACGAGAGCTCTTCCCGATGTTCGAGCGGCACGTCGCGTCGACGGTCCAGCCGCCGCCGGGCGTGACCGTGCGGACCCTTGTGCTTCACACGATCGGGCTTGGCGAGTCGGACGTGGCGACCCTGCTTCGCGGCAGCCCGGAGGGCGATCTCATGGCGCGGGATCGCAGCCCGCTGGTGGGCACGACCGCGTCGGGCGGGGTGGTCTCGGTGCGGCTTCGGTATCGCGGACCGCTCGCCCCGGCGGATGCCGATGAGGAACTCCGCCGCGTCGCGAGGATCGCGAGAGAGCTGATCGGCCCGTACGTCTTCGCCGAGGGGGGCACCGCGCACGAAGCGCTCCCCGCGGCGATCGTCGTGGCGATGCGAGAGAGCGGACGGTCGCTCTCGGTTGTTGAATCCTGCACCGCGGGTCTGCTCGGTTCGATGATCGGCGACGTGCCAGGAGCGTCCGACGCTTTCCTGGGCGGGCTCATCACCTACGCCGACCATGTGAAGCACAACGCGGCGAAGGTCCCCGCGGAACTGCTCGCCTCGCGCGGGGCTGTCTCGTCCGAGGTGGCCGCGGCGATGGCACAGGGAGGGCTTCGCGCGACCCTGGCGACCGATTGCCTCTCGATCACCGGCATCGCTGGCCCCGGCGGCGGGTCGGCGGACAAGCCCATCGGCACCGTCTGGATTGCTCACGCGAAGCAGACGGCCGCGGGCCCGACGGTCGCGGTCCGGCGATTCTCGATGGCGGGCGATAGGCGATCGGTGCGGGAGTGGTCGGCTCGGTCGGCGCTCGCGATGCTCTGGCTCGACCTCAAGGGCACGCCGGATCGACCTCTGCTCCGCGAAGTGCGCTAGCGGGGCGGGTCCAGCGCGTCGAGCAACCGGCTCGGGGTTTCGGCGAGCGTGACGGCCTTCTCCAGCGGCAGACGCAGGAAGCCCTCGCCTTCCGCGTGCTCCAGGAACGAGAACAGCCCGTTGTAGAAGCCCATCGTGTTAAGCAGACCGATCGGTTTGCGGTGGATCTCGAGCTGGGCCCAGCAGACCGCCTCGAAGAACTCGTCGAACGTCCCGTAGCCGCCGGGGAGCGCGATAAACGCGTCGGCCAGCCCGACCATGAGCATCTTGCGTTCGTGCATCGTCTCGACGACGCGCATGTCGCCGACGGCGGGGTGGGCCAGTTCGCGGTCCACGAGCTGGCGCGTGATGACCCCCGTGATGCGCCCGCCTCTGGACAGTGCGCCGTCGGCGACGGCCCCCATCATCCCGATGCCGCCCCCGCCGTAGACCAGCGTGATCCCGCGGTCGGCGAGCAACTGACCAAGCTCGTGCGCGTGGCGAACGTAACTGTCTTTCGAGCCCGGGGCGGCTCCGCAGAAGACGCAGATCGATCTGATCGGGGTGGGCATGGCCGAACAGCGTAGTCGGTCGTGGCGAGCGGCATCGACGCTCGGCGAATCACACGTCTCGGATGAGGGAGGGCCGGCTTACGCGTTCGCGCTAGGACCGTCCTGCTCGCTCGGAAGCAGCGAGGCGGGGGTGTCGTTGGCATCGACGACGTAGGGCTGGTTGATCGTGCCGCACGATGCGCAGACCACGCCGTACGTCCCCGCCTTCTGGCCGTCGAGGGGGCTGCCGCACTCGAAGCACATCATCGTGGTGGGGGAGAGGCGAGAGGCGATGGTGTTGACGGCGGTCGCGACGGCCAGGCAGGCGACGCCCACGATCGGCCACGTGGGGAGGCTGGTGAGCGAAAGGGTGGCGACCGCCAGGGCGGCGATGGCGATGGTGGCGGCGACCGCCGTCCGGCGAAGCCGACGGAACCACCCTCGTTGGGCGGGGTTGATGGTCGTTTCACCGGGGGTTGGGGTCGTCTGGCACATGCTCTGTCCGTGTGTGCGTCCGTCGGAGGCTGACGGATGCATGATACTCTAAGAATTCCACGGACGCGGGGCCGCCCCGGTGTACAGGCTCAGGGGGCGGATGATCCGGTTGTTGGCGTGCTGCTCCATGATGTGGCTGCACCACCCGGTGATCCGGCTGGCCACGAAGATCGGGGTGTACTGGGGCACGGGGATGCCCATCGTGAAATACGTCATGCCGCAGGGGAAGTCCACGTTGGGGTGGATGTTCTTCTTGGCCAGCATGATCTTCTGGACCTGCTCCCCCAGCTCGAACCACTTGACGGCGTGGTGCCCGCCCGGGTTGGCGGTGTCGCGTTCGGCGACGGCCCGGCCCAGCTTGTGGAGGATCGGGGCGCGGTGGTCGCCGTTCTTGTACACCCGGTGCCCGAAGCCCATCAGCTTGCGCTTGGTGTCAAAGGCCCGCTGCATCCACTCGTCGACGGCGGGGGTGCCGATGCTCTTCTCGCCGACGTCGTGCATGATCTCCTTGAGCATTTCCATCGCCATCTCGTTGGCGCCGCCGTGGAGCGGGCCCTTGAGCGCCGCGATCGCACCCGTCACCGCGCCGTGCATGTCGCTCAGCGTGCCCGAGATCACGCGGCTGGCGAAGGTGCTCGCGTTGTAGTCGTGCTCGGCGTAGAGGATCAGCGACACGTCGACGACGCGGGCGTATTCCTTGGTCGGCTTGACACCCGTCATGAGATAGAGCAGGTTCGCCGCGTGCCCCAGCGTCGGATCCCCGCCCAACTCGCGGCCGATGATCGCACGCCCGTCGATCACGTTCTGCATGTGCCCGATGATCGTCGGGATCTTGGCGAGCAGACGCTTGCTCTTGCGGAGCTCGGCCGCGGCGGAGTTGTCCTGACAGTCCGGGTCGGTGTGCGCCAGGATGCTCACCGCGGTGCGAAGAACGTCCATCGGGACCGCGCGACCGGACGCAAGGTACCCGCCGGTCGATTCGATGAACGACGTCACCGAAGGATGCAGCGGGCGCTCGGCGATCACCTCGGCCTTGAACCGGGCAAGCTCGGCAGCGCTGGGCTTGTGGCCCTCGAGAAGGACGAACGCTACTTCCTCAAAGCTCGCGTTCTGAGCAAGATCGTGGATCTCGTACCCGCGGTACCAGAGCCCGCCCTGCTCGATCGAACAGATGGCCGTCTCCCCGGCGATCACGCCCTCGAGACCCTTGGCGAAGTTGGCGGCGGCGGATTCGGTCGACATCGGATGCTCCTTGCGTAGGCCGCAAGAGTAGACGAGCGACGGGGCACGCGTCGTCCCGCCACACGCCCGGCGACCTGGGAACGCGGCCGATCAGGGGGTCGGCGGCTCGTCCTTCAGAAACTCCCAGGGCGTCCCGGGGGTGTACCTCACCAGGTCGTACAACTCCTTGCGGGTCTGCATCTGCCCGATGAATGGCTCCACCGTTCCGGCGTCTCGGAGCTGCACCAGGGCACGGGAAACAGCCCCCATCGCCACGCGGAGCAGGCTCACCGGGTAGATCACGCAGTCGTACCCCATCGCCGAGAAATCGCGGAGCGGGATCAGCGGGGTCTTGCCGAACTCCGTCATGTTGGCGAGCAGGTAGACCCGCCGCGTGAGCCCCGCCCGCAGCCGCGCCGCGAAGTCCGCAAACTCGGCGGCCGAGGTCAGTCCTTCCGGGAAGATCATGTCGGCCCCGGCGGCGACATAAGCCCTCGCCCGGTCGATGGCGGCATCGAACCCCTCGACACCCCGCGCGTCGGTGCGGGCGCAGACGACAAACGTCTCGTCGCACGCCGACCGAGCCCGCGAGGCCCATTCGACCTTCTCGGCCATGTGATCGAGGGGCACGAGCTCCTTGCCGTCGAGGTGTCCGCAGCGCTTGGGGAACTTCTGGTCCTCGATGTGAAGCCCGGCCGCCCCCGCCCGGCTGTACTCGATCACCGTCCGTCGGACCATCTCGGCCTCGCCGAAGCCCGTGTCGGCGTCGGCCAGAACGGGAAGCCCAGACGCGTCGGCAACCTCACGGATGACGCGGCAGAAGTGCTCCAGCGTGAGCAGCCCGACGTCGGGCACGCCAGCGGCCACGCTTGTCGCGGCACCCGACACGTAGCACGCCTTGAAGCCTGCCCGGGCGATCGCCATCCCGCACAACGCGTTGAACGCACCGGGCGTCGCGACGCACCCCGCGTCCATCAGCGTGCGGAAGCGTCGGCCGGCCGGAACCGTCTCGTCGAAAAAGTCGGTGCTCATGGTGTCCCAGCGTACTCCCCAGCCGGGCGACCATCAATCGAAACGCCGGCCGCCTCGCACAGGAGGGCCTCAGGCTTCGGGCTTCGTCCAGCGGCTGTCGGGGTCCTTCGCGAGCATCGTCGCCGATCGGTTGATGCACCAGCGGCAGGCGGTCGATCCGGTGGCGGGGCTCCGCCAGGCGGCCTCGGGCTTGGTGAGCAGGCACAGGGCGCAGGCGTACCCCTCGTCCGCCGAGTTTTCGCCCAGAACAACCACCCGGCGGTACGCCTCGCGCAGGCATGCCCCGCAGATCAGCGAGCCCTTGTGCCCCTCGACCATGGGCAGGTCTTCGGTCCACGTTCCGCCGCAGAAGTCACAGAGGAAATCGGTCATCTGGGCGTTGTTCTCATCGCACCCTTCGCGTCGCATGGGTCAGAGAGTAGGGTTCGCCGCGACACGCCGCCGGACGGGCCCGATCGGGTGCCGGCTTTCAGAGCTGATGCTCGGCCAGGGCGCGGTACACGGGGCAGCGGGCGAGAAGCTCCGCGTGCGTCCCGATGTCCGCGATGCGTCCCTTATCCATGACCACGATCCTGTCCGCGGCGAGCACCGTGCTGAGGCGATGAGCGACGATCAGGCACGTCCGCCCGCCGCCCGAACCCCCGGAGCCCTTCCCGAACTCGGCGATCGCCTCGGCGATGCGGGCCTCGCTCTCGGCGTCGATCATGCTCGTCGCCTCGTCGAGGATCAGGATCCGCGGGTCGCGCAGGATCGCGCGGGCGATCGCCAGACGCTGCCTCTGCCCGCCAGACATGCTGAGCCCCTGCTCGGCGACCGGCTCGTCATACCCCCCGGGTTTGGCGGCGATGAAGTCGTGGGCGCGGGCGCGGCGGGCCGCCGCGATGATCTGATCACGCGTCGCCTGCTCCATCCCGTACGCGATGTTCTCGGCGATCGTTCCGCGGAAGAGAACCGTCTCCTGTGTCACCACGCCGATCTGCCGGCGCAGGCTCTCGATGGAGCAGGAGCGGATATCGGTGCCGTCAATCAGGGTCTGCCCTGCGGTGGGGTCGAAGATCCGCGGGATGAGCGAGAGCAGCGTGGTCTTGCCGCTGCCGTTGGGGCCCACGAACGCGACCGTCTCGCCCGCGCGGATCGTGAGGTTGACCCCGTCGATCGCCGGCGTGCCCGCGTCGGGGTACTCGAGGCGCACGTCGCGGAACTCGATCGAGTGGCGGTGGGGGGGGAGCGTCGGCAGCGAGGCGTCGTGCCCGGGCTCGGGCTCGGCGGATTCCAGCTCCCACAGCCGATCCGCCGCCGCCGAACTCTGCTGAATGTCGTTGACCAGCCCGGTGAGGGGTCTGAGGCTCGCGCCGGCCATGCCCAGCGCCGCCAGCACCAGGATCATCGTCTCGCGGTCCAGTTCCTTGTCGAGAATCGCCTTGATGGCGACCATCGCCATGATCCCCACGGCAAAGATCGCGATCACCTCCACCAGCGGGCTCGCCAGCGCCCGGGCCGTGCGGACCCGGTTCAGCTCGCTCAGGAAGCGGCGGTTCGAGCCGTCGAACGCCGCGAGCTGCCTCGCCTCGGTCGTGTGCACCTTGACCACGCGGAACCCCTGCAGCGATTCGAGGGCAGTCCGCGACACGTCGGCCTGATGCTGCAGCGCCCCCCGGCTCGCCCGGCGGATCCTGCTCCCCAGCTTGCGGATGACGGTGTAAATGATCGGCGCCACCGCGAGCGCCACGAGGCTCAGCCGCCAGTCCAGCACGAATGCCACCACGACGGCCACGCATCCCTTCGTCGCGTCCGCGACCGCCTTTGAGATCAGCGTGCTGAACCCCGTCGAGAGGCTCCATGTGTCGACGATGATCCGCTGCACGACGTCCGTCGGGCCCACCCGGATCACCTTCTGGAGCGGCAACTGCAGGATCTTCCCGAAGATCTCGTGGCGGATGTCCGTCAGGGTTCGGTTCACCACCGTCAGCGACAGAAAGACGTGACCGAAGTTCGCGGCCGCCCCCATCAGCGTCAGCAGCCCCAGCGCCGACAGCACCACCGCCGCCACGGTGAACGAACCCGTCGGGAGAGACTGCGCGAGGGACTCGGGCACGCGGATGCCCAGCGGCGCCAGCGTGCGGTTCCACGACTCGATGACTTTGGTCAGATCCGCCGACTCCTCGCCCCCGAGGACAAGGTCCAGCACGGGGCGAAGCCCCATGATCCCCGCCCCGAGGCTGCCCGCGGAGATCAGCGCGAGCGACATCGCCGCCGCGAGCGTGAACGGGTAAGCGAGCATCTTCTTGGCGTATCGCCAGAAAGGCTTCATCGGGTCAGGATCATTGGCCGACGCCGGGCTCGGTGCCGAACCGCACCCCGGAAATCCGCCTCAGCAGAAAGCGCCACTCCGCGTACTCGTAGGGTATCCCCCCCTCATCATGGATTCGCCGGATCTGGTTCAGGGCGTGTTCGCTCAGCCGATGCTGCCATTCCTGCGCGCCGCGGTCGCAGAAGTACACCCGGCATCCCAGAGGTTTGATCGTGTGCGCGCCGCACAGGTGCCCCTCCATCAACGGGCAACACCCGGCCGCGCCCGCCGGCGGAGGCGAGGCAAGCCGCGCCACCGTGTACGCCGCCTCAAGACCCGTCACGTACAGCAGGTGCCCTGCCCCTTCGAAGTTGCAGCAGCGTCCGCTCGCCCAGCACGCCGGGCCCCTCGCTTCGATGTGGGCCGCCACATCCGCATAGACCGCCTCGAGCGCACGGGCGACCTCGCCCTGAGATGCCGCCCGAAGCCATTGGTCTTCCACGCGCACGCGACACTCCCCGCGCCGGGCGTTGCCCGCGCGATCCTGCCCGCTAGATTCTGAACGTATCCCGCCGCACGCGGACCTCGCTGACGGGGATCAGCGTGCCCTTGCCGATCCCCGGGCAGATCCGCTTGGATCGCTCCCACGTGTGCCGATCCCGCAGCACGCTTGGCCAGAAAGGCCACGTCCTGCATTGCGTCGGGCGATCCTCGTACACGCCGCACACCGCCTTGCCCGGCACTCGCTCGCGATCAAGAAAGACACAGTCGTGCCCGCTCGGGGTGATCTTCTCGTTGAGCGAACGCCCGTGCGCTGTCACGTGCGTGTAGCGGTCCACAAACTCCGCAACCTCAAGCCCGAGCCTCGCCGCCAGAGCGCCGCACTCCAGCTCGCTCACCAGCACGTACCCCTCGGGCCCGCTGCAACAATTCCCGCACATCGTGCACGAAAACCGAAGCCCGCGCTCGCCGGTCGCGGGGTCTCCGTGCGTGAACCACTCGCCGCCGTCGGGTTGCTCTTCTCGCGGATTTCCCCTCCCGAACGCCGCCGGATCGTGCTCGCTCATGCCCCACCCCCCGAACCATCCGAAGCATCCTCGCGGCACGCCTTCTCAACCCGACGCAGCAACTCCCGGCCACGCTCGACCAGTTCTTGTGCCCGTGCCATCGTCGCTGTGCGATCGGCGAGCAGCGATGCATTGATCTCGACGTTCCACAGCGCGGCCCGGACCGTCGCCTCCGCCAGCACGCCCGCGATTGCCAGGTCGCTCCGCAGCATTCGGTTCGTGATGGGCGCCAGCGTCTCAAAGTGCCGCAGCAGATCCGTCGCCGCCGCCGCGACCGCCATCGGCGCCTGCACGGCGGCCGCCACCGCCGTGTCCCATTCCGCCCGCCTCCGCGCGTCGGTCTCGGGAAGCTTCATCAGCTCGTTCACCAGCTTGTACGACGCCGCATCCTCTTCAGCCAACTGCAGCATCACTCCGCGTGCCTTGCAGAGTGTCCCCGCCGCGTGTGTCAGTGCTTCCTGATGAGCCGCCAGCGATTTCTTCCCCACCGAGTACGACACGACCATGCCCGCCAACGCGGCCGAGATTGCGCCAACCGCCGACGCGACCGCCCCTCCCCCGGGGGTCGGGGTCTTGGCGGCCACCTGCTCGAGAAAGTCAGCAAACCGTGTATCGCCCAGGCTCATGACTCAGCGTAGCGCCGGCAGGGGCGGCCCGGCCGGGCCCCGCCGCCGACCCACGCCGATCAGGAGACGCCCTGGAGCAGCAGCCGCACCGCGTCGCCCGCGCCGACCAGGCTCTCGCCCGCCACGACGCCGGCACAGATCGTGACCAGGAATCGCGACGACCACGCCGGGAACGCCCATGTCAGCCCGCCGGCGATCACCCCGCCGATGAACATCGACAGGCTGTTGCTGAAGGGGATCACAAAGGCAAGCCCGATCGCCGCCGCGCTGGGGACGAACATCGCCGCCTTGGCTGGCAGGATCTTCGCCAGCACCGGGAGCACCACGCCGGCGATCGCCGCGATCTTCATCGCCACAAGAGTTCCCGGGGGCAGCGCGTCGAACCCGTCGCGGAACACCTCGGCCACGGCTTTCCACTGCGCAACCGCCGGAGCGGGCCATTCTGTCGTCAGCAGCATCGTCTGTGGATCGGGAACCAGGATGAGATAGAACGCGCTTCCCACCAGCGCGCCGGCGACCGAACCCAGAATCTGCCCGACCACCTGCTTACGCGCGACGCCCCCCAGGATGTACCCGCACTTGAGGTCGTGCATGAGGTCCGCGCACTGCGACGCCGCGCCCGCCGTCACGCTCGCGCTCATCAGGTTCGCCGCCACGCTCTTGGGCATGATCACCGCGAAGGCGAGCTGCGTCACCTTGCCCATGGCGCCCACCGGGGTGACGTTCGTCTCGCCGCTCACGCGGGAGGCGACCACCGCGAGCGCAAAGCTCAGGACGACCGCCGCGACCGCCGCCCACCACGAGATCCCGAAGAACCACGACTGCAGCGCTACCGCCAGCACCAGCGCGGCAACAAGCGAAACAAAGAACCAGCGCCGCGAAACCTCGCCCGTATCCGTGCCCCGATCCTCCTCCCCCCCCGTCGACCGGAACGCCCGCAGGATCGAGGGAATCGAGAACGAGAACGAGACGAGCGACGCCACGACCATCAGCGTCACGCCGGGCCAGAGGATCCACTCCCCGATCGGCCCGCGCTGCTCGGGCGAACGCCCCGTGTCCACGATCCACGAACCCAGGACGATCCACCCGCCCACCGCGCCGAGCATGAGCGACACGCACGTCTTGAGGCCCACCAGCCCGCCGACCGCGACCATCAGCAGCGTCGGATCGAGCGCGACGGAGTACACCGACGCCGGCGACCCGTTGACCGTCAGCCCCATGTCCGTGCGCTTCGTCCACTTGAGGATCTCGGCCACCTTGACCAACCCGCCGACCACGGCCGCGGACCCCAGCATCGCGACCCGCAGCATCGCCTCCGACCCCGTGCTGTAGATCTCCTTGAGGGTCTGGGCGCAGGACAAGCCGCCCGGGAAAGGCAGTTGGTCACGCACGATCATCTGCTTGCGGAGCCCCATCGCTACCGCGATCCCGACAAAGCAGACCGTGCTGATCCACAGCGAGAGCTGCCACCACGACAGGGTGACGCCGTCGAGGATCGTGAGCGCGGGAATCGCCGACACGAGCCCCGCGCTCGTGACAGCGCCGCCCGCCGAGACCGCCGACTGGTTCACGTTGTTCTCGAGCTGACCCATCATCGAGATTCGCTGCTTGGTCGCCCGTGACACCACGTGCCAGAAAGCAAAGGCGAGCAGAATCCCCGTGATCGACATGTTCAGGCCCCAGCCGATCTTCAGGCCCGTGTACAGATTGCAGATCGATAAGGCGCCACCGAGCGCCATGCCCGTCGTGATCGACTTCCACGTAAGTTGCGGGGAGTGAAAGTCAACGGGCGTCGGCTGCTGCGGCTCGGTGCTCATGGCCCCATTGTGCCCGAACTCACAGTCCGCCGCCACATCCGGATTTTCTCATCAGTTGGTGCGAGTTTCGCTGCGCCCAAACTCGCGGATCCTGATCCCCCGGAAACGGACCTCCATCGGCTCGGCCGCATCCCCCACGCCATGGATCTGCAGCGCCAGTCGCCCACGTGAGTCCATCGCGTCGAACAGCTCCGCGGCGGGAACGCCGTTGACCCACGTGCGCACCGTCGGGCCGCGTGCCACGACGCGGATGCGGTTCCACTCGCCGGGGCGGTACGCGGACCGGGCCGAGGGGTTGTCGATCAGCGGCGAGAGCCATCCGCGACGGGCCTCGTCATAGATCCCGCCGGTGTAAGACCTTGGCGATGGGTCCAGCTCAACCTGATACCCCGCGACGCGTCCGGCACGGGCATTGACGTCCCCCAGCACCGAGCTGCGGATCTGCACGCCCGAGTTCAGCCTCGGGTCCTGCTTGACCTCAAGCAGCAACTCAAAGTCGCCATACTCGCGCTCGCTGACGAGGAAGGTGTTGGGTGTGCTGGGCGCGGTCGTCCCGATCACCTCGCCCGATTCGACGCGGAATGTCGCTGCCCCCCCGCGGATCACCCAGCCCGCCAGCCCTTCCTTGGGCGTGATCTCCCGCCATTCGCCCGGGGGAGTGCTCGATCGCGTCAAGGGGGCGACCCAGACGTTGCGATACCGCACCGGCCCCTCCGCCACCGTCGCGTGATCCTGCAGCTTGAGCCGACCAAGCTGCACGGGCATCGAGGGGTCCTCCGCCAGCCCCATGCCCGTCGGACCGGGCAGTTCCACGTCGTCATGCACCAGCACGCCGTTCCAGTACACCGTGACCCGCGCCGGCGAGACGCGAGCACCATCCGCGTATCGCGCCGCCGAAAAGTAGATGTCGTACGCCTGCCAGGTCCCCGGTCCGGTCGAGGCGTTCGAGCTCGCCGCACGCTGGTTGTAGATCGCGCCCGCCTCGTTCTTCGCGGGGGGCACTGCCCCGGCGAGCGTGCCGAGCACCTGAACTTCGTACCGCTCCTGGATGTACACGCCGCTGTTGCCCGCCATCTGCCCCTCGCCGCCCGGCGGGCAGAACCACTCGACGTGCAGCCGGCAGTCGCCCATGACCGTCCGGCTCAGCAGATCGCCGCCGCGGATCGCCACGCCATCATCACCATCGGCCAGGATCTCCGCCTGCGTGCGCCCTGCGGCCGGCACTCTCCTGAGTTCCTCCGCCGTCGCCATCGCCCCGCGCGCGGTGCGCCCGATCAGCGTGATCCCCTCCGCCGGCGGCAGCACGCCCACGCCCACCCCCGTCGAGAGATCCACCGGCACGCCGCCCAGCCTGCCCGGTTCGGTCGCCCGTGGCACGTGATTGAGCGTGTACCACGCCTCGGTCGACCAGATCCGTGTGCCGTCCGAGGCCACCGGATCCGTCCGCACGTGCACGCACGTCCCCGTCCGCAACCCCTCTATGGCCAGCCGCACGCGAGTTCCGTCGGCGCTGGCTGTCGCCGAGCGCACGGCGTGCGTTCTCTGCCCGACCTTCGGCCCGCCGTACTCGCGGGTCGGCGCATATGTCCACGACTCGACCTCGAAGTTCGCCGCGTTCGACAGAAACTCGGCCGCGATCGGCCGCGTGAATTCAATCTCGAGTCCGTCGGGAGTCGCCCGCACCGCCAGCATCTCGAACGCGCTGGTGCCATTGGGGACCAGCCGATCCAGCCCAAACCGCGTGTCGTTCCACGACCAGTTCCCGCTGGCCCCGATCCCGCCCGCGTAGAGCGAGCCGTCGGGCGCCCACGCGAGGCGGTTGATCCCGCAACTGAGCCCCTGCGTGAAGCGGAACGCAGCCCCCTGCCATTGCCCGTTCACGCGTTCCAGGAAGATCCGCCTGATCCCCCCGGCCGTGATCTCGCCCACCAGCATCTGCCCCGCGTAGGGACCCGACGGGATCAGCACCGACTCGCTCGGGCTGTTCGCCAGTTCATTCTGAGGCAGCAACACCGCGGCCGGTGTCCTGGGCCGGTCCGCCCACGCGCTCGCGACGCCGCCCTTGGGGTACCGCTCCGCAAGCTTCGGCACGACGTTGGTGTTGTTGTAGTGCCCAAAGAACCTTCCCAGCACCACCTCGCTCAGCGTGCTGGTCGGAAACCACGACCCCTGGTTGTCCGCGTAGAACAGCGACCCGCCCGGCCCAACACCCAGCCCGTTCGGCGTGCGCACCCCGCCCGCGATCACGTGCGCGGTCTCCGACGCCAGATCAACCTCGATGATGCACCCGCGCATCGGCCCGTTCGGCGCCGCGTTCGTGCCCATTCCCTCCCACGCCGGCGGCGCCATCGCCGTCGACAGACCCGCGTACAGCCGCCCGTCCATGTGCACCAGCCCGAACGTGAACTGGTGGTAGTTCCACCCTTCCCAGCCCGACGCCACGTCGCGACGCGTCTCGTACGTGCCGTCCTTGTCTTCGTCCGTCAGCCTCGTGATCGCCTTGCGGTGCGACACGTACAGAGCATCGCCCACCACGCACATGCCCAGGGGCTCGTACACGCCGTCCGCGATCACCTCCACCTTCACCGCTTCCGCCTCGCCCTTCGCCAGGTTCGACAGCGCGTAGATCTTGTCCGATGGCTTCGCGTCAATGTCCGGAAGGTCCGTCTCGGTGCGCTGCATCGGATCGAATGTCCCCAGCGCCAGACGCCCATCCGGCAGGAACGCCATCGAACCCACCTTCTGCTGAAATCCCTCCGGCAGGATCGGCGTCCGCGTGAACCCGGGGTGCACGCCCTCGACCTCGCGTCGATCCCCCGCCCGCGTCTGCCCTTGCAGTGCTTTGATCCCGGGCGACGTCACCCGCGCGTTGTCCGCATCCGTCCACAGAAGCGAGCCATCGATCGCGGTGAATCGATCGGCGAGCGGAGGCTGCCATTCGAGCACGAGCGATCGCCCACCGCCCGCGTCAAAGTGCTCGACAAACACCAGGTGCGAGCCCGCCTGCAGATCGATCGAACCTTCCTTTGAGGTCGCCCCGTGGCGTCCGTCGTGATCGATCACGCGAGAGCCGTTGATTTTCAGCCGCGACCCATCGTCCGACGTAAGCCGGAAGCGGTGGGGGCCCGCCGTGCCAACGTCGATGTACCCCATGACATGCGTCACGATCGGCGCCTGGAAGTCTCCGAACGCCGCCGCGCCCGCCAGCGAGATCGTGGGCAACACGACATCGCGATTGGGTGTCTGATTCGGCAGCAGGCTCGGGATTCTGTCGATCTTCCCGGAGATCTGGTACGTCCGCACCGTGACGCCCGGCACGACCTCCCGCCCGGGAGGCGGATACAGGGCGGCGACAAGAACGATCGGACAGACGACGGCGTGCAGGATCATCCGCCCAGCATACCGGACCAATGAAAAACCGGGGCGTTCGGCGCCCCGGTCATCGCGTCCACACGCCCGCGGTCGATCAGAGGAACTTCTCGCCGCTGAAGCGGATCGGGAAGCCGTACAGGTCGGCGATGTCGGCGGCCGACTTCCTTTCGAGCGAACCGATGCGGGAAATGATGCTCTTGGGGTCGTCCGACGCGAGCCGCCCGAGCGTCTCGAACTTGTGGCGGAGAATGTCGTCCACGTCGGCGCGATACTCCGTCGGCGCGTTGGCGTGGCGAGCGTGACCCGCCGGGTACATGATGAACCCGCTGTCGTGCGTGTTGCCCTGGTCGTCGGTGATGACCATCGACGTGGGGATCCCGTCCGGGTACGCCTTGTCGTACGACTCTCCGCCCCACTCAAAGGACATCTTGTCCATGAGGCGGCGGGTCAGCGGGTCGTGCAAAGCCTTGTCGGAGAAGTCGTGCGGCACCAGCATGAGCTCCTTCCACGACAGCGACTTGTGCTTCTTTGCCGAGTGCAGCTCGAGCGCCTTGCGAAGCGTCGTGCAGACCAGGTAGAGCATCGAGTGGTCGGCCGACTGGCGCGTCTTGGGATCACGCTTCGCCGGGTCGCCGATGATCCCAAAGGCCGGCTCGTACGCCCGCACCACCATCTTCTCGATGCAATCGCCCGTCTGGTCCTCAAGAATCTGAGGCTTGGCGTTGATCAGGTTAATGAGCGCCTGCAACGCGCCCGCCGACTGGTGCTCGTACAGCCCGAGCTTAAAGTGCATCCCCATCACCGCGAAGTCATCGCCCGCACGCCCGAGCACCAGGTCGAACGGGCTCGCGTAGACCTTGCCCTTCGCCTCGCCCTTGGCCTCGGGGATGCCCGTCCCCATGCTGTGCGTCTTTTTGAAGAGCTGCCCGGGACCCTCGAACAGACGGAACACCGCCTCCGGGTTGCGGAAGATGTCACGCGGCCCGAGGAACCCCGCCATCGAACGCTTCACCGCCATGATCGCGGCCTCGGTGCTGATCGCCGCCGACGCGCCCTTGGAGTCCGACAACTGCTTCCCCGCCCGGATCGCCCGGAACGGGATGTAGTGCGCGACCACCATCCCGATCGCCGACTCGATCTGCTCGGCCGTGGCGCCCATCATCGCGCCGAACGTCGCCGCCGAGCCGATCGCACCGTGCAGCACGTGGTCGATCTTGTACGACTTGAGGCTGAACACCTCCGCCAGCCGCCCGCGGATCTCGTCGAGCAGCACCATGCCCTTGAGGGCGTAGGCGCCGTTCATCCCCCGGAGCTGCGCCGCCGCCACCGCGACCGAGTAGAAGTCGTTGTGCCCGAATTCGCCCGCGGTGTTCCCAAGGCCCGGGTTGTAGCCGAAGTTGGTCCCGTTCGTGTCCCATTCGCGCACCGCGGAGCAGTTGGCGACGCACGCCTTCTCCACCGCGACGTTGACGGAAGAACCAAAGACCGGCACGCCCGTGCGGATCGCCCCCTTCGCCCACGGCACCCCGGCCAGCGTGCCCGTGCCGCTCGGCCCCGTGCGGTACTCGGCCAGCGCCTCGTTGCGGAGCAGGTTGGGCGCGTTGGTGCCCAGCGCCAGCGCCGAGATCCCCGCGATCACCGCGTCGGTGTGGAACTGGTTGGTCTTCGCAAGCACCGCCGCCGAGGGCTCGCCACGCTTGCCGGGCACCGACGACATGAAGTCGATCGCGTACTGCGCAAGGCCCAAGGCCTGGTTGGTGTCCGCGGGAAGATGAACGTGCGTCTCGAGATTGATGCCCATGGTCGGCTCCTGGAGATAAGGGTGGAACGATAAGCCCCCTCCGCCGGGGGAGGGGGCTCCAAGAGGTTCGCGATCGATCGAAGTCCCGAATATTCTTGAACTTGCGATTCCCCGGGCTCTGGTCAATCTTCGCCCTGAGCCTTCGTGAAGCCCTCCGCCCCGTCGATCTCCTGCAGCTTCTCGACGTGGACCCAGCGATGGGCCGCCCCGATTTTCGCGAGCACGGGCAGCAGCACCTGATCCGTCAGGTCGCCCGTGCCGCCCTTCTCGGCGCCCTGGCGGAGCATGCACCGGCAGCGGTACTGGTCGACGCAATCGGTGATCGCACCCGCCGACGGGTACACCTTCGTACCGCGGTTGGAGATCATCTTGAGCTTGATGGGTGTCCCTTCCAGCAGCGATTCGAGCGAAGGCCCGAGCACTTCGGGCTTCAGCGGGGAGTGCACGAAGATGTCCGCCCCGACCACACGCAGCGACTTGGCCTTGACGAACTCCGGCTGATCCGACAGGCGGGGGAGCTTGATCTCCTTCACGTCGCGGACGCGGTAGTTCTCCGACTTCTTCCCGAGGTTGGCGATGATCAGGTCGGCGAATCGAGAGGTCGACAGCGTGCTCGGCTTGTCATACCCGACCACGTCGCCCGTGCCCACGCCCTGCCTGGCGCACTGCTCGAGCGTGTACAGCACCGAGTGCTCGATCGTCTGGGCCGCCTCGAACTCCCCGATGTACCGAAGCATCGCCACGCCCGAGAGCAGCACCGCGGTGGGGTTGATGCAGTTCTTGCCGGCGTACTTGGGGGCGCTCCCGTGCACCGCCTCGAAGATCGCCACGTCGTTCCCCAGGTTAGCACTGGGCGCGAAGCCCAGCCCGCCCACCAGGGCCGACGTCAGGTCGGAGATGATGTCCCCGTTCATGTTCGTCGTCACGATCACGTCGAACTGCTCGGGCTTCTTGACGAGCTGGTGCGCGCAGTTGTCGATGATCACGTGCCACGACTGGATGTCCGGGTACTCCGGCGCGATCCGCTCGAACGTCCGCTTGAGCAGCCCCTCGGTCATCTTCATGATGTTCGACTTGGTCGCGCAGGCGACGCTCTTGCGCCCTTCGCTCCGCGCGAACTCGAACGCCGTCCGCACGATCTTCTCGCACCCCTTCGCGCTGATCAGCTTCAGGCACTGCGCCACGCCCGGGCTCTGCATGTGCTCGATGCCCGCGTACAGATCCTCCACGTTCTCGCGCACCACCACCAGGTCGATCCCGCGGCCGGAATAGGGCGTCTTGACCCCGGGCAGCTCGCGCACCGGACGGATGTTCGCGTACGTCTCGAACAGCTTGCGCAGCGTCACGTTCGCCGACTTCTCGCCGTACCCCACCGGGGTGCCCAGCGGGCCCTTCAGCACAAGCCTCGTCCGACGGATCGAATCGATCGTCTCTTGCGGCACGCCCGAAGGGATCCCCTTCTTGAACACCGACTCGCCCGCGTGCTGCACGTCAAACTTCAGACGCACCCCCGATGCCTCGATGATCCGCCGGGTTGCCTCGATGCACTCGGGCCCAACGCCGTCGCCGGGGATAAGGGTCACTTCGCGTGCTGCGGTGCTCGACATGATGCCTCCTGAATGTGCGGGCCTCGCCGCCGTGTCCGCGGGCGCACGCCGTGCGCCCCCGCTCGGCACGCCAGCAGGCCTAACCCAGAGGCTATCGGACGACTCTTTCGAGTCCAGCCCGCAATAGCCGGAATGTGTGTCCGATTTGAGGTTCAGGCCGCCCGAGATTCCGCTCGGCCCTGCATCCACCGCTCACACAGCCCGATCAGCGTTCGGGCCGTCACCGGCTTGCTCGCGTAGTCGTCGCAGCCCGCGTTCAGGCATTTCTCGCGGTCCTCCGCCATCGCGTGCGCCGTCAACGCCACAATCGGGCCCGGGTATCCCCGCGCTCGAAGCTCACGCGTCGCTCCGTACCCGTCCAATTCAGGCATCTGCATGTCCATGAAGATGAGGTCATAGGGGTTTCCCCGGGCTGCCGCCGCCATCGCTTCGTCCGCGGCCTGACGCCCATTCTCAACGACTTTGACGCGGGCACCCGCCCGCGTGAGGTGGAACGAGATCAGCTTCTGATTGTCCTTCCCGTCGTCGGCCAGCAGGATCGTGCACGCCCGGCCGAGCTTCGGTGCGCTTGCCGATGCGGGCTGAACGCCCGCCTTGGCCGTCCGGTCAAGCCGCAGACGCGACTGCTCGACAACGCCCGCGTCCACCGTCACCACGAATTCCGACCCATCGCCCGGCAGGCTTGTGACCGTGATGTCACCCCCCAGCAGCTTCGCGAGGTTCCGGCTGATCGCCAGCCCAAGCCCCGTCCCCCCGAACCGACGCGTCGTCGACGTATCCGCCTGCGTGAACGGCTTGAACAGTCTCTGCACCTGCTCGGGTGTCATCCCGATCCCCGTGTCTCGCACCGCCACGCGGAGCAGCGAGCCGTCCAGACTGACCCCGATCCGAACCCCCCCCGACTGCGTGAACTTGATCGCGTTCCCGATGAGGTTCACCAGAATCTGCAGCAGCCGCGTCGGGTCAGTCGGCACCGTCGCGGGCAGCGGCCAGTTGAGGTCCGCCTCGAGCGAGAGCCCCTTCGTCGCGGCCTTGGGCTTCATCAACGCCATCGCGTCGTCCACGATCTGCACGGGATCCACAACGATCCGCTCGACCGTCATGCGCCCGGCTTCGATCTTCGAGATGTCCAGAATGTCATTGATGAGTGTCACCAGATGCTCACCGTTGCGGTGGATGATCCGCACAGCATCGCCAAGGTGCTCCGTCGCGTACGACGGATCCGTCAGCAGCTCTGCGTACCCCATGATCGCCGTCATCGGTGTCCTGATCTCGTGCGACATGTTCGCCAGGAAGTCACTCTTGGATCGGTTCGCCGATTCGGCCGCGTCGCTCGCCACTTTCAGGCTTGCCGCAAGCCGGCTCTGGTCCTCCAGCGCCTCCCGCAGTTCTCGCGTCCTCAGCTCGACCAGCATCTTCGTCCGCGTGTGACGCCGGAGCAGACTGGCGAACGTGGCCGTCGTGAACACCGAGAACACCAGCCCGACGATGATCCCCGCCCACGTGAGCCGCCCATAGCTCGGCAGCACGCTCGTCCGCATCGCAAACAGACTGATGGGAATGTTCGCGCCGTGCATCTCGATCGTTCGAAGCGAGCTGAACTCTGCCGCCTCGCTCGCCTGCCCGTATCTCATCGTGAGGCCGTTGTTCTGGACCTCTCCGATCCGCCGCACCCACTCGTTGATGTTCAGCAGCAATGCCACCACGCCGATCGCGTTTTTCTTCCGGTCCGCGACCAGCACCGGAACCCCGGCGGTCGAGTACACGGGCACCGCCAGCAGGACGAGGTCGTCGCCCTGCTCGGTCCGCCCGACGATCGATGTGCGAAGCGCACCCGCCTCGATCGCCGTGCGAACCGTCCGCTCGTACGAGGCCGAGGTGAGCTTCTCGCCCTGCCGCAGCAGCGAGGCCTGATCGCGGGGCGATGCCGTCACCACCATCGATCCGTCCCTGGGCGAGAACTGGATCCACGAGGGTTTCTCCCAGGATTCGCTCGCCGTTTCCAGAATGAACCGCTCGTACTCCTCCGGCGAGACCAGGACCGAAGACCTGAAGAGCCCGGACGTCGAATGCAGCGACCGGCGCAGGTCCAACGCCCGCTGCTCGACATCTCGAACCGCATTGCCCAGCCGTCGATCGAATTCCTGAGTCGCAAGCCCGACTTCCCAGTTCTTCGCCACGCCGATCAACGCCGCCGAGAAGGTAATGCACAGCAGGAATGTGAGCAGGATCGGCCCGGCCGTCTCGCGGGTGCTCGTGTGCTCCTTCGAGCCCTCATGCCGACCGGTCCGCGACGCCACGGCCGTTCCCGCGACCGCCACGCCGACGATCCCAGCCATCGCGATCAGCAGCGACTGCTGATACACCCGACGCCGCGCCTGCACCACGCGCGAGGTATCCTCGTCGCTGAGAACGAACCGAAACTCCGCCGGCCGGCCTCCGTCGGGTCTGGGCACCTTGAGCGTCACGGAGTCGCTCGCGTCCCCTCCGACCGACACGCGCACGCCTGTTGTCTGAGAGATTCGATCCAGGTGTTGTTCCAGCAATGGGCGGATCATCACCACGTAGCCCATTTCGGGACCCGTCTTGTCGGACTTCCTCACCGAACGCACCGCGATCGCCGACACCCGCCCGTCCGGCCCCTCTCCGATCAGCGTCCGCGGGATCTGCGGGTCAAGCCCCACCAGGTAGTCGGGATTCGAGATCGGAAAGTCCCTGGGCTCGGTTGTGACGGGGTCGCAGTCGAACTTCGCGATCACGTTGATCCCAAGGTCGAGCACCGCGACCTGCGAGAGGCCCAATGCCGCCGTCCCACCCAGCGTGAAGTTCCCCTGACGGAACTCCTCGTTTCGGTCCTGCACGAACCGGTACATGTCGTCCCAACCGGCCCAGTCCTCCGTTGTCGCGCCCAGGTCCTCCGCCAGACCTTGCAACGCCGCCGCGACCCGCTGGGAAGCCCGCTGCATCTCCGCGTTCCGGGCATCCCCCTCGATCCGAAGCAGCGCAGGCCACAACCACGACCACGCCGCCGCCGCCATCACCAGGATCGCCAGCACCGCGCAGACCACCATCACCGACACGCCGCTGCGGCTCTTGGGTTGCACGCAAACCTCCGGGTTCCTCTTGACCTTCCCAACTGGCTTCTATCGGTCCCCCACGACGCCCGCTCAACCCGCGCAAGCCTTCCGAACCCGGGTCTACCCTCGTACACCATGCCCGTCACCTTCGATCAGATCGTTCTTGCGCGTGAGCGTCTCACCGGCGGCGTCGTCGTCACCCCCTGCGTCGAGTCCCTCGGGCTCTCGGACCTCTGCGCCTGCCGCGTCTTCCCCAAACTCGAGTACCTCCAACGCACCGGCTCCTTCAAGGAACGCGGAGCACTCAACGCCCTTCTTCAGCTCCCGTCCGAGAACCGCAGGCGCGGCGTCATCGCCGCCTCTGCCGGCAACCACGCCCTCGCACTGGCCTATCACGGCAAGCGTCTCGATGTCCCCGTCACCGTCGTCATGCCCCGCTTCGCCCCGATCATCAAGCAATCCCGCTGCCGAGCACTGGGCGCCACCGTCATCCTCGACGGCGACACCATCGCCGACGCCAAGGTCCGGGCCGACGAACTCGCCGGGCTCCACGGGTTCACCTACGTCCACGGCTTCGACGACCCCGCCGTCATCGCCGGCCAGGGGACCATCGGCCTCGAACTGCTCGATCAGGTCGGAGGGCTCGACGCGGTGGTCTGCCCCATCGGCGGCGCGGGGCTCATCGCGGGCGTCGCCCTCGCCATCAAGGCCGCTCGCCCCGGCGTGCGCGTCATCGGCATCCAGCCCCGTCACTGCACCTCGTTCTCCGCCGCACTCGCCGCGGGACACCCCGTCCGCGTGCCGACATCCCCGACGCTCGCCGACGGCCTCGCCGTCCCGCAGGTCGGCGCCAACGCCTTCGAAATCGCCCGCTCCCGCGTCGATCGCGTCATCGACGTCGCCGAGGAGGACATCGCGTTGGCGATCCTCCGACTCGCCGAGAGCGAGAAGGGCGTGGTGGAGGGGGCAGGGGCAGCCCCGCTCGCCGCCTTCCTCTCGGGACAGCTCACCGAACTGCGCGGCAAGCGAGTCGCCCTGCTTCTCTGCGGCGGGAACATCGACCCGACCCTCCTCGGCCGGGTCATCGAACGAGGGCTCGTCGCCGACGGGCGCGTGACCCAGTTCACCGCCATCATCCCCGACCGCCCCGGCGGGCTCGCCGACCTGACCGCCGCCATCGCCGCAGCCTCGGCCTCGGTCAAGCAGATCGAGCACGAGCGGGCCTTTACCACCGCCGACCTGTCGACGGTGCAGGTGCTCTGCACCGTCGAGACCAGGGACGCCGCTCACGTCGAGGACCTCCACGACCAGCTCCGCCAGCGGGGGATCCGGGTCATCGCCCGGACGCAGCCCGCATCCTGCGCCATGCCCCCGGTTGCCTGAACCTTTGTTGCCGCGGTGGGTGCATCCGATTCCGGGGCCCGGGCGAACTCGCCGGCATGACACGCCCCTTCGCTCTCGTCGCCGCTGCCACGCTCGTCTGCCTTGCCGGATGTTCCTCCACCTCCGGTCCGTCGGCCTCGAACGAGCAGGCCACAGCCGAGCCGGAAGCTTCTCAGCCCGCCGCCGGCGCGTTGGCACCCGTGCCCGATGACTCCTGGACCACCAAGCGAGTGGGGGGTGATCTGTTCACCACGGTTGAGCGTCGCGGCGAGTCGTTCTTCTGGAACCAGTGTTCGATCACCACGCCGCTCCCTCAGGGATACCCCGATCCCACGCCCCCCGGCGCGATCGAACTCAAGAAGTACCCCGCGGTGCGTCGCGCCGAAGTCAGCGGCAGCCGCAATTCCGACATCGGCATGAACGGCGCCTTCTGGCCTCTCTTCCAGCACATCAAGAAGCGCGATATCGCCATGACCAGCCCCGTCGAGATGGACTACCGCTCCATGCCCGTAGGCGGCAAGGTTTTCGCCCCCGAGGCCGACGGCCAGGCCGACAGCCAGTGGACCATGTCCTTCCTCTACCGCACGGCCGATCTCGGCCCGCAAGGACAGGACGGCGTCGTCGTCGTCACCGACGCACAGCCCGTGACCGTCCTCGCCAAAGGCCTCAAGGGCGGCTACTCCGAACGAATGATCCAGCGCGAGATCGATGCCCTCGCCGCCTGGATCGACGCCCAAACCGAATGGGAAGTCGCCGGCCCGCCCCGCGCCTTCTACTACAACGGCCCCGAAGTCCGCGCGCGCGACCGCTGGGCCGAGGCACAGATCCCCGTTCGGCGTCGCGCCAACTGACGCGTACGCTCCCGCGTGATTGACTCGCACGCCCAATATCCGCCATCCTTCTGGCTGCGATGCCGCCGCAACCCGCTCCTGCTCGGGCTGGGCTTTCCCACCGCCGTCTGCGCGCTGGGCGTGCTCGCCTTGTCCGCGTTCGGCCCCGCCGGAGCGTACTTCCTGCTCCTCTGGCCCATCGCCACCATCGTCGGCCTCGTGATGGGGTGCATTTCCCTCATGGAGCGACTCTTCGCCACCCGCCTCGCCACATCCTCCGCCTTCGCGATCCTCTGCCTTTTCGTCCTCGTTTGCCTGAGCCTTCAGGCCGCCACCGCCGTCGTCCTCGGCCGATCCCTCTCGCCACCGCCGGCCGCCTCGCCGGACCCCGTTCCCATGGCAGGGCCACCCGCCCCACCCCCGCGCTAAGCCGATATGCTGCACGCATGATCAAAGTGCTGCTGGCGTGCGTGTCGGCCTCGTTCGCGTTTCTTCTTGTCGGGTGCGCCGCCACTGGCGACGCCCCATCCAACACCGCCGCCTCGCGAGCTCCCGCCATCTTCCGCGGCGACTCGGGCCTCCCCGCCTCGCTCGAGGACATCGCCTCCCAGTCCGCTCGCTCGCCCGCCGTGCTGCTCGGCGAGAACCACGGCCATCCGCTCGGCCTCGCCACCGCCGCCGACCTCTTCGACCGCGTCCTCGCCAAGGCCCCCTCCGCCTCACTCGCCCTCGAGTTCATCGAGCGAGACAGCCAGCCCGCCCTCGACGACTACCTCGCCGGCCTCATCGACGAACCCACCTTCCGCACCATCACACGCCGCACCGATAGCAACTACCCGCCCGGCCACCGCGCGATGGTCGAGCGAGCCAAGTCGGCCGGCCGCCCCGTCCTCGCCGCCAACGCCCCCCGCGTCTATGTCCGCCTCGCCCGTACACAGGGCTACGAACGCCTCGCCACCCTCACGCCCGAGCAACGCCGCCTCTTCCGCGTGCCGCCCCAGCTCGCCACGGGTCGCTACCGCGACGACTTCGAGAACATCATGAACTCCATGAAGCCCGACGCCAAGCCCTCGCCCGAGCGGACGGCCCAGATCGACGCGATGTTCCGCAGCCAGCAGGTCTGGGATTGGACCATGGGCGAGAGCGTCGCCCGCCTCGTCGCCGCCGGCGCCACACCCGCCGTCCTCGTCGTCGGGCGATTCCACATCGACCACCGCGGCGGCACCGTTCAAGCCTTCGAGCAGCTCTCCCCCGGCTCCCGCGCCCTGACCGTCACCTTCGTCGACGCCTGGTCAGACCGACTCCGCGACGAAGACAAAGGCCTCGCCGACTTCGTGGTCTATGTCGGGCCTTCGCCGTCGCTGAACTGATCCGATCCTCAAACCTCCACAACCATCGCCACGCTGTTGCCCCCGCCCAGGCACAGCGCCGCCACGCCGCGCTTCCCGCCCGTCCGGTGAAGCTGGTGGATCAGCGTCGTCAGCACGCGGGCCCCGCTCGCCCCGATGGGGTGCCCCAGCGCCACGCCGCCACCGCAGATGTTGAGCCGGCTCTCCGAGATCCCCAGCGCCTTGATGTTGCACAGCACCTGCGCCGCGAACGCCTCGTTGATCTCGAACAGGTCAATGTCCTTGACCGAGAGTCCGGCCTTCTTGAGCGCACCCGCGATCCCCTCGATCGGTGCCGCGAAGATGTCCTTCGGCGCCACACCGCTCGTGTGATAGCTCACGATCTTCGCGATCGGCTTGACGCCCATCGCCTCGGCCTTCGCCAGGCTCGACACAACCACCGCCGCCGCCCCGTCCGAGATCTGGCTCGCGTTCGCCGCCGTCACCGTCCCGTCGGGTGTGAACGCCGGCCGCAGCTTCGCGACCCCGTCGATCGTCGAATCACCGCGGATCCCCTCGTCCGCCGACACCCCGGGCGACTTCTTGTCCAGGCACTGTTCCCCGCTGAGCGTGACGATCTCGCCCGCGAAGTGCCCGCTCTTGGTCGCTTCCGCCGCACGCACGTGGCTCTGCACCGCGAAGCGGTCCTGCTCCGCACGGCTGATCTCGTACTTCTTCGCGATGTGGTCCGCCGAGTTGCCCATCGCGCAGTTCTCAAACGCGCACGTCAGCCCGTCCGACGCCATGTGGTCGAACATCTGCGCCGGCCCATACTTCACGCCCTCGCGCACCCGCGCAAAGTGCGGCGCCGCCGTCATGTTCTCGAACCCGCCCGCCACCACAAGCTGGTTGTCCCCCGCCTTGATCGACTGCGCCGCCAGCATCACCGCCTGCAGTCCCGACCCGCACACCTTGTTCACCGTCTGCGCCGAGATCGTCTCGGGAAGCCCCGCCTTCAGCGCCGCCTGCCGCGCCGGGTTCTGCCCCAGCCCCGCCTGCAGCACGCACCCCATGATCACCTCGTCCACCGCCGCCTTGTGCGCCTCCACCCCGCCGATCGCGTTCAGCGCAGCCTTCACCGCGTACGACCCCAGCACCGGCGAGGGAACCTTCGACAGCCCGCCGAAAAACCTCCCGATCGGGGTACGCTTGGCGGCGAGAATCACGGGGGTCGTGGCGGCGCTGGACATCTCGGCTCTCCGATGGTCGGTGGGTGCAAGAAACGCCGCCCAACCCGGGCGGCTTCGCCCATCCTAGGGACCACCTCCCCGACCCGTCTCCAACCCCGCTCCCACGCCCATTCACTCGCCCGCCGCGCCGCGATCCACCACAAACCGCACCCCGCCCGGTCTCACCATCGCCATCGGCAGCACCGCCCGCCCCGCGGCACGCTCCTTCCGAACCCGCGACAGCGTCCCCGCTTTGTCCGCCCCCGTGATCATCGCCAACACCAACCGGCTCGCCCCGAGCGCCCCGAGCGTCAGCGACACCCGATCCTTCACCGCAAACCCCGCCGGTGCCTCCGCCGTCGTCACGAGCTTTCCCGCGTCGCCCGCGAAGTCGTGCCCGGGGAACAGCGACGCCGTGTGCCCGTCCGCCCCCATCCCCAGCAGCACCACGTCGAACATCGCCTCCCCGGGCGGCACCTGCGGAAGCAGGTCGGCGTACATCGACGCCGCCCTCGACGCGCCCAGTTCCCCCGGAATCCGACACACCCGCGCCGGCACCTTCGACAGCAGCGACTCCGACGCCATCCGATAGTTGCTGTCCGCGTGCTCCGGACCCACGCACCGCTCATCTCCGAAGTACACCTGCACGCGCTCCCACGGCACCACCCCCGCCTCCCCCGACGCCAGCCACGCGTACATCGCCTTGGGTGTCGACCCGCCCGCCAGCACGATCGACGCCTCGCCCCGCTCGCTCACGGCCTCGCGCAGCACGCTCGCAACCACCGCGCCCGCGGCCCGCGCCACCGCCCCCGCATCCTGCTCGATCACCAGCTCATCCATGTCGCGCCTCCGCCGGCTTCCGGCAGGGCGAGTGTACCGCTACAGATCCGTCCAGCAGCACGCGTCGCTCGCCAGCAGCCGATCCGCCGCCGCCGGGCCCCACGACCCCGCCGGATACTCGTGCACCGGCAGGCTGCCGTCAACCACCCCGGCGAACCGCTCCCACGACAGCTCGACCTCGTCGTTCCGCACGAACAGCGTGCGGTCTCCCCGCATCACGTCGAGCATCAGCGTCTGGTACGCCTCGGGCAGCGCGCCGTACGTGTCCCCGTAGCGGAATCGCATCTCCTGCGTCTCCAGCTTCATCCCCTGCCCGGGGATCTTCGTCTGGAACGACAGATTGAACCCCTCGTTGGGCTGCAGCGTGATCTCCAGGCGATTGCCCTCCATCCCGCACACGATGTACGGATTGAACACCGCCGCCGGCGGAGCCTTGAACGTCACCACCACCTTCGTCGCCTTCCGCGGCAACCGCTTGCCCGTCCGCAGGAAGAACGGCACGCCCTGCCATCGCCAGTTGTTGATCCGAAGCCGCGCCGCAGCGAACGTCTCGGTTCTGCTCTCCGGGCTCACACCCGCCTCTTCGCGATATCCCTTGAGCGACTTGCCGTTGAGCGTTCCCGGCGCATACTGCCCCAGCACCACGTCCTCCGGACGCAGCGGCTCCATCGCCTGCACCACCTTCACCTTTTCGTTCGCCACCGCGTTCCCGTCCAGCACGCTCGGCGGCTCCATCGCCGTCAGGCACAGGAGCTGCATCATGTGGTTCTGCATGATGTCGCGCACCGCGCCCGCCTTCTCGTAGAACGAGCCACGACCCTCAACTCCAAGCTCTTCCGCCACCGTGATCTCGATCTGACGGATCCGGTCCCGGTTCCACAACGGCTCGAACAGCGAGTTGCCGAAGCGGAACGCGATGATGTTCTGCACCGTCTCCTTGCCCAGGTAATGGTCAAGCCGGTACACATCCTGCTCGTCGAAGAACCGGTGCACCAGCGCGTTGAGCGACTGCGCGGACGTCAGATCGTGCCCGAAGGGCTTCTCCACCACCAGCCGAGTCCACCCCTTCGACCTGTTCAGCCCCGACGCGCCGAACGCCTCGATCGTCGGCGGGAAGGCCGGCAGAGGCAGCGCAAGGTAGAAAATCCGGTGCTGATACAGGTTGTGCTGCTTCTCGAGCGACTCGATCCGCTGACGCAGCGTCGCGAACGCGCCGGGCCCGGTGTCTCCAAGGCTCTGAAAGAACACCGACCGAGACACCCACTCGCCCGCATCTTCCGGGTTCTCGCCGTGCTCGATCAGGCTCTTCCGCACGCTCGCGCGGAACTCCTCGTCGCTCAGGCCGGCCCGCGCCGCCCCCAGCACGATCGCCCGACCCGCCGCCGGGCCGGATCGATCAAGCCTGAACAGGCTCGGCAGCACCTTGCGGTGCGCGAGATCGCCCGTTGCGCCAAAGACCACCAGCACATGCCGTTCCGGGACCATGCAAGCCTCGCTCACTTCTTCTGCATCGCGTGCCCGCCGAATGCGTTGCGCATCACCGACAGCATCCGCTCGCCGTAGCACTCGCTGTCCCGCGAGCGAAGCCGCGTGATCAGGCTGTGCGTAATCACCGGCGCCGCCACGTCAAGATCGATCGCCTCCGCCACCGTCCACCGACCCTCGCCGCTGTCGTTCACATATGGCTTGATGTCCGCCAGCGTCTGGTCCTGTCGCAACGCCTCTGCCGTCAGGTCAAGAAGCCACGACCGCACCACCGAGCCCACCTGCCAGATCGTCGCGATCTGCGCCATGTCGAGCCCGAACTCGGCCTTCTTGTGCATGATCGCAAAGCCCTCCGCGAACGCCTGCATCATGCCGTACTCAATCCCGTTGTGCACCATCTTCACGAAGTGCCCCGAGCCCGTCGGGCCCACGTGCCCCCACCCCTCGGCCTTGCCCGGCGCCAACGTCTCGAAGATCGGTCTCATCCGCTCCACCGCTTCCTTCGGCCCGCCGATCATCATCGAGTACCCGTTCTTGAGCCCCCACACGCCTCCGGACGTCCCGCAATCGACGAAGTGGATCCCCTTCGCCGCCAGCTCCCGCCCGCGACGCTGCGAGTCCTTGTAGTTGCTGTTCCCCCCGTCGATGATCGTGTCCCCCGCCGACAACGCCGGCAGCACCGCCGCGATCGCCTCGTCCACCGGCGACCCCGCCGGGATCATCAGCCACACGTGCCGCGGGCCCTTGAGCATCCCGGCCGCCGCCACGATCGACGGCGCGTGCACCCCGCCCTTGGACTTCAGCCGGGCCGCCGCTTCCGCCGACGGGTCCACGCCGACCACCTTGTGACCCCCCAGAAGGAGTCGCTCGGCCATGTTCCCGCCCATCTTGCCCAGACCAACAATCGCCAGTTCCATGAGCAGCCTCCACAATCCGAACCCGTCCCCAACACGTCATCGGCATCCCCACCTCCCGGCGTTGAGATCCCAGGCTATCTTTGAGATGCTGGCACCGAGCACAGTAGTTGCCCCGGCTCAATCAACCTATTGTGGTGGATTGGCAAAGGCTTCGATAACACTCCAAAGCGGGCGTCCGCGCATCAGTTTGCTTGAGAATGTTGCACCCAAAGTGCCCGAGTGGCAGAATCAAAGGGTGCGGTGACGCGTTCCAGAGGAAGCAGGAGAATCGGGTTCATGCGACGCGGGGTCGTTGGTGCTGCGGCCGGGACCATCCTCTTTACTGGGGGGGCCTTCGCACAGTCGCGTGACGCCTTCGAGCCCATCTCCGAGCTGAAGCGCGTGGTGCCGACACGGCTGATGTCCCTTGATCAGGTTGAGCGTCCGGTGGTGATGCGGCCTTCGGCCCGCCAGGCGATGATCTACCAGAACACGGGTCGACCCTACTTCAGGGCGACACAGAACCCGCGCATCGTGCTGGATGATCGCTTCCTCACGCCCGGCCCCGGGGCTGGCGGGCGCGTGCCGGTGACCGCGCAGAACCCGGGCTGGGTGGTGACCGACGACGGATCGGGGTCGCTGGTCAGCGGCGTGATCGTGGTGGAGTTCTTCGACACGCTCAACCCCAATGCCGACCCCGTCTGCAACCTCGGCCCGAGCAACTTCCTGGGCGGGTACGCCGTCGCGGTCGAGGGGATGGAGCGGGGGTATGTCTACCAGTTCGACGGCATGTTGGATCTCGCCGCCGCGGGAATCCAGATTGTGCTGCCCGATGACGATTTCGGACTCGTCATGCGGTTCTTCGAGGACGACTCGTTCACGAACTTCAGCCCGGACATGACGGTGGCCTTCGCCGGCGGGGACAACGACAACAACAACCAGGCTTCGACGGGCGACGGAGCCCTGGTCGGCTTCTCCGACGACGTGTACTGGCGCGACGTTAACGGGAACATGCAGTTCAACGTGAGCGAGGCGAGATACTTCAACGGCTACCCCCGCGGCGCCAACTTCCTCGACGAGATCGCCTCCAACATCGACGCGTCATGCCCCGCCGACTTCAACGGGGACGGCTTCCTCGACTTCTTTGACTTTGACGACTTCGTGAGCTGCTTTGAGTCGGAGATCTGTCCGCCGGGCAAGACCGCGGACTTCAACGGCGACGGTTTCGCCGATTTCTTCGACTTCGACGAGTTCATCGGCGCGTTCGATCGGGGCTGCTAGGCCGTTCCCCCGGCGTATGCTCTGCTCCGCGTCTGATCCGACGCGACGGAGCCGACCCGCTTGACCGCACGCAAGCCCGCGATCGGGTTCATCTTTCTGACGCTTCTGCTGGATGTGATGGGCATCGGCCTGATCATCCCGGTGGCGCCCAAGCTCGTGGAGCAGTTGATGGGCGTCGCCGAGCAGGACGCCGCCCCGTACGTGGGTGCCCTGAGCGCGACGTACGCGGCGATGCTCTTTCTGTTCGCGCCGGTGCTCGGTGCGCTGTCGGACCGCTTCGGCCGCCGACCCGTGATCCTCGTCTCGCTGTTTGGCTCGGGGCTTGACTACTTCGCGGCGGCGATGGCGCCGACGATCTGGATCCTGTTCATCACGCGGGCGATCAACGGGATCTCCGGCGCGAGCATGACCGCGGCGGCGGCGTACATCGCCGACATCACCCCGCCCGAGAAGCGGGCCGCGGGGTTCGGGATGATCGGCGCGGCGTTCGGGCTGGGCTTCATCATCGGGCCCCTGTGCGGCGGGGTGCTGGGCAAGTACGACATCCACTACCCCTTCTACGCCGCGGGAACGCTCACGCTGCTCAATTGGTTCTACGGGTACATGGTGCTGCCCGAATCCAACCCGCCCGAGCGGCGTGTGCCCCTTTCCATCGGGCGGATGAACCCCGTCGGCGTCTTCGTGTACCTCTCCCGCTACCCCTTCGTCATGATCCTTGGCGGGGCGCTCTTCCTCATGAACGTGGCGCAGTTCGCGCTCCACGCCACCTGGGTCCTCTACACCTCGTACCGGTACAAGTGGGGGACGCTCGACACAGGGCTCTCGCTCGCGCTCGTCGGGCTGATGGCCGCGCTCGTGCAGGGCGGGCTCGCTCGCAAGCTCATCCCCGCGCTGGGCGAGAAGAAATCGCTGCTGCTGGGGCTGGTGATCGGCGTGGCGGCGTACGCGGGGTACGGGGCGGCGACGCAGGGATGGATGATCTACGCGATCATCGTCATCGCTTCGCTGGGCGGGATCGCCCAGCCCGCGGCCCAGTCGCTCATCACCAAGGCCGTCCGTGCCGACGAGCAAGGCCAGACCCAAGGTGCACTGACCGGCCTGCAGAGCCTCGCCAATATCCTGGGCCCGATCATGGGAGCCTTCGCGTTCCAGACCTTCGCCCACGACACCGCAAGGGTCCACGTCCCCGGCGCATCGTTCTTCGCCTCGGCGATCGTGGCGTCGGTCGGGCTGGCGGTTGCTGCTTGGGCGATGTCGAGGCGGGACGCGCCGACAGCGCTGGGCGTCAAGGACGCGGCATGATGGCGGCCGCCCCGGCCTGACTTACTCGAGCCAGTCCTTCGCCTTCAGCCGCTGAGGGACGTACTCCTCGGTGACGTAGGAGATGTCCTTGGTGATGAGCGACTCGACCTCCATCTTGAAGCCGTTCTTCAGCATGAGGTCGATTTCCTTCTGCCAGCCCTTGTGCTCGGCGAACCAGGGGTAGGCGGCGATTTCCTTGGCACGTTTAGTGTCGTTGTCGTTGAGGGCGATCTGCACGTCGTCCGTCAGGCCGCACTCCTTGTAGTCCTTGGATCGCACGCCGATGAACTTGGCCTCGGGGATCGCGAGGCGGTTGCTCTCAAAGGCCAGGGAGATCGAACCCTGCTTGATGACCGAGAAGATGTAATGCCCCCAGGGGTCGCAGTCGAGGAGGCAGTAGATGGGGAGGTTGAGCTCGGTGTTGAGCCTCTGGAGCAGCCGACGGACGCCGCGGGAGGGCTGCCCGCCGCCTTCGGTGAGAATGCAGTTGTGCTTCTGCCAGAACTTGTCCTCGTTGAATCGGCCCCAGACGGTGTCCTTTTCGACGTGCAGGACGAACTTCGCGTCGCACTTCTTGAACTGGATCACGTCGGGCTCGACGATGCTGGGGATCGCGTAGCCCCCCGAGCCCATGCGCCGGCAGTCGATCTCGTCGCCGCTGTCGATGATCGTGATGTTGCCGATCATCGTTCCCTTCTTCTTCGCGAAGATGTGCAGCTCCTCACGCAGCGCGCCGAGCGAAACCTCGAGGTCTTCGAGGATCCCGTCGGATTCGTCCTGATCGGTGAAAGTCTTCTCCTTCGTCCCCGCGACAGTGTGGAGCCCCTTGTAGAACATACCGCGGAGGCTCAAGGTCTTCTCGGCGCCGATCAGGTCCTTGATCGATGACGCGTGCAGGCACGTCTGCATGAACTGCTTCGCCTGATTGAGGTTGAACAGCTCCCGCTCGCTCGTGGCCTGGCCCATCTGCAGCACGCGCTGCTTCTTGTTCCAGATCGTGTTGCTCTTGGCGCGGATGGGAATCTCGATCTTGGGCTCGCGCATCGCCAGGGCCTTTTCGGCCACGGCGTCGGCGAGATCAACGATGCGGTTGCGCGTGCGGGCGTCGCGTTCCTTGATGCGGGTTGTCAGCGAGCCGCCCTTGGGGTCTGCGGGTTTCTTGGCCATGTCGGTCGATCCTTCGCGTGCGGGCACGCGTGCTGTGCTGGTTTAAAAAAGCCCCGGTTCCTCGACGGGGACGAGCTTGCCCCCGACGAGCCTCATCTTCGGCTTGGCTCCACCCTTGTCGGGCTCGGCGTGCTTGGCGGGCTCTGCCTTCCCGCTCCCCTTGGACTTGGCTCTCGGAGCCTGCTTTACGTCGAGCAGCGGGGGCTCGTCGTTCTGCATCGCGGCGACCTTGAGCCTGGCCGCCTCGGCCTTGGTGGGTGCGAACGGGTCCGCCGCCGTGCCGCCGCCAATCGGGGCCGACGGCGCATCTACGATGATCACGCCGTCCTGGTCGGCGGGGTCCTCGTCCTTGATGCGCTTCCCATCCTCGTCGAGCTGCAGGTCGGCGATCGCCGTCCGCTTCTTGGCCTGGGCGAGCAGCGCGTCGTACAGCGCCTTGGCGTCCGTCCCATTGATCGCGTTGATCGCCTTGCTGATCTCCCCGATGTACTTCTGGAAGACGTCGCGCCGCTCGGCCTCGCGCTTCATCCTGGCGCGCTTCTTCAGGTAGGCCCCGAGCTTCCGCCCGCACTCCATCAGGGCGAGCTTCATCTCCTTGCGGATCTCGTCGTAGTCCGCGATCGCCTCCTTGCTCTCGCTCGTGAAGGGCACCCACACCGAAGCCATGTGGATCATGATGACGAGGGGGCCGATGGGCAGGCTCTCGCGGGGCTGCTGCAGGTCGTAGTTGCGCCAGTTCGTCTCCGTCACGCTTTTGAACGACGAGCAGGCCGACTGCTGGAAGAGCAGGGGCACGCGGTTGGCAAAGCGGATCACGCGGGCGGATTCGTCGGCGGCGAGCTCGCCCCCGAAGGCGATCGCGGCCTCGATCTGGAAGGGACGCCCGCGGTAGACCTCCGCCTCTCGGCTGCTGGCGGCGTAGAACTCGGCCCGCACACCCTTGAGCATCCCCGCCAGCAACTGACGCACGCCGATGGGCGCGAGACAGTCCGTCGGTGGGGGGGCGAGCTTGGCCTCCTGAAAGGCCTTGTAGAGCAGCTCGGCCTGCGGAGGCTCGATATCGGCGACCTTCGTTCGGCTTGTCGCCTTGATCGCCGAGCAGAACTCCGACGCCGTCGACGCCGAGACGCGGCAGAACTTCTCCTGCAGGAAGTTGTAGAGCGTGCCGCCCTTCTCGGTGGCCTCGTAGTCCTTGAGCATCTGGAGCAGAATGCCCAGCTCGATGCCCTTGGGGTGAGGCTGAATCTCTTTGGTTTCGGGGGGCAATTCCTGCACGCCGCGGGGGAACACGACCACGCCACCCGTCTCGGTCGTGACGGCGGGGGCGGCCTGAGGATCCTCGGTTGAGATGTCGGCGGGAGTCGCGCCCTTGCCGGCTCTGTTCTTCGTGCCCGGGTCGTCCTCCTCGGCGGCGCTCTCGCGGCTCGGGGGAACGAGCGTGATCCGGGCGTGCGGGTTGGCGATCGCGGTGAGCTCCAGGAACTCGTCCACCGACCCGCGACCCTTCTGGTAGCGCCCCTCAAGCTCGACCGTGACGCTCGTGCCGGTGGGGTAGTCTTTGGGCGAGAGGTACTCGCCGCGCGAGGCGAGCTCGCGCGTGCCGGGCGTGAGGTTGCGGAGGCGCTGGAGCGGGAAGTCCTCGGTTTCTTCGTCCACCGTGACCTCGGCGCGGTTGGTCTTGGTGTTCATCGCCAGCTCGATGTGGTGAGCCGGCTGGTTGGCCTTTGGGCGCGTCTGGATGAGCATCGGCTTGCCCGTGGTGATCAGGCCGTACATGCCGGCGGCCGAGATGCCGATGCCCTGCTGTCCGCGGGACATCTTGAGCCGGTGGAACTTGCTGCCGAAGAGGAGACGCCCGAAGACGTTCTCGACCTGCTTGCGGACGATGCCCGGGCCGTTGTCGACGACCGTGATGCGGTAGCGGGACTGCTTGACGTCCCGCCCACGATCGGGCTGGAGGTCCTCGATGACGACGGTGATGTCCGGGAGGATGCCGGCTTCTTCGCAGGCGTCCAGCGAGTTGTCGACCGCCTCCTTGACGGTGGTGAGCAACGCCTTGCGCGGGTTGTCAAACCCCAGCAAATGCCGGTTCTTGGCGAAGAACTCGGAGACCGAGATATCCCGCTGCCGGGCGGCCATCGTCTCGGCCGTCACTTTGGGTGCCGTGTCCTTCTTGCTCATACCGGCCTGTCTCTCCGTGAAGGGCTCGCGTCGTCGCGGGCTTCCCTGCCCGATGTCGCGAGGCCCGTCTGACCCCGCGCGGGAGGATAGCAAACCGCGCCCCGCCCGTTCTATGCTCCGCCCATGGCCGGCGACGAGGCGTCCAAGCAGTGCCTTTCCTGCGGGTACGACCTGGGCCGCGACGTCGAGCGATGCCCTGAATGCGGCTCGCCCTTCGGCCCGGCGCAGGCCGCCGCCCACACCGCCCGACAGGCCCTCGCCGCTGCGGCCGGGCGAGATCAGGGAAGGCTCAGCGCGTGGCTCACCGGGGGCGTCGTCGTCGGGTTTGTCGCGTTGGCGATTCTCGCGCGGGGCGAGTCGTTCGTCGCCGTCATGGGGCTCATCTGCTTCGTGGTGGGGCTGCTCCCCGTCGCCGCGGCGATCGCCATCGCCGGCATCGTCCCCGCCCGGCACAACCGCCGCGCCGCGAGAGGGCTCTTCGTCCGTTTCGCGCTCTACCCCGTCTCCCCGTTCCTCTGGGCGCTCGCCGGGGCTCTGCTGTCCGCCCCGCTCTTCTGGCTCGGATCCGCCATCGGTGCACGCGGCGAGTGGAGCGTCGGCATCGGGCTGCTTGTCGGTCTGGTCTGGCTGGCGGTCTGCCTCAGCACGTTCATCTCATGGGCCGAGCGGTTCGTGGAGTCCAGCGCCCTGGTCGCCCTCCCGGATTCGACGCGTCGGCTGCTCAGCGCTCTGGCGATGCTTGTCTTCCTCACGTCGGGCGTGCTGGGGCTGGGCACCCTGGCCGTCTTCTCCCTCGCCCTCGCCGAGTTCATGCGACTTCCCTAGCCCTCCCGCCTATGCTTTCGCCCCCCAAAAAGGCATCTTTCCCAAGGAGATTCGCATGGAGACCACCCTCATCATCCTCAAGCCCGACGCCGTTCAGCGCGGGCTCATCGGCCGCATCGTCGCCCGCTTCGAAGACAAGGGCCTGCAGGTCGTCGGCATGAAGCTCATGCAGATCAGCCAGCAGCTCGCCGCCACGCACTACGAGGCCCACCAGTCCAAGCCCTTCTACGCCGGCCTCGTCAAGTTCATGACCTCCAGCCCCGTCGTCGTCATGGCCCTTCGCGGCAACGGCGCCATCACCATTGCCCGCAACATGATGGGCGCCACCTTCGGCTCCAAGGCCAACCCCGGCACCATCCGCGGCGACTTCGGCGTCTCCAACTCCTTCAACCTCATTCACGGCTCCGACAGCCCCGAGGCCGCCGAACGCGAACTGAAGCTCTTCTTCAACGCCGGCGAAGTCCTCAACTGGCCCCGTCACGGCGACAACTGGATCTACGACATGGCCGGCGGCAAGCCCGAGTAAGCCAACCCCGACCCGAAAAATCACACGCCCGCGGCGACCTCCGTCTCCGCGGGCGTTGTTGCTTCCGAGTGGGCGAGTTGCCGTGCGACGGCCGGGCGTCGTTCAGGCCTGCTCGGCCGACGCCGCAGGCTTGATCGCACCCACAACCTCGGGACCGGTCGTGGCGATCTGCTCGGCAATCTCGCGGCGGTGAATCTCCACGTCGCGGGGGAAGTCGAACGCGATGCGGACGCGCTCCCCCTTGATCGAGGCGATCCTCACGACCCCAATGGGGTTCCGCGGGTCACCGATAACGACCTCCTCGCCTTCGCGCCGAGTGATCACGAGCATGCTTGGGCTCCACCAACTTCGCCGTCCCACTCCTTGGGACGGGCCACCAACGGTGGTATACCAGATCCTGCGGCGGGTCGGAAGTCAATCACCGAAATTCAAGTTCATTCCGGCACGATTCGTGCCCGCCGCCGAGTTCTCGGCCGCCGGCGGACTCGTAAGCCATGCCCCGCGTGGTGCTTGCGGCGGTCGCCACGCCGGGTTTCGCTCGCCGAGTGACATCGCCCGCGGATCAGGGCGGCTGTGGGCGATTCGGGACAGAATGTGGGTAAAGACCCTAGTGCGGGTGGAAAAACCGTGATTATGGGACTGCTTCGATCCGCTTCACCTGAGGCACGTGGCTCATCAGGTTCCGCTCGATGCCCATCTTCAAGGTCATCGTGCTCGACGGGCAGCCCACGCACGCCCCGTGGAGGCGGATCCGCACCGTGCCATCGGGCGTCAGTTCAACGAACTCCACGTCCCCGCCGTCGGACTGCACCGCGGGGCGGATGAGATTGATGACCTTGCTGATCTTCACAAGGAGTTCGTTGTCCCCGGCGGTGCTCATGCGTGCAACTCTAGGGGCATTGGGCGCGAGGTGGCGGCGTGCGGGCCTCGGGGGTTGGTCCATACACTCGCGCCGATGACCAACCACCTCCGCCGCGCCCATGTCTGCTCGCCCATGGTCTTGCTGGCGCTCCTTGCCGGCTCCTGCGGCAGTTCGCCCCGCCAAGGCGAAGACCCGCTCAAGAACGTCCTCAACCCGAGCCAGTCCGTCAACACCCGAGTGGCGGCGGTGGGGGAGGCCTTCGACCGGGCGGTCGTCAAGTCCGACCGCGTCGCTCTGCGGAGCGAACTGTGGCCGCTGGTCTGGTCGCCCGAGACGCCCGGGCCTCTCAAGGCCGAGATCGTCACGCGCCTGCTCGCCGAGACGGACGCGGAAGTGGCGCAGGGCGTGCGAGAGGAACTGCGGCTCAACCTGCCCCACCAGACCTCCCGTGACGTTGTCCGGCTGGTCAGCGACGCCGCCGCCGAGCGGGGCTGGACCGAGTACGTGCCCGCGCTCGTTCGGGCCTGGGCCCGCGGCGCTGAGGGCGAGACGGACGACACCCGCCCCGAGCGTCGCGCGGTCGAACGGCTCGCCCCGGGCAAGCCCATCGAGGAAGTGGTCTTCGGCGTCTTCACCGATCCCCCGCCCGACACCCCGGGCACGCGCCGCATGAAACTCGAAGAAACCTACCGCCTCAGCGCGTGGGACCTGCTCGCTCGGCTTGATCGAGACGGGCAGCGGCGGCTCGCGATGCTTCAGGCGTTCGTCGCGAGCGGCGAAACCCGCCCGTACATCGAGGAAGCGCTGGCCGCGCACCGTGAGCTGCTCGTGCTGCCGTTCTCGAGCGAGGAACTCCGCTGGGTTGCTCGCCTGCGCGATCGGCGTAACACCGCCAACGCCGCGTGGTGGACAGAGGCCTCTGCCGCGGTCAACGCGCTGGGCGCCGAACAGAGGTCGGGGCTTCAGTTGCGGCACGCCGAGTTTGTTCGGTTCGCGCGTGCGCACCGGCCGGCATGGATCACAATGTCGCGGGCCGAGCTGGCGAGTGAAGCGGCGCGCCGTTTCGAAGGACGCGAGGTCCGCACGGCGAGCGAGGGGCGGTCCTCCGGCCGGGACCCGATCACCGAGCGTTACACCCAGGCCGAGCCCCGGATGACCTGGGGTGATCTGCTCGCGGTGCTGGTGATCGACGACGCGTTGCAGGACAGCCGGACCATGAAGAGCCTCGCGACCTACGCCGACTACGACCGGCGCGACACGACGACGGAGTACGGCGGGATCATCGAGACGACCCCCTCGGGCGGGTTCATGGCGACCCTCTACCAGCCCCGCCCCGGCCAGCGGCTCGGCGACGATCGCTTCATCGCCAGCGAGGACATGATCAACGCCTCGGACCGCGCGATCGCGCACTTCCACTTTCACGTGATGCAGCGGTTCAACGGGCGTGCGGCCGGGCCGAGCCTCGAAGACCTCGACTATTCCAATCGCTTCGGTCGGGCGTGCGTCGTGATGACGAGCATCGACACAAAGACGCTCGCGGCGGACTACTTCCAGCCGGGAATGATCGTGGTTGATCTGGGCGACTTTGTGCCGCCGCGGGACTAGACCAGCCTCAGCGTCGCATCGAGTTTCCATGCGCCGCCGCAGCCTGTGCAGAGCGTGGTCTGATCGATCAGCGATGGCGTGGCGTCGAGCGTCGTGCCGCAGGCGGGGCACCGCTGTTCGGCGAGCGATTGCTGGGCGGCGTGCAGGCGGACGACCTTGGGCGCGCGCACAAGACGCAGCAGTGTGAGCAGCCCCGCTCCCCCGCAGAGCAGCGAGAAGATGACACGGGCGAGGATCGGATCGGTCCCGAAGAGTCTTGCGGCGAGGGGCGACACGGCCGCGAAGGTCACGCACGCCAACGCGAGCCATGCGAGCGACATTCCGCGCAGACGCCAGACCTCTGTGGGTGTACGGAGCGGGCGATACAGCAGAACCCTCCGACCTCTCGCGTCTGAGATCGCGACCTTCCGGTGCGGGTGTTCGAGGGGTTTGGGCTCGGGCTGGCGGAATTCCGGCGACTGCGCCTTCCACGCGTCGACGCGCCACGCCGCACCGCACTCGGGGCAGGGCGTGCACCCGTCGGCTTCGGGCGAGAGCGATTCGAGCGTGTACGTGCAGGCGCCGCAGCGATCGGAAGTGATGAGTCGAGCGGAGCGCAGGCGGATCTCCTTGCGGCTCGTACGCAGGTCTGATCGGCGCGCGTCGATGAGCACGACAATCACCAGAGCACCGATCATCAGAAGGGCCATCGTCGCCGGGCTGATGCCCAGAGTTCCGCCCAGCCTGCGCGAGATGCGCCATCCGACCAGCAGAATGCCGTACAGCCCGGCCAGCAGCAGCAGCACCGAGAGCGCGAGCAGCAGCCGATCGCGCCAGGGGCGTGGCGGCCGCGGGGGGCCCACGATCGGCGGGGGCTCATCCTCCATCGCCTCGGCCTGCTGAACCGCCTGAGGCTGGATGGTGACCTCCACCCCGCGGTCGTCGAGGATCGTCTGCGCGGGCGGGTTCACGAGGTCGCGCAGACGCATCAGATCGGCTCGGCGCCCGAATGCTCCGCCGCCGGCTCGATCCCGCCGCGAAGTTCGCCCGCCTCGAACCGGGCGAGCGCGTCGAGCACGGCGTTGGGCCCGTCGGCGAGGCGGATCGCTTCCTTGAAGGGCTTGACGCTTTCCATCTTCCCGTTGTCGAGCTGCCGTTGCAGCCGCTTGGCGAACCAACTGATCCGCCGACGGATCTGGAACATCGCGTAGCGTTCGTCGCGCTGTTCGAGCATGAGCGAGAAGAACCGGCGGATCGTGGCGAGCATCTCGGCCTCGCTGGGCGGGGCGGGCTTCCGCCCGGTCATCAGGTACGACCAGGTGTCGCGGAAGATCCAGGGCGTGCTCAACGCCCCGCGGCCGATCATCACGCCCTCGCAGCCCGTCTCCAGGATCATGTTGGCGGCGTCCTCGGGCTCGCGCACATCCCCGTTGCCGATCACCGGGATCGCCCCACCGACCGCGTCGACCACCGCCGCGATGCCCGCCAGGCGGACCGAGCCCTGGAACTTGTCCTCGGTGGTGCGACCGTGGACGGTCACCGCGGCGACGCCCACGTCCGCCAGCATCCGCGCCAAGTGCGGCGAGCAGGCGTTGCCGGTCTCAAAGTCGCTCGTGTGCCAGCAGAGACGCATCTTGCACGTGAGAGGCACCGGCCCCGACCCGAGCACGCGGGCGGCCTTGCCCTCGCCGCAGGCGTGCTCGTGCCCACCGCACGCGTGGGCCGCCCCGGGCCGCTGTGCATCCCCGAGCCTGTGCGCCCACTCTTCGGCGCTGAGGGGGCAGCGATCGAGCTCCTCGCGCACGCGCTTGGCGATCGCCACGGCCCGGGAGAGGTCGGTGAGCAGCTTCGACCCGCCGTCCTTCTTGGTCACCTTGTCGACCGGGCACCCCATGTTGATGTCGACGACCGTGGCACCGTGTTCGACGGCCCATCGCGCCCCCTGGGCCATGATCTCCGGGTCGCTGCCGTAGAGCTGCATGCCGACCGGCTTGTCGTAGTCGTTGGTCTTGGCGAGGTCGAGGCTGGTGGCGGTGCCGCGGAGAAGCCCTTGGGGGCTCAGGAGATCGGTGCAGGCGAGCCCGACGCCTCCCCATTCCCGGCAGACCATGCGGAAGGCCAAGTCGCAGTACCCGGCGATGGGCGCCAGAAGGAGGTTGGTGTTGAGTTGGATCGGGCCGATCCGCAGCATGCCCGGATCGTAGGGAACGCACGCCGGGACGACGCCGGCGGGCCCTACACTGCCGCCCGGTGTACCACGCCCTGCTGACCCGAAAGTACCTGACGACCAAGATCATGCCCCTGCTGGCATCGCTCGCGGTCATGTTGTGCACGGGCATGGTGATCGTCGTCTGGTCGGTGATGGGGGGGTTCCTGAGGCACCTGGTCGACAGCGGGCGATCCCTGGTGGGCGACGTGGTGGTCGACTGGCCAAACGTGGGCTTCCCGCACTATGACGAGTTGATCCGCCGGCTCGAGGCCCGCCCCGAGATCGAGGCCGCCAGCCCCGCGATCGTCAGTTACGCCCTGTGCGTGCTGCCCGACGGGCGCAAGGAAATGGTGATGATCCGCGGGATCGACGGGGCTTCGTTCGAGCGGGTGACGGGCTTTGACCGCGCCCTCTACTGGAAGCCCACAACCGAGCCCGCCAGGCGCGACACGAAGCGCGAGGACCCTCGCCTCAACCCGCAGTACGCGGGCGTGCTCAACAACGTCTTCGAGGCCGGCCGCACGCTGACCGTTCCCGCGCCCGGGGGCGTGCGCGTGCCGGCGGTGGTGCCCGGGATCGAGGTGACGGGGTACAGCCGCCGGTCGCCGCTTGGGTTCTACTCGACCGGGTTCGGCCGCCTCAGCCCGCCCGACGCGGCGGGGGGCGAGCGATGGGGTGAGGTCTTCACGCCCAAGGACGTCTCGCTGACGCTGCATTGCGTTCCCGTCGACAGCAAGGGGAACATTCTGGACGTGGTCAGCCGGACGTTTCCCGTCGCCAACGAGTTCCAGACGGGCGTCTACGAGGTGGACCGAAAGACGGTGCTCGTGGAGTTCGCGGAGCTGCAGCGGCTTCTCAAGATGGACGCCGCGGGCGCCATCGACGCCGCCACCAGGCCCGGCACGGTGGGCGTCGGCCCGGACGGGCGGGAGTCGTTCGTGCTGCCCAATGTGGTCGGCGTCAGCCCCGCCCGCGCGACGACCGTGTACGTGCGCGGCAAGGGCGAGGTCGGCAACGCCGAGGAGCTCAAGGCGATCGTCACCGAGGTCTACACGAAGTTCGCCGTGGATCATCCGGACGCGCCGGCGGCGGGGATCATCGGGATCGGAACCTGGCGCGACCAGAACCGCATGATGATCGCCGCCGTCGAGAAGGAGACTGGGCTTGTCCTCATCCTCTTCTCGTTCATCTCCGTGACGGCCGTCTTCCTCGTGCTGGCGATCTTCTGGTCGATGGTGGCCGAAAAAACCAAGGACATCGGCATCCTGCGTGCGCTGGGCGCCAGCCGATCGGGTGTGGCGTGGCTCTGGATCCGCTACGGGCTCGCCATCGGGGTGGTGGGGGCTCTGGGCGGGGGCACGCTCGCCTACTTCGTCGTCACCAACATCAACGAGATCCACGAGTGGATCGGGCAGACCACGGGCACGTTCGTGTGGGACCCGCGCGTCTACTACTTCTCGGAGATCCCCGCGCGCTTCAAGTGGTTCGACGCATCGATCGTCGTTGTCGCCGGTGTTCTGTCGAGCGGCATCGGCGCCTTTGTTCCCGCCCTGCGGGCCGCCCGTCTCGATCCGGTTCGTGCCCTGCGCTTCGAGTAACCATGCCGCTGATCGCCGCCGCCAACCTCCGCAAGACCTACCGCCTCGGGCGCGTCGACGTCCCCGTGCTGCGTGGCGTTGAGATCTCGGTCGAGCCGGGCGAGTTCGTGGCGATCCTCGGCGCCTCGGGCTCGGGCAAGTCCACCCTGCTTCACCTTCTGGGCGCCCTCGACCGACCGGACCGGGGCGACCCCGCCCCCAGCATTCGCTATCGCGATGAGGAACTCGTCGGCAGGTCCGCCTCGACCCTCGACCAGTACCGCACCACGCAGGTGGGCTTTGTCTTCCAGTTCTACCACCTGCTCCCGGAGCTGACGACTTTGGAGAACGTGCTCCTGGGCGCGATGATCGCGCAGGGGAGGCTCCGCTTTACCGCAAGCCGGGCCGAGCACGTCCGCCACGCCACCAACCTGCTCGAACGCGTCGGGCTTGGGCATCGCCTGCGCCACAGGCCGACCGAGCTCTCCGGCGGCGAGCGCCAGCGGGCGGCTCTGGCCCGGGCCCTGATGAACGCCCCCCCGCTGGTTCTGGCGGATGAGCCAACGGGCAACCTCGACCGCGTCACCGGCGCCAAAATCCTCGATCTTTTCAGCGAGATGCACCGCCAGGGGCAGACCATCGTCGTCGTGACCCACGACGAGGCCACCGCCGAGCGAGCCCAGCGCGTCCTCCGGCTGGTCGACGGGCAGATGGTCAAGGCTTGACCCCGGCCCCCTGATGGACACCTGCCAATCCCCGTCCGTACACTCTGCCACCTTATGCCGACTTGGATCACCCCCCAACTGGTCGTTTCTGCGGTCACCATCTTCGTGGTGGTCCACGTCATCCTGATCATCTGCGCCTACGCCGTGCAGGCCGAACGCAAGATCTCGGCGTACATCCAGGACCGCATCGGTCCCAACCGCACGGGCTTTGACTTCGGCCTGCCCCAGCTCTCATTCCTCAAGGGCATGCTCGGGCTCGGTCAGCCTCTCGCCGACGGCATCAAGTTTCTGGTCAAGGAAGACTTCACGCCCAACCGCGTCGACAAGGTCCTCTTCACGCTCGCCCCGGCGATCATCATCGTCCCCGCCCTCATCGGCTTCATCATCATCCCGTGGGGCGGGCTGTGGAACGGCAACGTCTTCGGCTACCAGTTGTTCGAAGGCGAGGTCGCCATCGTCGGCGCCGACATCAACATCGGCATCGTCTATCTGCTCGCGGTCGCCGCCCTGGGGGTCTACGGCGTGACGATCGGCGGCTGGGCCTCCAACAACAAGTTCTCGTTCCTGGGTGGTCTTCGCGCCACCGCCCAGATGCTCTCCTACGAGATCCCGATGGGCCTGGCGATCCTCGCGGTGCTGCTGCTCGTCGGCTCGCTCCGCCCGCTCGACATCATCGCGTACCAGAACGAGCACGGGTGGCTCGTCTTCTCCCACCCGCTGGCCTGCCTGATCTTCTACATCTGTGCGCTGGCCGAGTCCAACCGCGCCCCCTTCGACAACGCCGAGGCCGAGCAGGAACTCGTCGGCGGGTACCACACCGAGTACTCCTCGATGCGGTTCGCTCTCTTCTTCCTGGCCGAGTACGCCCACCTTGTCACTGGTTCGGCGTTCTTCGTGCTGCTCTTCTTCGGCGGGTTCGAGCTGCTGCCCTTCATGGAGACCTGGGGGCTCGCCGCGACGGGTCTTGGCGCGGTTCTGCTCAAGTGCGGCGTCTTCTTCGGCAAGACGATCCTGGTCGTCTGCTTCGCCATGCTCGTCCGCTGGTCGCTGCCCCGCCTCCGCTACGACCAGGTCATGATGATGGCCTGGTCCGCGCTCATCCCCGTCACCCTCGCGATCGTGATGCTCACCAGCGTCATGGTCTATCTCGGGAAGACCCAGTGGTACTGGATGCTCGCGGGCAACGCGGCGATCGGCGCCGTGCTGCTGGCGATCCAGCCCATCCTGCCCAAGAACATCCCCAACCGCAAGATCCCGCTGTACGGGTCCCGCTTCAGCCCGATGCCCGGCGAACGCGTCAGCACGCGGGCGACGCCCGGCCTGGCGACCGAAGATCGCCCGATCGAAGGCTCGCTCCCGGCCTGACCCGCGGGCGCGTCAGGCCGCCTTGGCGCCCGATGCGCCGGCAGACGACTCGTAGATCTTGACGCAATTCCCGCCCGCGGTGCGAGCGGCCTGCGTCGCGGACGCCGCCGCTCGAACGATCGACGACGCGTCGGCAAACCCAGTCGCCAGTTCGGCGCCAAAGTGCACCACGCCGATGCTGATCCCCACGCCGTGCCCGCTGTCGGTGCAGAGCTTCGAGGCGGCCTTGCGGAAGTCGTCCGCCGCCCGGTTGATCTCGGTCGTTGAGGAGCCGGCGATCGTGACGGTGAAGATCCACCCCCCGAGGTGACAAATCGCCGCACCCAGCGAGGTGAACTGCTTGCGGAGCGCCGCCGACAACGCCGCCAGCACGGGCCTGCCCGCCTCACTGTCGGGCGTCAGCCCGGGCACGTCCGCGACGATGTTGAGCAGCGAGGCGGTGTCCCCGTCCTCCTTCGCCACGCGGTACGCGCGACGCAGCCCCCAGTCGAAGCCCTTGCGCCCCATCAGCCCCGTCGCCGGGTTGATGTCCGCCGGGTCGATCAGCAGCAGCTCGATCGCCCCGCCGCCCGTGGGAGTCGCCTCGGCGCCGACCTTGGCCAGTTCCGACTCGGCCTTGCGCTCGATCGCCTCGGTCTCGCCAGCGACGCCGATGTCGAGCTTGAAGAGATCCGCCATCGCCTTGGTGGCCGATCGGGCCCGCTCGAGCGAAGTGTCGACCACGTCGGACTTGAGCCCGAGCCACTGATCCGCCTTGGCATAGAGCTTGCGCAGCGAGTCCTGCGTCTCGGTCCCGAGGATGACGTCGTGCACCAGATTGCCAAGCCCGACCGCCTGCACGATCTCGACGTGCTGGTTCGGCGCAGCCGTGGGGCGCTCGTGGTACTTCACGGGCAGCACCAGCGCGTCCGGCAGCTTCCATCGCTGCGCCAGCATGGCGCCGATATCCGGGTGCTGCACCTCGAACGACGACAGCTCGGCGCGCACAAGCTTGCGATGATCCCCGCCCGTCGACTTGAGCACCGCCAGGTACTCCTCGCCCAGTGCGCGGTACATCGCCATCACCCCGATATCCTGCAGAAGACCGGCGATGAACGCCTCGTCGCCGTACTTCTTCCCGGCCGCCTCGACGAGGCACTTGGCGCCCACCGCCGTGAACATGCCCCGACGCCAGTAGTCCTGATAATCGAACCCGTCGCCCTCGCGGATTTCAACCGACGACACGAGCGAGAAGCCCAGCACCAGCGCCTTGACGGGCGAAAGGCCGAGCATGACGAGCGCTTTGTTGATGTTCCCGCAGCGTTCGCGCAAGCCGTAGAACGACGAATTGACTGTGCGCAGCACCTTGGCGGACAGGGCCTGATCGTTCTGGATCGTCTTGGCGAGCTCGGGGATCTTGACATTGGGGTCCGAGCAGAGCTCGATCACCCTCAGCGCCACCATCGGCAGCGATGGCAGTGAAGGGCATGCCAAAATCTCTTCCAGCATTTCGCTGTTCATAACGCCTGTCTTTCCGGCCGCGCTCAGGCCTGATGTCCGCCCGGGGTCTTTACCCCCGACATGGCTTCATCGGCGACGTTGCCGTCCGACTTCACGATCCGCCGCGCAAGTTTCGCGCGTTGGGTACCGAATAGACGTATCGCAACGACGAAGCCTCGACCCCGAGGGCTTCCCGGACGTACGCCGCCAGCAGTCGGCCCGCCCGTTCGGCCGCGGGCTCCCCGCCGTCGGGGGAGGCGCCGGTCGAGAGTTGCCGCAGCACGCCCAGCGTCTCGGCCCGCACGCCCCAGGGTTCGCCCGTGTTCGCGTCCCCCTCACCCACCGCCGAGAACCCGCCCAGGCGCGGGTAGAACCACGCGGTACCCCTGCCCGCAAGGTCGGCGGACGTGCGCACGTCGCGGGCGAGTTCCGGTCGGTAGCCCGCCTCGACCAGCAGCGACCATTGGAAGTGCGCGAGGGTTGTCTGGGTGGTGGGGGGGGAGAGCGAGCCCAGCGCCCGGTGCAACGCGTCGAACAGGCCGGGGTGCGGGTCGTGGTCGCGGACCGCCAATTGGCACAGGTCGGCCGCGTACATCCCGGCGTAGTAGCACGCCAGGCTCGCGCGGATCCCCGGGTAGAGCTCGCTCAGGTCCCAGTCGGTCAGTGTGGCCAGTTCGGCGCCGGGTTTGGCGATCCAGATGATCTGCCCGCGTGTCAGCAGCTCGATCCCCCCGCTGAAACGCGAGTGCTCTCGCTTGGAACCCTTGGCCAGCCCGCGGATCAGCCCGTGCTCGCGGGTGAGCAGGGAGACGGTCTGGCTGGTCTCGGACCAGTCCCAGTGGCGGATGCAGATCGCGGTGTCGCGGAAGGTGGGCACCGGTCGAGGGTAGAAGCCCGCGGGCCGTCCGGCGGCGCATATCCTCGCCCATGCACTTTCGGCTCGTGGACGCCATCGTGGAGCAGGGGCCCGACCGCGTGGTGACGCTCAAGCACGTCAGCAACGCGGAGGAGTATCTGCTGGACCATTTCCCCGGGTTCCCGGTGCTGCCCGGGGTGATGATGCTCGAGGCGATGGTGCAGGCCGGGCGGGTGCTGCTCGACCCCCTGGACAAGGCCGACCCGCCGCTTGTGCTGGGTCAGGTGCGTGGGCTGAAGTACGGGACGTTCGTGCCCCCCGGCTCGACCTTGCGGGTCGAAGTCACGCGCTCCAAGGAACACCCCGGCGGCGAGGTGGAGCTCAAGGCGGAGGCAACGCGGATCGACCCGACAGGCGGCGAACACCCGGTGGCGGCGAGCGGGCGGATCGTCCTGCGGCCGGCGCGCGCGCATCGTGGGTAGTCCGGGCCGATCGGGAAACACGGACGCGCACGACCTATGATCGGTCCTCGTACGGGAGGTGACCGCACGATCCCCGCGGAAGGGGTTTCGGCGGCCGCCGAGGAAAGCTTCATGACGCGCGACGAGATCTATGCGAAGGTAAAGGACCTGCTGGTGGACGCGCTGGCGGTGGACGACGAGGACGTGACGCCGACGGCACGCCTGACGGCCGACCTTGGCGCGGAGTCCATCGACTTCCTCGACATCGTCTTCAAGCTCCAGCAGACCTTCGGGATCCAGATCCCGCAGGGCGAGCTCTTCCCCGAGAACCTCAGCCAGCACGCCAACCTTATCAAGGACGGCAAGGTGACCCCGGAAGGGATCGCCATGATCAAGAGCAAGCTCCCGCACGTTGACTTCAGCGCGTGGGAGAAGGACCCGGTCGCCAAGAAGCTCGCCGAGGTCTTCACGGTCGAGACGCTCGTCCGCTATGTCGAGCGGAAGATCGCCGCCAAGTAACGCCCCGCCGGACTGAATGAGGATCGGCCGCCATGCGTTGGATGTGGATCGACCGGATCGTCGAGCTTCAGCCCCGCGAGCGGCTCGTCGCGGTCAAGCACGTCTCGCTCGCCGAGGAACATCTGCACGACCACTTCCCGCAGCGCGGTGATCGCCCCGCGTTTCCCGTCATGCCCATGAGCCTGATCGTCGAGGGCATGGCCCAGTCGGCGGGCATCCTGGTCGGGCACGCCGAGGAGTTCCGTGAGAAGGTCATTCTCGCGAAAGTGGGCAAGGCCGAGATGTCGCGAGAGGCGACGCCCGGGTGCACCCTCCGCTACACCGCGACCATCACCCATCTCGACAGTGTCGGCGCCAGCACCAAGGGTCTGATCGAGCTCATCGAGCCCTCGCCCACCGGCGGGGGCACGCCCGAGCCCGTCGGCGCGATCGATCTCATGTTCAGCCATCTCGACAACAACATGGGCGGGCAGAAGTTCCCCGAGTGGAACTTCGTCTTCTCCGAGAGCTTCCGCACGCTGCTCCGCAGCAGCGGGATCACCACTTGAAGATCACGGCTCGGCGGCCGCCACGTTCAGCGCCGAGTGCAGCCCGAGCTGGCTCGCGCCCACCGCCGCCGGGAACGCGTTGAGCGCGAGCGCCGCCACGGCGAGCCTTCGCCCCGCATGGTTCTGACGCCTGCCGATGTACTCGCAGATCATCACGACCGAGGCGATGACCCCGAACTTCAGCGCGAGCATCCCGGGCAGGCCGCTGGCCTCGATCACGCGGCGAGCGATCGCGTTGAGCTCGACCCCGCCCAGCATCAGGATGATCCACGTGCAGATCACGTCCAGCGACGCGGCGATGATCACCCAGCGGTACACGGCGGGATACAGGATCGGCTTGTCGAGCATCGGCGTGCTCCATCGGCCCGTGCGCCCCGCTCACGGCTCCGCGAGCGACTCTCGCACCAGCCGGTCGAAGCGAGCTTCATCAGGCCAACGCCCGGTCCAGGCATGGGATTGCACCGCCGCCTGTCGGACAAACATCCGAACCCCGTCGATCGTTCTCGCTCCTCGCTCACCCGAACGGGCGAGCAGGGGCGTGTGCACGGGGTTGTAGACCGTATCGAATACGATCGATCCCGGCCCGAAGTTCCCGCGCGACGCCATTTCCTCGATCGGGATCGGACACCCGTTCGGATCCGGCCCGCCCTTCATTCCCACGGGCGTGCAGTGCACCATCACACGCCCGGCATAGTCGGCGAGCGTGTTCATCGGCATCGCCTTGACCGATCCCGCCCCGGCCGCGCGGAGTTCCTCGGCCACAACTTCAGCCCGAGCCAGATCCCGGTTGAAGAGATCGACCGCTGCGCCCGCCCGTGCGAGCCCGAACGCCGCCGCTCTACCGGCACCGCCCGCGCCGATCACCGCCGCACGCTCGCCCGCAAGCGAACCGATCTCCTTCTTCAGCGGGTCGACGATCCCCGCGACATCGGTGTTCATCACTCGTGCAGACCGCACAGCACCCGCGTCATCGCGCTCGATCACCAGCGTGTTAGCCGCGCCCACCCCGGCGGCGACGTTATCGATCGCCCACCCTTGCTCGCGTGCGAGCCGGACGAGGTTCTCCTTGTGCGGGATCGTGACGCTCGCGCCCGCGAAGTCCAGGTGCGGATCGTGCACAAGCTCGAGCAGCGTCGCCTTGAAGAGCAGGTACGCGTCGTCCGTGGTGCCACCCTCGGGCGTCGGGATCGGCAGCGGCAGGTAGACCCCGTCGTGCCCCATCTCGCCAAACGCCGCGTTGTGAAGCAGAGGGCTCTTGGATTGCGTCACGGGCCACCCGATGATGCCGTAGACCTTTGTACGGGCCCCGATCGATCGGAATCGGTAGAGCCCGAGCAGTTCGGCGGCGGTGGGCTGCCCCGGCGCGGTCGCCGCCGCGGGGCGGAGCGACGCGAACGTGAGAAACCCGCCAAACTTGGGCGCCAGCACCCGCGACAAAAGCCCGAACTCGCCCATGCCCAGCGCGATCATCGGGGTCGAACGAGCGCGCAGCATTTCGAACAGTTCGAGGTTGTCACGCAGCGAGCGGGCCTTGATCGCGACCTTCGCCACCGCGCACGCCGGCTCGCTCTGCATCGCCAGCACGCGCCGCGTCAGATCGTTCGGCCTGCCGGTGAAGTCGTGCATCGACAGGATCAGCGAGGGACCGACATCGCGCTGCTGCCCGGCGTGACGCACCGCCAGATTCACCTTCTGCTTGAGGTTCGCCGATCGGGCGTACGCCGCCAGCTCGATATCGAGGTAAGTCGGGGCCTTCCCGGGCTCGCGTGTGCCGAGACGTTCGTAGAGCGAGACGCGGGCGTCGTCGTCGCCGTCGTAGGCACCCCCTTCCGCGCTCGATCGGCAGGTGACGATGCACGGCAGTGGGCTGCCCGCGACGAGCCTCTCGATCGCGAGCACCGCGGGATGAGGGCCGCCGGCCGGCGCCTCCAGATCGCCCGAGAAAAGCTCATCAATGCGAAACTCGACCAGATCGGCGCCGCCCTCCTTCGCGCTCCGGGCGTCGGTGGCGGCCTGGTCCTCGTCGTGCACCGTGATGGGAACGCACAGCAGCGTGGGCATCGCCGATCGTATCGCCCGCCGCGATCAGAGTTCCGCCAGCCGCCGCGCCGTGTCCTGCTCCATCAGGTCCTGCATGATCTTCGCGAGGTTCCCGCTGAGGAAATCCTGAAGCCTGTACTCGCCCGGGAGGCGTTCGTCCGCGACGATGCCTTCCTTCCAGCGGTAGGTGCGGATCTTGTCGCTGCGGTCGCCCCCGCGGATCTGGCTCTTGCGGGCCGCCGAACGTTCCGCGTGCTGCCGCTGCCGTTCAAACTCGTAGAGCCGCGTCAGCAGCAGCCGCCGGGCCCGTTCGCGGTTCTGCTGCTGGCTCTTGGCCTCCATCATCTTGATGATGATCCCGGTGGGTTTGTGGTGGATCTGCCAGGCTGTCTCGACTTTGTTGACGTTCTGCCCGCCCGGGCCCTGCGCCCGCGTCGCGAACTCCTCGACGTCGCTCGCCCAGTCGATCTTGACGTCGACCTCTTCCGGCTCGGGCAGCACGGCCACCGTCGCGGTGCTCGTGTGAATCCGCCCTTGCGCCTCCGTTGCCGGCACTCGCTTGACGGAATGCACCCCGGCCTCGAAGGCCAGCTCGTTCCACACGCCCCCGCCCTTGATGTTCACCGTCGCCGAGCGGATGCCTCCCGCGCTCGACTCGGGGACCACATCGAGCACTTCGAAGGCCCACCCGCGCAGCCCGGCGTACTTCTGGTACATGCCCAGCAGGTCCGCCGCCCAGAGGCACGCTTCGTCGCCCCCCGTGCCCGCGCGGACTTCGAGAATCACCGAACCGATCCGGTTGTCGTCGGCCTGCACCAGGTGCGACGCCGTCAGGCGGTATTGCTCCGCCGCCGAGGCTCGCAGGGCGGGCAACTCCTCACGGGCCAGGGCGGCCAGGTCCGGGTCCCCCCCGGGGCCGAGCGATGCCTCCAGATCCTCGATGTCCCGCAAGAGCCTGCGGAACTGCCGGTAACTGCCCACCGCCGGGTCAAGGGCGGCTTTGCGAATCGACAGCTCCCGGACCTTCCGGTGATCGCCCAGCACCGCCGGGTCCTCCAGCTTTGCAGCCAGGGCGGCGTGCTGCTCCGCGAGCTCGTCGAGCTTCGCGAGCACGTTTGCGGGGATCCGGAGCTGTCCGATCGCGTCGGCCATGAAGGGCAACAGTACACGCCCGAAACCGATCCCGTTGTCGGTGGTACCATCAGCCGCCCGCGGGAGCCCGAGTCGCTCGGATCGGCGGGCAGGCGACGGAGGTGCTCGTGGGCAACGCGATCGAGATCCGGGGGGTCACCAAGACATTCGGCCCCAAAACCGCGGTCCGCAACCTGGACCTTGACATTCCCGAGGGGTGTGTCTGCGGGTTCATCGGGCCCAACGGTGCCGGCAAGACGACCACGATCCGGATGATCATGGCGATCATCTTTCCGGACCGCGGCGACCTCACCGTACTCGGCCGCCCCTCCGCCGTCGAATCCAAGGACCGCATCGGATACCTCCCCGAGGAACGCGGCGTCTACCGCAAGATGAAGGTGGGCTCGTTCCTCAACTACATGGGCAAGCTCAAGGGGATGGACTCGGGCCCGCTCGACAAGACCGTCAAGGACTGGCTCGGACGCGTCGGCCTGGCGGATACCTACCGCAAGAAGTGCGAAGAGCTCTCCAAGGGCATGCAGCAGAAGGTGCAGTTCATCGCTGCGGTGATCCACAAGCCCGACCTGATCATCCTCGACGAGCCCTTCAGCGGGCTCGACCCGGTCAACCGCAAGCTGCTGCGAGAACTGATCGACGAGCAGCGGGGCGAGGGGCGGACCCTGATCTTCTCGACGCACGCGATGTTCGAGGCCGAGCAGCTCTGCGATCGCCTGTTCATGATCCACAAGGGCAACAAGGTGCTCGATAACACGCTCGACGACGTGTGGTCGCGGTACGACCCGAGCCTGCTGGACGTCGAGCCCGCCGCCCCGCTCGCGCAGGTGGACGTCACCCCGCTGCGGTCGATCCCCGGCGTGGCGAACGTCGTCGTCGGTGCCAAGAGCATCGAGCTCAAGCTGCAATCGGTCGACCGGGCTAAGGCCGCGATGACCCAGGTCGCCCAGACGATCGCCGTTCGTCGGCTCGAACTGAGGCGTCCGAGCCTCGAGGACATCTTCATCCAGCTCGTGGGCGGCAACGAGGCAGCCCTTCGCGGCGAGAAGGAAGAGGGGGGGAACTGATCCATGTTCAAGACTTTCCACGTCGCGCTGCGTGAGTTCATCGCCACCGTCGCAACCAAGGGCTTCATCATCGGGGTGATCCTGCCGCCGGTGCTGATGGGCGTGGTGCTGACGATCATGCCCCTGCTGCTCCGCGAGGCCGCCCCCAAGGTCGAGGGGCACGTCGCGATCATCGATCGTTCGGGACAGGCGATCCGGTCATTCGAGAAGTACATGGCCCCCGAGGCCGTCCGGGGCGAGATGCGAGATCAGCTCGGCCGCGACGGCAGCCCGCTCGCGGATTCCAAGCAGGCCGAGCAGGGCATGAAGATGGCCGAGAGCATGGTGCTCGGCTCGGCCCAGGTGAGCGTGCGGGTGCTGCCGTCCGACGCCGACGAGGCCGCCGAACGTGCCCAGATTCTGACGGGCGAGGGCAAGCCCGAGAGCCCGGATCAGCGTCTGGCGCTGGTGGTGATCCCGAAGGAGGCCGTCACTCCCGCCGAGGGCGAGAAGCCCTCGGACCTGCAGATCCTGCACCAGCCGAAGCTCGCCGTGCAGTGGGTGGGGATCATCCAGAACGCCGCCCGCCGGGCCGTGGTCGACGCTCGGCTCGCCTCCAACGGGCTCGACGCCGAGAAGATCCGCGGGCTGATGGCCGCCCCGAAGACCGACACCAAGTCCGTCACGGAGAAGGGTGACGTCAAGACGAGCGAAGCCCTGAAGATGCTCCTCCCGGGCGCGTTCATGTTCCTCCTGTGGATCGCCGTCTTCACCAGCGGGCAGTACCTCCTTACCTCGACGATCGAGGAAAAGTCCAGCCGCGTGATGGAGGTCATCCTCTCCGCGGTCAGCCCCATGCAGGTGCTGGTCGGCAAGATTCTCGGGCAGGCCGCCGTCGGGCTGCTTCTGCTGGGCTTCTACGCCGGCGCGGGGTTGATCGGCCTGAGCGCCTTCAACCGCATGAGCCTGATCGACCCGCTCAACCTGCTCTACCTGGGCATCTACTTCATCATCGCCTTCGGGTGCATCGCCTGCCTCTTCGCCGCGATCGGGTCGGCCGTCTCCGATGTCCGTGAGGCCCAGTCGCTCCTCGGCCCCCTGATGATCGTGCTCGTCATCCCCATGATGCTCTGGTTCCCGATCATCCAGAACCCCAACTCCGTCTTCGCGCAGGTCTGCTCCTTCCTCCCGCCCATCAGCCCGTTCATCATGGTTCTTCGCATCTCGGGGACTGAGCCCGTGCCCTTCTGGCAGATCCCCGCGACCATCGCTCTGGGCATGGTCACCGTTGTCGTCTTCGCCTGGGCCGCCGCCAAGATCTTCCGCATCGGCATCCTCATGTACGGCAAGCCCCCGAACTTCATCACCCTCGTCAAGTGGATCCGCATGGCCTGATGGACCGCTACGCCCTCTACGAACTCTGCGTCACCGACGCCCCGAGGCTCGCACGCTTCGCCCATGCCGCCCACGGCTCGTCGCCCCGCGTCCTCCGCGAGGACTTCAGCGGGTCGGGCGCTCTCGCTCGCTGGCGATTTGGACGTTGTCGCCGGTGCATGTCGGTTGTGGCGAAGTCT
>ERZ761603.98-NODE-98-length-74706-cov-82.089939_pt1 | contig 74706 bp, 62 predicted proteins | sample MGYA00511879_ERZ761603 | MGnify/ENA primary metagenome ERZ761603 (study PRJEB28899, sample SAMN02850040) | bioreactor sludge metagenome | biome: EBPR Sludge; feature: EBPR Bioreactor; material: flocular biomat | place: Australia: Thorneside Wastwater Treatment Plant...
GTCATCGCGCAATCGGCCGACTGGAGTGGCTATCGGCGCCGCCTGGCGACGGCCGCCAGCGAGGCGCCGATCGCTGCCGAGGACGCGCGGGCGCAGGCCAGCGGCAAGGTGACGACACGCGTCGAGGATAGGGCAACCGCCGGTCAGGAGCCGAGGGATCAACTGCGCGTCTCGCGCACCGAGGCGGCGGCAAGCAGATCGCCGGCGGCCGGCAAGCGTCCGGACGAAGACTTGATCGCCAAGGAGAAGGCGTTGCGCGAGGCCAACGAACGATTGGCCAGTCTTGAGCGCAGCGTTGCCGAATTGCAGCGTTTGCTCGAACTCAAGAGCAAGACGCTGGCCGAACTTGAAAAGCAGTCCACCGGCAAGAGTGCTCCGGCCGCCGAGCCCGGAAAGCCGGCGGGTGCCGCCGTACCAGCAAGCGCCACGACTGCACCGCCGGTTGCCACCCCGACGGCCCCGGCAACCCCGACTGGCCGCGTCGAGCCCACGCCAGCGCCTGCACCATCCGAGGTGACCGCAAAACCGCCCGACAAGCCTGCCGAGCGGCCGGCCGAGGTAAAGCCTGAGACTCCGCCAAGAACCGAAACGGGCGGTACTCAGCCGACGAGCGAAGCGAAACCCGAGGTCGCCCGTCCGGTCGAGCCAGCCAAGCCGGCGGAAGCGCCGAAGCCGGTCGAAGCGCCCAAGCCAGCCGAGCCGCCAAAGCCGAAGGCAACCGTCCCTCCGGCGGAAGAGCCCGGCTTTCTCGAAGAGCTGGCGACCAGCACGCCATTTCTTGCTGGCGGCGGCGGGATAATCGCCCTGCTTGCGGCCTATTGGTTTGTCAAGCGGCGGCGCGATGCGGAGAACAGTCGACCCTTCGAAGCAAGCAGCACACTCACCCCGGCGGGTGACAGTCTGATGGTCAACTCGGTTTTCCATAGCACGGGTGGTCAGAGCGTCGACACGTCGCATTCGATGGCGCAAACCGACTTCAGCCAGGCCGGCCCGGGAAGCATCGACACCGATGAAGTCGACCCGGTGGCCGAAGCCGATGTGTACATGGCTTATGGCCGTGACGCACAGGCGGAAGAAATCCTGCTCGAGGCAAAACAGAAGGACCCTGGTCGCCACGCCATACACCTGAAGCTGCTGGAGATCTATCTGGCGAGGAAAGACAGCAAGCCTTTCGACCTGCTGATCAGCGAGCTTTACAAGGCAACGGGCGGAGTCGGACCGGACTGGGAGAAGGCGGCGGCGATGGGGCTGCAGGTCGATCCGGAAAACCCCCTGTTTGCCGGCGCTTTGCGAAACGCCGAGGGACCGGCCCGCGATTCGGAGACGACGCTGATCGTTCGTCCCGACGCCTTGCAGAGTACCATCGCCAAGCCGGGACAGCTTGCGCAGATGGCGCAGGCCGCGGTCGGCGCGGAGGCGCCTACGCAGGTTATTCCGCCCCGGCAGACCGAGGTGGAAACGCGCCTGCAGACCGCTGACCTGGCAGATCTCGACTTCGACTTCGGCACTAGCGACGCGTCCGGGGCGAGTTCGCCGAAGCCGACTGGTGGTGACGCACTGGCTGTCGAAAAGACGATCGCCTATCGAAACTCGGATCAGCGCGACGCGCTCGATTTCGATCTGAGCGCGTCCATGCCGACTCCAGCGCCGCTTGCCAGCGACGATTTCGATGACGACAGTCGGGCGGTGCCGGTTAGCGACGAAATTTACCCGCCAGAGATTACCATGCTGGTCGCCCCGCGGCCGCCAGCAGGAGGCGCGTCAGACGACACGGACCTCGGCTTCCATTTCGATCTGGCGAGTGAACCGCCGGAGCCTGTTGCACCCAGCGCGCGCAGCGCAGGCGTGATGCCCCCTGCTGCCAAGCTTCCTCCGCAAGCGCAGCCACTGGCGCCAGCGCGGGCGGTAGAGGATGTCGTGGACATCGGGTCGGCGGATGAGGGCGCACTCGATTTCGACGTGAAGCTGACCGATTCGACGGTTCTCGGACATGCGATGCAAGTGCCGTCGGCCGCCGACATGGCCTCGATCAGTCTGGACTTGACCGAAGTGGACGTCTTTGCGCCGAGTAGCCGCTCCGATAGCAGTGCTGCTCAGGCGACAGCCTTCGACATGGAGCAGGAAGACACGCTGGTCAACCCGGGTTTTTCCGGAACACAGGAAGACACTCTGGTTAACTCGGATTTCTCGTCCGCAATGGACATGGTCTCCGACCTCGAGATCAGTTCCAACGAAGAGGTGTCTACCAAGATCGAACTCGCCAGGGCGTATGAAGAAATGGGCGATGTCGAGGGGGCGCGCGAGTTGTTGCAGGAGGTCCTCAGAGATGGCGATGCGGCGCAGCGCACGGCGGCACAAGCCCTCCTTGCCGGATTACGTGAATAGGCCTTGTTGCCCCGCGGTTGACACTGCCTGCGCCAGCTTGCCAGCCGTCATCGGTTGGGCTTGATCTTGTCGTGCGCGACGCAGCAGCGGAATCGGGCAAGCCGCAGGTCAATCGTCCGCCAGCGGCTGGCAAGCGAGCAGGCTTTCATCCGACAACGCTGCTGGTCGTCTGGTTTTCCCTGCTGCTGGTCGGGCAGTCGCTTGCCGGTTGGCACATCCTGCTGACCCTGCTGCTCCTATCGGCTTGCGGTGCCGGCGTCCGGCAAGACTGGAAACGCCTGGCGTGGGGCTCGCGCTGGCTGATCGTTTCCCTGTTCGCCGTTTTCGCCTGGGGAGAAGCGGGCGAAGCTGTCTGTCCAAGCGCGTTGGCGCCTACCCTGGAGGGCCTGTCTTTAGCGCTGACGCAAGTCGGGCGCCTCCTGCTGGTGCTGATGGCAGTTGCCATCCTGCGCTACGGGATGCCCTTGGCGGACCTGCTCAGGGGTTTGCACGGCTTGCTGCAGCCGATTCGCCGTTGGCGGATCGATACTGATCGTGTCGTCGTACGCCTGATCCTCGTCTTGCGGCAGGCAGACCAAATGCCTCCGAGTTGGCGCGACTGGCGCAGTCTGTTGGCGCCGCACGAACATGTCGCGGGAGGCGAAGTGATTGAACTGGCGGATAAACCGCTGTCGTACCGAGACTACCTGGCGATCTTGCTGGTATGTGGTCTGGTGGCGGTTTTCCTCGCCCAGCGGATGTAGCGCGTGCGAATCGCTCTCGCGCTCGAGTACGATGGCAGCCGTTTCTGTGGTTGGCAGAAGCAGCCCGCTGGGGGTAGCGTACAGGACGCGCTGCAAGAAGCGCTTGGAAAATTTGCCGGCGTGCCGATCAAGGTTGTTTGTGCGGGTCGGACCGACGCCGGAGTGCACGCGCTCGGTCAGATCGTCCATTTCGATACCACGCTTGACCGTTCGCTGTACGCCTGGGTGCGCGGGTGCAATACCTTTCTGCCCGCCAGCGTTGCCGTCCGTTGGGCGCACGTGGTGGGAGAGGGCTTCCATGCACGCGCTTCGGCGCTTGCCCGTCACTATCGCTATCTCCTGCTCAATCGTGCGCATCGGCCCGGCGTCTGGCATGCCCGGCTGGGCTGGTATCATCACCCTCTCAGGCTACAGGACATGCAGGAAGCCGCCGGCCTGCTCCTTGGTGAACACGACTTCTCAGCTTTTCGCGCCGCCGAATGCCAGGCCGTATCGCCGGTCAAGTTCATGCATCAGGCGCGAATCGAGAGAAACGGCGATCTCATCGTCTTCGATTTCACTGCCTCGGCTTTTCTCCACCACATGGTGCGCAATCTGGTCGGCAGTCTGGTACACGTCGGCCAGGGCAAACAGCCTCCCGTATGGATCAGCAACCTGCTGGCCAGCCGCGACCGCCGACTGGCTGCGCCAACCTTTCCGGCCGATGGGCTCTATCTGGTCACCGTCCACTACCCGGCATGCTGGAACTTGCCGCTTGATGACGATACCCTTCTCCTGCCTTTCGCGGTGGGTTCGCGCGCCGTCACCAAGACTGTTGAAAGATGAAGACGCGAATCAAGATCTGTGGTCTGACGCGCGCCAGCGATCTGCAGGACGCGGTCGACGCCGGTGCCGATGCTTTGGGCCTGGTCTTTTACCCGCCCAGCCCGCGCTACGTGGATCTGACGACGGCCGCCCAACTGGCCGCTTGCGTGCCGCCCTTGGTGACGATCGTCGGGCTGTTCGTCAATGCCGATCCGGCTCAGGTGCGTGCGACGCTTGCTGCAGTTCCCATCCATTTGCTGCAAATGCACGGCGACGAGGACGAGGCGTATTGCCGACAGTTCGATCGCCCCTACGTGAAAGCGGCGCGCGTCCGGGCGGGCATGGATTTGCTACAATACGCGGCGGGCTTTCCCTCGGCGCAGGCGATCCTTCTTGATGCGTTTGTGGACGGTTATGGCGGCGGCGGCAAGGTTTTCGACTGGTCGCTGGTGCCGCCGACGCTAGGCAAGCCACTGATTCTTTCCGGCGGACTGGATGCCGACAATGTTGGCGAGGCGGTGCGGTGCCTCAATCCGGCAGCCGTTGACGTCTCCTCCGGAGTCGAGGCCGGCAAGGGAATCAAGGATGCGGCAAAGATCCGCGCTTTCGTCAAGGCAGTGCGGGCAGCCGACCAATCCGGCGACTAGGCAGCCGGTACGATCCGTCGAAACGGCCGGGCCGGCGCACGGGCAGCCTTACGGCTGCCCGTGCCGAGGCGACGGCGAGCACGCGCTGGCCTTACGTCGTGGCACCGCAAGGAGTTTGTGGACAGTGGGTTCCGAGTACGATCTACCTGATGCAACAGGCCATTTTGGCCGCTACGGCGGGGTCTTCGTGGCTGAAACTCTGATTCCAGCGCTTGCCGAACTGCGTGAGGCGTATGCCGCTGCGTGGCGTGATGCGCAGTTCGTTGCCGAGTTCGAAAGCGATCTGAAGCATTATGTCGGCCGGCCAAGTCCGCTCTATCACGCTCGGCGCTGGTCGGAAACGCTCGCCGGCGCGCAGATCTACCTGAAGCGCGAGGACCTGAACCACACCGGTGCGCACAAGATCAACAACTGCATAGGCCAAGCACTCCTGGCCCGTCGCATGGGCAAGCGGCGCGTCATTGCCGAGACCGGTGCAGGTCAGCACGGCGTCGCGACGGCGACAGTCGCCGCGCGCTACGGCATGCAGTGCGTCGTCTATATGGGGTCGGAGGACATGCGGCGGCAAGCTGCCAACGTGTACCGCATGAAGTTGCTGGGAGCCGAGGTCGTTCCGGTGACCAGCGGCTCCCAAACGCTCAAGGATGCCTTGAATGAAGCCATGCGCGACTGGGTGACGAACGTTTCCGATACGTTCTACATCATTGGTACGGTGGCCGGCCCGCATCCCTATCCGATGATGGTACGCGACTTTCAATCGGTGATCGGACGCGAGTCCATTGCCCAGATGCAGGAGCGCTGCGGCCGCCAGCCGAACGCGGTGATTGCCTGCGTCGGCGGCGGGTCGAACGCCATGGGCATCTTCCACCCGTACATCCCGGTCGCGGGTGTTCGCCTGATCGGCGTCGAGGCCGCCGGCGACGGCCTTGCGACTGGCCGCCACGCCGCTTCGCTGACGGCCGGGCGGCCCGGAGTGCTGCATGGCAACCGGACCTATCTGCTGCAGGACGAGAATGGCCAGATCATCGCCACCCACTCGATCTCGGCCGGCCTCGACTATCCGGGGGTCGGCCCCGAACACGCGTGGTTGAAGGATAGCGGCCGGGCGGAGTACGTCAGCATCAGCGACGCCGAGGCGCTGCAGGCCTTTCACGATCTCTGCCATCTGGAAGGAATCATCCCGGCGCTCGAATCGAGTCACGCGCTGGCTTACGCCGGCAAGCTGGCACCGACACTGGCGAAGGACGACGTGCTCCTGGTCAATTTGTCAGGGCGTGGTGACAAGGACATGCATACCGTCGCCGAGAAATCGGCCATCAGTTTCTGACCATGGCAAGAATCGAAACTACCTTTGCCCGCCTCCGGGAGCAAGGGCGCAAGGCGCTGATTCCCTTCATCACCGCCGGTGATCCCACACCGGCGATGACGGTTCCCTTGCTGCATACGCTGGTCAGCGCTGGCGCCGACATCGTCGAACTGGGCGTGCCCTTTTCCGACCCGATGGCCGATGGACCGACGATCCAGCGCGCCTCGGAGCGCGCTTTGGCACAAGGCGTCAGCCTGCGCCAAGTGCTGGCGATGGTGCGCGACTTCCGGGTCGATGACCAGGCGACGCCGATCGTCCTGATGGGCTATGCCAACCCGATCGAAGCGATGGGCGTCGAGGTCTTTGTCGAAGCGGCAGCCTCGGCCGGTGTGGACGGCGCGCTGGTCGTCGACTATCCGCCCGAGGAAAGCGCCGATTTTGCCGCCATCCTCGGCCACCATGCATTGGCGCCGATCTTCCTGCTGGCACCTACCTCGCAGGCTGAACGCATCGCTCAGGTCGGCAAGCTGGCCCGCGGTTACCTCTATTATGTTTCATTGAAGGGCGTCACCGGCTCCAGCGCGCTCGACATCGCTGCCGTCGCCGAGCATGTTCCGGAGATCCGCGCGCGCACTGGCGTCCCAGTCGGCGTTGGTTTCGGCATCCGCGACGCACCGACTGCCGCAGCGGTGGCGGCGGTGGCCGACGCAGTGGTTGTTGGCAGCCGGATCATCGAAGAAATCGAGTGCTCGACGCCGGAGCAGGTCTGCCCGCGCGTTGCTGCATTAGTGGCCGAGCTGCGGCGCGGAATCGACGGCGTGGCGTCCGACTCACGAGGAAGACCATGAGCTGGTTGAACAAATTGCTGCCTCCCAAGATCAAGCGCAGCGAGCCAGGCGTCGAACGCCGGTCGGCCCTGCCGGAGGGGCTGTGGAGCAAGTGTCCGGGCTGTGACGCGGTGCTGTATGCCAGCGATCTGGCCAGGAACTGCAATGTCTGCCCGAAATGCGGGCACCACAACCGGCTCGGTTCGCGTGCCCGGATCGACCTGCTGCTTGACGCAGAGGGCCGTTCGGAGATTGGATCCGAAGTCCTGCCGGTCGATTCCCTGCTCTTCAAGGACAGCCGCCCCTATCCCGAGCGGCTGCGCGATGCAACCGCGGCGACCGGCGAAAGCGATGCGCTGGTCGTCGTGCGCGGCTCGATCAAGACGCTACCCGTGGTACTTGCTGCCTTCGAGTTCGACTTCATGGGTGGCTCGATGGGTTCCGTGCTGGGTGAACGTTTCGTGCGCGGGGTTCAGACCGCGCTTGAGCACCGGCTGGCATTTATTTGCGTCAGCGCTTCGGGTGGTGCGCGCATGCAGGAAGGCCTCTTCTCGCTGATGCAGATGGCGAAGACGACGGCCGCCCTGACGCGCCTTGGGCAGGCCCGGTTGCCCTTCATTTCCATTCTCACCGATCCGACGATGGGCGGTGTTTCGGCATCCTTCGCCTTCATTGGCGACATCGTGATTGCCGAGCCGGGAGCTCTGATCGGTTTTGCCGGCCCGCGCGTGATCGAACAGACCGTACGTGAAACGCTGCCCGAGGGCTTCCAGCGTTCTGAGTTCCTGCTCGAGAAGGGCGCCATCGACCTCATCGTCGACCGTCGCGAGATGCGCGAGCGCATCGCCGGCCTGCTCGCCATGTTGCAGAAGAGGCCAGCTGCAGCGTGAGCGCTGTTGCGCAGCGCAGAAACGTGGCCCGCCGCGCGGGCCAGGAAAGTTGGTGACAGACCGCGCTGCGCTGCGCGGCAGGCGGACTTGCCCGTCGACCCTGCCGCGCAGGCTTGGCGCGTGACTGCTGCCGGCCGCGTTCCGGGCGGAGAGGCTGTAGCCCCCGCGCCGGATTCCCCGCTGAGGCTCTGGCTCAAGCATCTCGAAGCCTTGCACCCCAAGGGTCAGAGCGGGATCGAACTCGGTCTGGAACGCGTTGTCCGGGTCAAACAGACGCTCGAGCAGCACCTGTCGTGCCCACTGATCATCGTCGGCGGAACCAACGGCAAGGGCTCCACCTGCGCCTATCTGGAAGCCATCTACAGCTTCGCGGGCTACCGTGTCGGCTGTTATACGTCGCCCCACCTGATCGATTTCAACGAGCGGATACGGATCGATCGGCAGGCGGTAGACGACGGCACGCTGACGCAGGCCTTTGCTCGTGTTGAAAGCGCCCGGCAAGCCGCCGGCGCAATTGCATTGACCTACTTCGAGTTCGCGACGCTGGCGGCGATTGAGGTCTTCTGCGCCTGCCAGGCGGAGGTCGTCATCCTTGAAGTCGGGCTCGGCGGTCGCCTCGACGCGGTGAATGCCTACGATGCGGACTGTGCGATCGTCACCAGCGTCGCGCTCGACCATACCGAATGGCTGGGCAGTACCCGCGCGGCCATCGGTTTCGAGAAAGCCGGCATCTTTCGGCCCGGTCGGCCGGCGCTGTGTGCCGACCCCGACCCCCCCGCCTCGCTGATCGAGCACGCGCTGGCGGTTGGTGCCGATCTGCACCTGCTCGGACGCGATTTCGGCTACTTCGGCGACCGCAACCAGTGGACCTTCTGGGGCCGCGCCGGACTACGTCGTGGCGGCCTGGCGAATCCGGTCCTGCGCGGCCGCTGCCAGTTGCGTAATGCGAGCGCCGCCCTCGCCGCTGGCGAGTTGCTGCGCAACCGCCTGCCCCTGTCGATGCAGGCTGTCCGGCGCGGTTTGATTGATCTGTCGCTTGCGGGTCGATTTCAGGTTCTCCCGGGAAAGCCGACGATCGTTCTGGATGTCGCGCACAACCCGCAGGCGGTCGGCGAGCTGGCGAGCAATCTGGCTGACCTGGGCTATTGTGCGCGCACTTTCGCCGTCGTCGGCATGCTGGCCGACAAGGACATTGCCGCTTCGCTGGCGCCTCTGGCCGGCAGGATAGACGAGTGGATGCTGGCCGACCTGGCCGGCCCGCGTGCGGCGAGCGCGGTGCAACTGGCGGGCTTTGTCGGTACCGGGCCGGGCGGTGCTTGCCAGTGCTTCGTTTCGCCCGGCGTGGCTTTCGACTGCGCGGCCAAGATGGCCAAGGAAGATGATAGAATCGTCGTCTTCGGATCTTTCCATACGGTCGCAGCCGTCATGCAGGCACTGAACCTTGGTCGCTGAGCAGACAGCGCCAGTACGCGACGGCGGTACGCCCGTACATACCCACGCTATCGATGACTGAAACCAGTGACCCCCAATTGCAGCTGAAGAAGCGGGCGCGTCGCCGTCTGGTTGGAGCTGTGGCTTTCGCGGGACTGGCCGCGGTCGTGTTGCCGATGGTCATGGACGACGAGCCGAAGCCACTGGTGCAAAACGTTCAGATTCGCATACCGGGGCAGGATCAGTTGCCGTTCAAACCGGGCGCCGCGGCTGTGTCGCCGCCGGCCAGCGCGACCGCCGGACAGCCGCCGGCGGTGGCTGCCGTGCCCGGCGACGCAGCCGACGTCGCGAGTGCCAGAGTCAGTCCAGGTGGCCCGCCAAACGCCCGGCGGGGCGACGCCGAGGGCGGCGGGACAACCCCCAAGGCAAGCGAAAAAGCCCCGGAAAACCGGAAGGCGACTTCGCCACCGGCGCAGTCGGCGAGCAAGCAGGCCACTCAGCCCGTGCCCAAGCCGGCGGAGAAGACGGCCGCACAAAAGGCAGCCAAGCCCGCCGCGAAACCGGCATCGGACGACAAGCCTTCACGTCAGGAACAGCAGCGGGCGAAGGCGATTCTGAGCGGTAAGCCGAGCGAAGCGGCGGCGAGCAAGCCGCGCGCCCAGCACTTCATACAGCTTGGCGCCTTCACCGAAGCGGAAAAGGCCAAGCAGTTGCAGGGGAAGGTCGGTGGCGCTGGCGTCGACACCTACACCGAGTCGTACAACTCGCCGGACGGATCGCGCACGCGCGTACGCGCCGGTCCGTTTCCCAGCCGTGAAGCTGCCGACAAGGCACTGGAGAAGCTCAAGCAGCTTGGCGTCACCGGAGCTGTTGTCGGCAAGCAATGACGGTCTTCGATTACGCTGTGGTTTTCGTCGTTGCCGCCTCGCTGCTGCTCGGCTTGTGGCGAGGCGTGGTGGGGGAAGTCATCGCGTTGACAGCCTGGATCGGCGCATTCCTGGCCGCCAAGTGGTGGGGACCAGCGGCAGGCGAGGGATTCTCGACGATCGCCGAGCCATCGCTGCGCGTGCTTGCCGGCTGGCTGACGGTATTCGTTGGCGTGCTGGTCGCGATGGCCCTGCTTCGCCTGGCGGTTCAAAGCATGCTCAAAGCGCTCGGTCTGACTCTGACCGATCGCCTCCTGGGCGTCATCTTCGGCGTTGCGCGAGGTCTGGCGATTGTCCTGGTGCTCGTCGCGCTGGGCGGCATGACCTCCTTGCCGCGCGAGAAGTGGTGGAGTGAAGCGTATTTCTCACCGCCACTGCAAACGGCGGTGCTCGCCAGCAAGCCATGGTTGCCGGCAGAGGTGGCCAAACGAATCAGGTTCGGGTAGGGAAAGTCGATGTGCGGGATTCTTGGAGTTGTCGCGACTACGCCAGTCAACCAGTTGCTCTACGATGGCCTGATGGTCCTGCAGCACCGCGGGCAGGACGCAGCGGGCATCGCCACGACCGAAGATGATACCTTCCACATGCACAAGGGTTCCGGTCTGGTGCGCGATGTCTTTCGCACGCGCAACATGCGCGCGCTGCCGGGCAACATGGGAATTGCCCATTGCCGCTACCCGACGGCCGGTTCAGCCTTCGATTCCGCCCTCTCGCAGCCGTTCTACGTCAACTCGCCGTTCGGCATCGTCCTTGGACACAACGGCAACCTGACCAATACGCAGCAACTGAAGGAAGAGATGTTCCGCCAGGATCTGCGCCACATCAATACGACCTCGGACTCCGAGGTACTGCTCAACGCGCTGGCGCACGAACTGCAAGCGACGGCGAAGGGGTGTCGGCTCGACCTGGACACCATCTTTGCCGCAGTCAGCGGTGTCCATCGGCGTTGCCGGGGCGCCTATGCCGTCGTGGCGATGATCGCCGGCTACGGCATGCTCGCCTTTCGTGACCCGCACGGGATTCGTCCGCTGGTCTTCGGTTTCAACGAAACGCGCGAGGGAACCGAGTACCTTTTCGCTTCGGAAAGCGTCGCGCTCGACACGCTCAACTTTCAGGTTCTGCGCGATGTCGAGCCCGGCGAAGCGATCTTCGTCGACCTCGAGCACCGGCTGCACCAGCGTCAGTGCGCGCCGAACGCGTCGCTTTCGCCGTGCATCTTCGAGTTCGTCTACCTGGCTCGTCCGGACTCGGTAATCGATGGCGTCTCGGTTTACGAAGCCCGCCTGCGCATGGGTGAACACCTGGCCGACAAGCTGATCCAGTACATTCCGGTCGACCAGATCGATGTGGTGATTCCGATACCGGATTCGAGCCGACCGTCGGCCATGCAGTTGGCGCAGCGAATCGGCGTTCCCTACCGCGAAGGCTTCGTGAAGAATCGCTATATCGGTCGGACGTTCATCATGCCGGGTCAGGCGACGCGGCGCCGCTCGGTTCGTCAGAAGCTCAATACCGTCGCCCAGGAGTTCAAGGGCAAGCGCGTCCTGCTCGTCGACGATTCGATCGTGCGCGGCACGACGAGTCGCGAGATCGTCGAAATGGCGCGTGCCGCCGGCGCGCTCAAGGTTTACTTCGCTTCCGCGTCGCCGCCTGTCCGTTACCCCAATGTTTATGGCATCGACATGCCGACGCGCGCGGAATTGATCGCAACCGGTCGCACGGGCGAAGAAATTGCCCGCGAAATTGGCGCTGATGCGCTCGTCTATCAGGACTTGCAGGCGCTCGAAGCTTCGATTCGTGACCTCAAGCCGACGCTCTGCCGCTTCGACACATCGTGCTTCAACGGATCCTATGTTACCGGTGACGTCAGCCCGGAGTACCTGACGGCGATCGAGCAGGCGCGTGAAGGGCATCATCATTTGAGCAAGGACGAGCGCTGGACTTCGAAGCAACTGCAGCTCAACCTTCTCTCGGTCGGCTGATCGAGATGCGCGAGACCAAGGTCCCTCTTTCGCTTGAAACGCTGGCCGTGCGCGCCGGTCAGGAGCGCAGCCAGTTCAACGAGCACAGCGAAGCCCTGTATCTGACTTCGAGCTTCGTCTTTGCCAACGCTGCGCAAGCGGCGGCCCGTTTTTCCGGCGAGGAGGAAGGGAATGTCTACTCGCGTTTCACGAATCCAACGGTAAAGGTCTTCCAGGATCGCCTGGCGACACTCGAAGGCGCCGAGGATTGCATTGCTACGGCGTCCGGGATGTCGGCGATTCTTGCCCTGCTGATGGCCTTGTGCAGCGCTGGCGATCATCTCGTCGCGTCAACCGGACTGTTCGGTGCCACGCAACAGTTGCTCGGAACGATCATGCCGCGCTTCGGCCTGCGGACAACGTTTGTTGGCCAGACCGACCTCGATGCATGGCAGGCGGCGATCAGGCCGGAAACCCGGCTGTTCTTCCTCGAGACGCCGTCGAACCCGCTCACCGAAGTGGCCGACATCGCCGCACTGGCCGCCATCGCTCAGCGGCACAACATCCTGCTCGCGGTCGACAACTGCTTCTGCACACCGGTGCTGCAGCGCCCCCTCGATCTGGGTGCCGATCTGGTCGTGCACTCGGCAACCAAGTACCTCGACGGACAAGGACGCGTCCTCGGTGGCGCGGTCGCCGGCCCGCGAAAGCTGACCGAGGAGGTCTTCCGTTTCCTGCGCACGGCCGGCCCGACGCTCTCCGCGTTCAACGCGTGGATCCTGCTCAAGGGTCTCGAGACGCTCCAGATACGGATGTTGGCGCAGTCAGCCAAGGCGCTCGAGTTGGCCCAATGGCTGGAGGCGCACCCGCGTGTCGCGCGCGTCTACTACCCCGGTCTGGCCTCGCATGGACAATTCGATCTGGTTCAGCGGCAACAGAAAGGAGGCGGCGCGATCGTCTCCTTTACCGTCAAGGGCGCGCGCGCCGAAGCGTGGAAAGTGATCGACAGTTGTCGACTGCTGTCGATCACCGCCAACCTGGGTGACACCAAGACCACGCTGACGCACCCGGCATCGACGACGCACGGACGCCTGACCCAGGAGCAGCGTGCTGCCGCCGGAATCGGCGAAGATCTGCTGCGCATTGCGGTCGGTCTCGAGGCCGTCGCCGACCTGCAGAACGACCTTGAAAGAGGCCTTGCCGCAAGCTAGCGGTCTACGCTTTTCGGCTCGCGGCGGCGCGGGCGCGCCAGATCCTCGCGCTCTGCGGCGGCTTTCCTGAGGGCTTCCTTAGCCGCATTCGGCATCATGAAGTAGGTCATCAGACTGGCGCACAGGCAGACCAGCCAGAACAGGAAGAAGCCGGTCGAATACGTGGCGATCGGTGGCCACTCGACAAGTTGGCCGAACAGGTACAGCTGCCGTGGATCGATCAGCGTGAAGAACAGGCCTTCGGCAATGCCGGCAGCGATGAACGCCGGCCAGAGTATCCAGATGACGTGCTGCATAGGCTCCAACCGAGTGTCTTGAATGGTGCCTCCGGTCGGAATCGAACCAACGCCAGATGATTACAAATCAACTGCACGACCTTCATGCTACGGAGGCGGACTGAAGCGAGCGGTCGATTATAGCGGAAGTCTACGCCTGCCGCGCCCGGACGGAACGCCGACCGCTCGACCACCCATCGGGAAGCGCAGTTCGCGCGATCGGATTGCGACGTACCACTGGTAGAATCCGTCCATCAAGCGATCAGGGAAAGCCCATGGCAAACTTGTCGAATCCCTCTGAAATTGCCCGCGAAGCCTTGCGCCTGCTCGCGGTTCGCCGCCTTCCCCCGTCCCCCGAAAACTACCGGGCGCTGTATCACGAAATTGCCGGGACCGCCAGCGACGTCGGCGAGCCATTCCCGGAGCGGGAATTGAAAACGCTGCTCGCCGCCTTGCCTCGGCAAACCGTGATCCAGCAACGGTTGGCAAGGAATTTCGAGAGTGCTTTCAAGGCCAGGAACTGGCCGGAACTGCGTGCTGGCCTGGCCGACCTGGTGCTGCAGCTCGGCAAGGAAGGCGATCTGCCATGGAGTGAACTTCTCGCCGACTTCGTTCGCCAATGGGATGCCAAGCAGGCCGGCCTGACCGTCGCGCGCAAACGCGAGGCGCTCGAGCGCGTCCTGTCGAGTGGAGCGGGCGGCAATAGTGAGGTTTTCTTCACGCGCTTGCAAGGACTCGTCAGGTCGTGGGCATCGAACGCGCCGGTGGGCGAGGATATTCCGCTGGTCGAAGGCGCGACTCCGCTCGGCCTGCCGGTTGAAGGCGCAGCCGGTGCTGCGTCGCCGCCTTGCGAGGCAACAGGAGTCGTCGCTGCCACCGACGAATTGCGCGATTTGTTCGTCCATACGCTGGCGGTGATCATCCCGACGCTGTTGACCGATGAACCCGAACTGCTTGCCGATACCCGGATGCTGGCCGACAGCGCGCGCACGGCCAACTCGCCGGCGGCGGTGCAAGGACTGCAGACCCGACTGCAGAATTTTGCCTTTCGCCTCGAGCTCCTGGCCGAGGACCGCGGCGAAGTGCATGTGGGTCTGCTCAACCTGTTGCGCCTGCTGATCGAGAACGTCGGCGAGCTGGTCGTCGAGGACCACTGGTTGAAAGGTCAGATCGACATCGTGCGTGACATCGTTGCCCGGCCGCTGAGCATTCGCTCGCTGAGCGACGCCGAGACTCGTTTGAAGGAGGTCATCTTCAAGCAGAGTCAGCTCAAGCACAGCCTCAACGAGGCCAAGGAAGCGCTCAAGCAGATGTTGGCCGGTTTCGTCGACCACTTGGCCGAGTTCGCCGATTCGACCTCGGACTATCACGACAAGATCGAAGTCTGTGCCGACCGGATCAGCCAGGCGGAGGACATTGCGCAGCTCGAAGACGTTCTCGCCGATGTGATTCGCGAAACGCAAATCATCCAGCTCAATGCGCAGCGCTCGCGCGACGAGTTGCGCGCCGCGCGCCGGCGCGTCGAAGAAGCCGACCAACGCATCAGCCACTTGCAGGCCGAACTCGACAAGGCGAGTACGCTTGTCCGGCACGACCAGTTGACCGGCGTGCTCAATCGGCGTGGACTGGAAGAAGCCTTCAACAAGGAAGTCGCGCGTTCCCGGCGTCGCCAGGCGACGCTTTGCGTCGCTTTGCTTGACATCGACAACTTCAAGAAGCTCAATGACTCGCTCGGCCACCAGGCGGGTGACCAGGCGCTGATCCATTTGAGTACGGTGATTCGTGAAACGCTGCGACCACACGATACGGTGGCACGCTACGGCGGTGAAGAGTTCATCATCCTGCTGCCCGAGACTCCCGTAGGTGACGCGCAGACGGCGATCGTCCGTCTGCAGCGCGAACTGACGCGGCGTATCTTCCTGCACGACAATACGCGGCAACTGATCACTTTCAGTGCCGGAGTCAGTGACCTGCGTCCTGATGACACGTTGGCGCTGGTCACCAAGCGCGCCGATGAAGCTATGTACGCCGCCAAACAGGCCGGCAAGAACCGCGTTTTCGTCGCTTGAGGAATGCCGTGCAGCGGTGGCGGGTGGCGCTCGCGGCCGGCGCCGACGGGGGCGCAGCAGGCCGAATCGCGTCAACCGACTGTTGAGCGCCGACTTGCCAGATGCTGGAGAACCTCGCCGGCAGCGATGAAGCCAAAGGTCGCCGTCACGCACACGGTCGAGCCAAAGCCAGCGCAGCTCAGTCCGCCGGCGGACGGGCGTTCGCCGCAAGCCCCTTCGACGAGCGGCGGGCGGACCGCTTCGGTCGAAAACACGGCGGGGATGCCAAACTTGCGCCGCGGGTCGCGCGGAAAGCCGCACTCGCGGCGTAAGCGCGAGCGAACCCTGGCGAGCAGAGGGTCCTGTATCGTCCGCGCCAGGTCAGTGATCGCGATGCGTGTCGGATCAAGCTGCCCGCCGGCGCTTCCGGCAGTGATCAGGGGCACTCCCCGCGGCTTTGCCCAGGCGATCATTGCCGCCTTCGTCCGCACCTGATCGGTCGCATCGATCACATAGTCGCAGCTCGCGCAGAGCAACTGCGCGACGTTCTCGGGGGTGACGAAATCCTCGATCTCGTGTACTTCGCATCTCGGATTGATCAGGCGGATACGCTGCGCCATGCCGCTCACTTTGGCGCGGCCGAACTCACCGGCGAGTGCATGCGCCTGCCGGTTGACGTTCGATTCCGCGATCATGTCGAGGTCAATCAGCGTGAGTTTTCCGATAGCCGATCGCGCCAGGGCCTCGACTGCCCAGGAACCGACTCCACCGATGCCGACGACGGTGACGTGCGACCGACGAAAGGTGTCCAGCGCGGATGCTCCGTACAGACGCGCCACGCCGCCAAAGCGACGCGCCGAGTCGGTCTCGGTAGCGAAGTGTTCCTGGTCGTGGCCAATTTCCGTGTGCGCCATGCAGCATCTCCGCTTGGACATCGGCAAGAGTCTAACGGAAAGTGGACCCGTCGGGCGGCCAGCGGGCCTCCGCCTTTCGTCGTCGCCTGACATTTCTGCAGGTGGAGCAGGCCGATCGCCGGAAAAGCACCAAAAGAGCCCACGAAAAGCCAACAAGCCATTGAAGCGCCGGATATCTTGGCGCTATCATCACGCATGCCGTCAAGCACGGCGATGGCTTCAGTTTTTGGTCACACGTACATCCACATCGGGAGAAAATTTGATGGACAAGAAAGCTCCGCCGGCCAACGCGAACGCTGAGGGCAGCACGGCGGCAGTCAACACAACAGCCGAAAGCAGCGATTCATCGGCCCCGGCGCCAGCCCGGCGGACCGCGAGAAACCGCGCAGCGTCGCCGGCGCAACGCGCCGCCCAACCGCGCAAGGCGTCCGCCGGAGACGTGGCTCCGGCACGTACGCCGGCCGCGATGGAAGCGTATGACGTTGCCGAAGCCACCAGTTCGGCGCTCGAGCACAAGAAGGTTGCCCTGCGCGACATCATCGCGCACGCGACGGTTGGTGATACGGCTTCGCTGGCGAAAACTCTGGAAGCGATCATGACCGGGTCGTCGCCCGATGATGCCATGGCGCTGCGCAAGGCATTGCTCGGCAAGGACGAACCTCCGGCAGCAAAGCAGGCGACCAGTCCCGATGACGAGCTCGCAACGAGCTGGCGCGACACCAATTCGTACCCCTACCGCAATCTGATGTCGCGCAAGGCCTACGAGAAGCAGAAGTACCGCCTGCAGGTCGAACTCCTCAAGCTGCAGAACTGGATCAAGGAGACCGGACAGCGCGTCGTGATCATCTTCGAGGGGCGCGATGCCGCCGGCAAGGGCGGTGCGATCAAGCGCTTTACCGAGCACCTCAACCCGCGTGGCGGGCGCGTCGTCGCCCTCGAAAAACCGAGCGAACTCGAACGTGGGCAGTGGTATTTCCAGCGTTACGTGAAGCATCTGCCGACGGCTGGCGAAATCGTCTTCTGTGACCGCTCCTGGTACAACCGGGCCGGCGTCGAACGGGTCATGGGCTTCTGCACCGAAGAAGAGTACAACGAGTTCATGCGCCAGACGCCGGAAGTCGAACGCACCCTGGTGCGCAGTGGCATCCATCTGATCAAATTCTGGTTTTCGGTCAGTCGCAAGGAGCAGCGGCGACGCTTCAAGGAACGCGAGGTTCATCCCCTGAAGCAGTGGAAGCTGTCGCCGATCGATCTCGCGTCGCTCGACAAGTGGGACGATTACACCAAGGCCAAGGAGTCGATGTTCTTCCACACCGACACGGCCGAGACGCCATGGACGGTGATCAAGTCCGACTGCAAGAAGCGGGCGCGTCTGAATGCCATGCGTTACGTCCTGCACAAGCTGAACTATACCGGCAAGGACATCGAAGCCATTGGTCCGATCGACCCGCTGCTCGTCGGCCGCCCGCATGTAGTTTATGAACCGAGTGGTTCCACCCATCCGGAGGTGGCGCACAAGCCTATCCTGTAGGCTGAACGGGGGAGGAAAAGGGGCGCTGCGCGCCCCTTTTTTTCTCTGCCTGCGACCTGCATGCGTCCGCCAGCCAGCGCACTTGCCTGTCGGCTGCCGCCGGCAGCTCTATGCCTGACCGGTGCTGCCGAAGCCGCCGTTGCCGCGGTCACTCGCCGCGAAGTCGTCGACGATCTGAAAGCCGACCTGCACCACCGGCACGACGACCAGTTGCGCCAGGCGGTCGAGCGGTTGCAGCAGAAACCCGGTGCAACTTCGATTCCAGGCGGAGACCATGATTTCGCCTTGGTAGTCCGAATCGATCAGGCCGACCAGGTTGCCGAGGACGATGCCGTGCTTGTGGCCAAGACCGGAACGCGGCAGGATAAGCGCGGCAAGGCCTGGGTCGTCGAGGTGTATGGCGATTCCGGTCGGGATCAGAACCGTCTCTCCCGGCGGGATCTCCAGTGGGGTGGCGATACACGCGCGCAGATCGAGACCGGCTGCACCGGCTGTTGCATAGCGCGGCAACTGATCGCGCAAGCGCTCGTCAAGCAGACGGAGGTCTATGCGCCGAGTGATCTGTGTTGCCACGCCAGGCTTTCGAGCAGGGCGGAAATGCGCGCGACGAGTTGCCGAGCAAGGGCGATCTTCGGTGCCTTGGGCAAGGGGTGCTGACCCTCGTCGTCGAACAGGACCAGGGTATTCTCGTCGCCGCCGAACCCGTCGCCAATCAGATTGCCAACGATGAGCGGAATTCGCTTGCTGCGCCGCTTGCGTTCAGCGTATTCGTGCAGCTTCTCACTCTCCGCGGCAAAGCCCACACACAGCGGCGGGCGGGCGAGCGCGGCGACCTCGCCAAGGATGTCGGGATTCTCGACCAGGGTGATCGTCGGTGGCGAGGTCTGCATCCCCTTCTTGATTTTCTCGGCCAGCGGCTTGACGGGACGATAATCGGCGACTGCCGCGACGGCGATGAACACATCGTTGTCGGCGACCTCCCGGTGAACCGCCGCGTGCATTTCGAGCGCACTGGTCACCGCTATGCGCCGCACACCGTAGGGGCAGGACAGCGCGACCGGACCCGAAACGAGCGTCACCTGCGCGCCGGCATCGCTTGCCGCGCGGGCGATCGCGTAACCCATGCGTCCGGAGGAAAGATTGCTGATTCCTCGCACCGGGTCGATGGCCTCGAAGGTAGGACCTGCGGTCAGCAGTACACGCCGGCCGCGCAGCAGCTTGGGCTGGAAATGGGCTAGCAGCGCGGCCAGGATTTCGTCGGCTTCAAGCATGCGGCCTGGTCCGTTCTCGCCGCACGCCTGTTCGCCCGTCGCCGGTCCTATGATCTCCACACCATCGGAACGCAGCAGGGTGACGTTGCGCTGCGTTGCCGGGTTTTCCCACATCTGCCGGTTCATCGCCGGAGCGACGAGCAGTGGACACTCGCGTGCCAAGGCGAGCGTGCTCAACAGGTCGTCGGCCAGTCCGTGCGCCAGCTTGGCCAGGCAATCGGCCGAGGCCGGCGCGATGAGCAGTGCGTCGGCACCGCGCGAGAGATCGATGTGTGCCATGTTATTGGCTACACGCGTGTCCCATTGATCGGTGAACACCGGCTTGCCGGACAGCGCCTGGAAGGTCACCGGGGTCACGAAGCGCGTCGCGGCTTCGCTCATCACCACCTGAACCGAAGCGCCAGCGCCGACCAGCAGGCGGACGAGCTCGGCACTCTTGTAAGCAGCGATGCCGCCGCTGATCCCCAGAACGACCCTTCTTGCCGCAAGTTCCATGCGCTCTACTCGCCCGTTGGATGATATTGCCGGCGCGATTCTACTCGACATCGGCCGCTGCTGGCCCAGCCTTGTTCAGCGTCATGACCCGTCGAATCTCGTCAACCAGCGCCGCCTGGTTGATCGGCTTGGCGATATAGCCATCCATCCCGGCCTCGAAACAGCGTTCGCGATCGCCCTGCAGGGCGTTTGCCGTCATCGCGATGATCGGCACCCGGCGCCCGGCGAGCGCTTCGCGCTCGCGTATCTGGCGGGTCGCGCTCAAGCCGTCCATCTCCGGCATTTCCATGTCCATCAGGATTAGCGCATAGTTCTTCTCGGCATGTCGGCGAAAGGCCTCGATCCCGGTGGCCGCGGTGTCGTACGACAAGCCCAACTGTTCGATCATCGCTGCTCCGACCACCAGGTTGACTTCGTTGTCGTCGACCAGCAGGACCGGTCCGGCAACCAGTTCGCTGAGCGTGAACGAGGTAGAGAGCTTCTCTCGTTCGGCCCTCGTCGTCTGCACAGGCGTCGCGGGAAGCGTTTCGGCCAGGCGGACCGGGAGCGAAAAGCGAAAACAACTGCCCTGTCCAGGCGTACTCTCGACCTCGATGTCGCCGCCCATCGCCTGCACCAGTTCGCGCGAGATCATCAGCCCCAGGCCGCTCCCGCCGTAGCGGCGCGTAATCGACTCATCAGCCTGCCCGAAAGGCAGGAAGAGGCGCCCCAAGGCAGCCTCGTCCATGCCGATCCCGGTGTCGCGGACGCTGAACAGCAAGCGCCCCTGATCGATGTGGGTGTGCAGGTCCACCGTGCCGTGTTCGGTGAACTTGATCGCATTTGCCGCCAGGTTGATAAGCACCTGACGCAAGCGTGTTGGATCGCCGATCAGGCGCGCCGGTAGATCAGGCGCGCTGACGGCAGCGAAGGTCAAGCCTTTGGCACTTGCCCGCTCGGCAACGATCGCGCTGACTTCGCCGATCAGTTGGTGCAGATCGAAGCCGATCTCTTCCAGCGTCAGGCGTCCGGCTTCGATCTTGGCCAGGTCGAGCACCTGGTTGATCAGTTCGAGCAGGTGCTGACCTGAGCGGTTGATCAGATGGACGTAGTTTTTGTGGGTCGGGCGCAAGGTTTCGCCATCGAGCACCTGAGCAAAGCCGAGAATGGCATTCAGCGGCGTGCGCAACTCGTGGCTCATGCGCGAGACGAACTCCGACTTGGCCCGGCTGGCGCGCTCTGCCTCTTCCTTGGCGGTCAGCATCGCCGCCCAGGTCTGGCGCAGTTTGCGATTCGCTTCGTTAGTCTGGCGCACGAAAAGCCAGCCGGCAAGCACCGCCAGCGCGACGACCAGGGCAACCAGTGCCCATTCGGTACGCCGGAAGTTTTCCCGCTGCTCGGCCTGACGCGCTTCGATACGCCGTAGATGCTCACTGCTGTCGACGAACAGCCGGTTGGCGTTCTCGTTGATGCGGAAGAAGAGCGGCGGAATGTTCTTCATGAACAGGCCGATCTCCTGTTGCCGCGCAAAGAAGCGCTCGCGGTCGGCGCGATCACGGTTTTCCCATTGGCGGACGAGCAGTTGTTCGAGTTCGTCCCCGCGGTTACGGATGACGTCGACCAATGGTGCGATCTCGATCATTTCCATGACGAACGATGAATCGCCGGTGCTCGGCGTATACCTTACTTCGCGTACCGACTCGTCGCGTCCCTCGATGTTGAGGAACATCTCGCGCCGGACAACTCCGCCGCGCTCGAGCACGTTCAGAGCATGCGCGAGCTTGTCGAGTTGCGTCCTGATCTCCTGTCGGCCGCGCTTCAGGGCTGCCGGATTGTCGGCTGCGGCCAGGCGATAGACGGCGGTTTCGACGCTGCCAATGATGCGCACGATCTCATCGCCGATGAACAGGCGCGCGCGCTCATTGGCGCTGCTTTGTTCGAGCTTGCCGTACAGATCGGCGAAGAACACCTTCAGGCCGACGACCACCAGCAGTCCGGCGAAGAATCCGCCTAACAGCCAGAGCAGGCGGCCGGCCGAAAATACCTGCAGCTCACTGCCTGGCAATTGATTGGCTGGCGTCGGACGCCAGCGCAGAACGCTCCCCAGGCGCATGACCGATCCTCGTCAGCTCGCCGTTCAGCGCCTGGCCCGGTTGTCGAGAAAACCGTGTTTGCGGAAGATTGCCTGCCCCTCGTCACCCGCGGTGAACGCGATGAAGCGCCGTGCGATCTCCTTGTGGCGCGAGAAGGTGAGCAGATTGAGCAGCAATGCCTGCGGTTTCGCCAGCTTGGGGTCGAGGTCGATGACATCGAGTACACCCACGTTGTCAGCGAAGTAGCCGGTTGCTCGCCAGTTCAGGACGGCATCGGCCTCACCCTTCTTGAGTGCGTTGTTCAGGCCGCGCGAATCGGGCGCGAGGAAGGCGGCCGCGGCGACCACTTTCTGATAGATGCGGAGCTCGTCAAGGATGTCCTTGCTCTCCTTGCCGACGCTGCCCGAGCTGGCGTTGCCGATGCTCACCACCAGGTCCTTGCGCAACAGTTCGCGTGGGTCGCCTTTCACGTTCTTCGGATTGCCCTTCGGAACGAGAATTGCCAACTGGTTGTAGCCGACGAGTGCGAACTCGCCGAGCAGTCCCTCGTGCAGATACTTGTCGCGATAGGTCGGCTCACCCGGCAGGTAGAGGTCGCCGACGCTGGCCTTCTTTGCCGACTGATACAGATCTTCGGATCCTCCTTGCGCCAGCGTGATGCGGACATTCTCGCGCTTCTCGAACGCCTGCACGATCTCCGACATCGGACGCACCATGGTGATTCCACAGTAGAGCAGCAATTCTGGCCGGCTGCCTTGGGCCGAGGCCGTCGCGCAAGCGACGAGCAGCAAGGCCAGTCCGGTGCGAGCCACGAGCAACTGCAGCCGGCAACAGACGGCAAGTCGACAGAGGAAGTTGTACACCATCCGATTCTCCCGGTATGGATCGTGGATAAGTGGATAAAGGGAAATGCGCTGTGCGTTGCCGCGAGAAAGCGCGATAATCTGACGATTGTACCGGGAATGCCGGCGCTCTGAGCGGACGACGTCCGACGCCGGATTCCCACGCCTGGCCAACACGCGACACACCTGTTGATGCGCGCTTATCTCAAGAAACTGCTCCCTGGTCGCGAGGCAATCCGCAACAACCGCTGGTTGAGGCCGTTTGTTGCAGCTCTCCTGCATCCGCGGCTCTGGCACCTCAACCGCCACTCGGCCGCTTCGGCGGTCGCCGTCGGACTCTTCTGCGGTCTGATTCCCGGGCCCTTCCAAATGTTCGGCGCAGCCCTCGGCGTCCTTGCTTGCCGGGCCAATCTTCCTCTGGCGTTGCTGGTGACCCTCTATACCAACCCGTTGACGATCGTTCCCCTCTATCTGTTGGCCTACCAGATTGGTCGCCTGCTGATCGGCGACGGCGCAGCTTTCATCGCACCGCCCGAGTTCAGTCTGACTGCTTTCAGCGCCTGGAGCGCCGCCTTCCAGGCCTGGATGGTGCAGGCGGTGAAACCTCTGGCGGCGGGGCTGCTGACCCTCGCCAGCAGCCTTGCGCTGCTCGGCTACCTGACGACCAAGGCAGCCTGGCGCATCTACCTGATCAGCGCCTGGCGCAAACGGCGCGCGGCGCGCGCCTAGCTTCAGTTACCGATATGCATCTGGTACTTCGCTCCATTGGCGAACGAACACGTTCCCGTTCCCTGATACGGTGTGTTCATATGATACTCGCACGACATGTACATGCCCCCCGAGCTGAACGCGCTGGCAACGCCGCGCTTGTCGTCGTTGGACACCCGCGTCGCCTCGCCGCTGAGGACTTCGCCCTCGTAGTTGACAACAAAACGACCCTTGCCGCTCATCATGTTGGCCACCGTCCCGCTGACCACGCCGGTCTTCGTCGCGCGCTCGTTGGCCGGGTACAAGCGCACGGTCAAAGTGGCCGGTGAAACGGTCGCCGGCGTTCCTGGCGAAACTGTTCCTGCCGGGGGAGTCGGCATGGGTGTGCCTGGCGGCGGTAGCGGGTAGTAGCCGTAGTTAACCGTTCCGTCGGGCCCGGTTGCCGGCACCACATAGCAGGCCGGCAGCGCCAACGCGCCACCGACGACGACCAAGGCGCTTCGCCATCTACGAAGTGCTTCGCTCCTTGCCATTCTGATCTCCTTTTCCATGAGGTTGTACGCCCGGCCCTTCCGACCGATCAAGGCAAGTATAGCTGCTCGCGCAGCCGCATGAACGCAAAGCTTTCCGGCACCGCCAAACGCGCTCGCCAGTGCGCGACGGGTGCATGGCACCGATTGGCCACTCCTCGGGAACCCCGTCGGCAAGGCTCGACTCTGACCGACTGGCCGGGTGAGGCAACCGGAGGCTGGCGACAATCCTCATCGGCGTGGCACAATGCCGAGCGCTGCACTCGATCATGAACCTCGGATGCGGATGCGAGTCGCCTGCCAGCTTGATGACAAGGAAGTACCGGATGGGCAACTGGATTTCGGCTCTGGCCAGAGCCCTCTGGCGTTTTCGGCCGGGTAGTTCGGCACAACGCGAGGAAAATGACGCGGGCAAGCCGACGCCGGAGTATGCGATCGACGCGCACGTCGCAACCGACATCGGTTGTGTGCGCGAGACGAACCAGGATGCGGTCGCCCTCGTCCGGCCGCCAAGCAACGAGGAGACGAAGCGGCGAGGCTTGCTGGCCATCGTCGCCGACGGCATGGGCGGACACAAGGGAGGTGCGGTGGCCAGCGCACTGGCCGTCGAGACCGTTTGCCAGCGCTACTTTGCCGAAACCGGAGAGGAACCGGCGCGTGCGCTCGAACTCGCCATGCAGGAAGCAAATCGGGTGATTTACTCGGCCGCCCAGAGCAACCCGGCGCTGGAAGGCATGGGGACGACAGCTACCGCACTTGTCATTATCGATCAAGATGTGATTTATGCGCATGTTGGCGACAGCCGCCTGTATCGCTGTGCGCAAGGGCGCTGTGCACAGCTCACCGAGGATGATTCGCTGGTCGAACAAATGGTCAGGAACGGCATCATCAGCGCCTGCGAGACGTACCGGCATCCCTTCCGCAGCGTCCTCCTGCGTTCGCTTGGCACCGCCGAGAGTCTGGAGATCCATGCGCAACGCGGCGTTCGCTTGCACGGCGGCGAGACCTTTGTCCTCTGTTCCGACGGCTTGCACGATGGCGTCGGAGCCAAGGACATCGTTGCCGCTGTCGACCTGCCGACCGCCGAAGCAGCCTGCCGCCGGCTGATCGACTTGGCGTGCGAGCGCGATGGCAGCGACAACATCTCGGTTGGCGTCGTTGCTGTACGCGCTGAGGCGTCCTTCGCAGATACCCATCCCGCCTGAGGCGACGATCGGCGGTGAGCGCCCTCAGCTGGCCCCGGTCGCGTGCAGACCTGCGATCTCGTCGACCGTGCAGCCCAGCTCGCGCAGGATTTCCGTACTATGCTCGCCCGCTGCCGGTGCTGGCCGCCGCGCAGCAAAGGTAAACTCGCTGATCTTGTACGGCGGAGCAAACTGTTTTACCCCATCAACTTCGACAATCATCCCGCGCGCTGCCAGTTGTTCGTTGGCCAGGCTTTCTTCGAAGCGCAGAACCGGGCTCACACAGCAGTCGACGCGCGCGAAGACTTCGCTCCATTCGGCAAAGCTGCGCGTCGTAAAGATCTGCTCGAGTTCATGACGAACGCGCCGGCCTTCGCTCCCGGTGGCAAAAGCGAACGCTTCCAGATCCGGGCGGTTGATCACTTGGCACAAGGTCTGCCAGAACTTCGGTTCCATCGCGCTGACCGCCAGGTAGCGGCCGTCACTGGTTGAATAGACCGCATAACTCGGCATACCGCCGGCGAGCAGATCTTCTCCTCGTGGCAGGGCCTGACCGAAAGCAAGTACGGCGAGCAAAGGAAAAAGCGTGTGGGCGAAGACGCTGTCGGTCATCGCTACGTCCACGTAGCGGCCGCGCCCACTCGCCCGCGCGTCGACGATGCCGGCCAGAACGCCAACGAGTGCGGTGAGAGAACCGCCCAGCAGGTCACCGATCTGGAAGTTGGGCAGCGCGGGCGGGCCGCCGGCCAAGCCGATCTGATCGAGCAGCCCGCAATACGCAAGGTAGTTCAGGTCGTGGCCGGCGCGATCACGATAGGGGCCGTCCTGCCCATAACCAGTAATCGAGCAATAGACGATGCGCGGGTTGATTGCCGACACGCTCGGGTAGCCGATGCCCAGCTTGTCGACGACGCCAGGCCGAAACCCTTCGACGATGACGTCTGCCGTGGTGGCGAGGCGCAGGAAGATGGCGACTGCGCTCGCCTGTTTGAGGTCGAGGCAGAGGCTTCGCTTGTTGCGGTTGACGAGCTGAAAGTAGCTGGTTCCGCCGTGCACAGCGCCGGCGGTTCGCGCGTAATCGCCGGCGCCAGTGTCTTCAATCTTGATCACATCGGCGCCGAGATCGGCGAGATGCATGGTGGCCAGGGGGCCGGGTAGAAGGCGCGTCAGATCAAGCACGCGCAGACCGGAAAGGGGAAGTGAACGCATGGCGTATGGTTTTCGCAAGTGGGGGGGCGGAGGAAACGGGTGAGGCGGCCGGACACCCGGCCACGTCTTGTCGTGCCGGCCACCCGGCAGCGGCCGAGGTCGGTACGTAGCGCATTGTAGTCCCGGATGAGCGCGCCAATCAGCGGGGAAATCGATCGAGGATGCGCTGCCCGGTGATGATCCGTCCGCCCGACCGAAGCGGAGTGTGAAAGAGTGCACTGGCGACCAAGGACTTGGCGTGCATGATCCAACCCGCTACGCTATGCTTTCTCTGGCGTTAAACAGTTTCCTGGACGCCAGTCCGACTTGCCAAACAGGCAGGCAACGCTTCCTGCCGATGCGAGCTACCGAATGATCCGCCCCATCCTCCTGCTTCTCGTTCTCCTCAGCAACTCGGTTGGCGCGACGGCACAACAGCCGGCCGCTACCGATCCTTACCTGGAAGCGCCGCGGGTCACCGCCGCGCTGGCACAGGGGCGCGCCGCTGAACTGGGCATTGGCATTCGCAAGAACCTCGGTCTGGCCATCGTGCTGTACTGCGATGCCGCGACGATGGGCAGTCCGGAAGGTTTCTTCCGCATCGGACGCCTGCTCGCCGGCGGATCGGCAAGTACCGGACAACGGCGCCTGGCCAATGCGTATCTGGCGCTCGCCGCGCGCCTGGGAAACGCGGAAGCGCTCAGATACCATACCCCTGACATCGGCAATGACGAACTCGGTGACGACTGTGCTGGCGCTGCGAGTGGCGCGCTTGCGAAGCATCAGGCGGTCGGTCCGTGGGAAGACTCATCGTTCGATCTTGACGCCTACCTCGCGCGCCAGCCGGCCGCCAAGCAGAAGATTGCGCAGTTCATCCGCAACGTCGCTCCGCAGTACAAGGTCGACGCGCGTCTGGCGCTGGCCATTGCCCTGGCCGAGTCGAACCTCGATGCGGCTGCCGTGTCGCCGAAGAACGCACAAGGCGTCATGCAACTGATTCCGGCAACGCAGGAGCGCTTCGGCGTTCGCCGGCCGTTCGATCCGGAACACAACGTGCGAGGAGGCCTGGCCTACCTGAACTGGTTGCAGAAGCGCTTTGCCGGCGACTGGCGCCTGGTGGTCGCGGCCTACAATTCGGGGGAAGGCGCGGTCGATCGCTATGGCGGTGTCCCGCCGTATCCGGAAACGCGGCAGTACGTTCGCCGCGTGCTGCATTTCACCGGCGCGACAAGTAAGGTAAAGAGCTGAGGGCCGGATGGATTCGAGCAGCGGGACTGAACTTTGAGCGACATTAGCACTCTCACCGCGCGAGTGCTAAAATGGAACGGAAAAGTCATTTCCGAGGAGGAATCAAGCCAAATGACCCAAGCAATCAGCCTGCCCACGCTCTCTGCGGTTGGCACCATCGACGCGTACATTCAGGCGGCGAGGCGCTTTCCCGTGCTCAGCGAAGACGAGGAGTTCAGTTTGGCGACGCGCTTTCGCGAGGAGAATGATCTGGACGCGGCGCGTCAGCTCGTTCTCTCGCATCTGCGGCTGGTCATCGCGATCTCGCGCGGCTATCTCGGCTATGGTCTGCCACACGCCGATCTGATTCAGGAAGGCAACATTGGTCTGATGAAAGCCGTCAAGCGCTTCGACCCGCGGCGCGGCGTTCGTCTGGTCTCGTTTGCCATCCACTGGATCAAGGCGGAAATCCATGAGTATGTGCTGAAGAACTGGCGCATGGTCAAGCTGGCGACAACCAAGGCGCAGCGCAAACTGTTCTTCAACCTGCGCAGCATGCGCGAAGGCAGCGAGGCGCTCAACCCCCTGCAGGTTGCCGACATTGCCCAGCGCCTGAACGTCAAAGCGGATGACGTGCTTGAAATGGATACTCGTCTGGCTGGGCACGACCTGGCGCTGGATGGCGACAGCGACGACGAAGATGCCTTTGCCCCGATTGCCTATCTGGCGGATCACTCGAGCGAGCCAACACGGGTGCTCGAAGCGCGTGCGCGCGACTCGCTGCACGACGAGGGGCTGCAGAGCGCCCTGGCCAGCCTGGACGCACGCAGCCGGCGAATCGTCGAAGCTCGCTGGCTGAGCGATGATAGCTCGGCGACCCTGCACGAACTTGCCGCCGAATTCGGCGTTTCGGCGGAGCGGATTCGCCAGATCGAAGCCAAGGCGCTGCAAAAGATGCGCCTCAGCCTGGCCCCGCTGGTGGCGGCCTAGTGACAGCTTGGTGACGGGCCGGTGACGGCCCGGTGGCAGTCGGCCGACGATTGCCACGCGCCGTGCACGCAGTGATCAACTCCGATCGGTGCGCGCGGCGCGGTAAAATGACCGGATGTCCGCCCCACCGTTCATTCATCTTCGCCTGCATAGCGAGTATTCGGTTACCGAAGGCATCGTTCGCCTGCCAGACGCAGTGGCGCGGGCGGCAAGCTACGGCATGCCGGCGTTGGCACTTACCGACCTGAGCAATCTGTTCGGGCTGGTCAAGTTTTACTCGTATGCGAGAAGCAACGGAATAAAGCCGCTGCTTGGCAGCGACGTTACCCTGGCCAACGAAGCTGACCCCGATCGTCCGTATCGCCTCGTCCTGCTCTGCCGTTCACAGTTGGGTTACCGGCAGCTCTGCGATCTCCTGTCGCGCGCCTACCTCGCGCCGCGGGTTCGCGGGCGCGCCGAGATTACCCGGCGAATGCTGCGCGAGGTGGGCGTCGACGGTTTGATCGCACTGTCGGGCGGCGGCGCGGGCGATGTCGGTGAGGCCTTGCTGCAGGGAAATCAGGCCCAGGCGGCAAGCCGGGCGCGCTTCTGGGAGGCGCTTTTCCCGGACGCCTTCTATCTCGAGGTTCAGCGCTATGGCCAGGCGCAGCAGGAACTGCTGGTCGCCGAAACGGCGGCATTGGCGGCAGAAATGGATCTGCCGCTGGTCGCCACGCATCCGGTCCAGTTCCTCGAACGAGACGACTTCAAGGCGCACGAAGCACGCGTGTGCATCGCCGAAGGCTATATGCTGGGCGACCCCCGGCGTCCCAGACCGTATACCGAAGAGCAGTACTTCAAGTCGGGCGAGGAAATGGCCGAGCTCTTTGCCGACCTGCCGGCGGCGCTCGAGAACTCGGTCGAGATTGCCCGCCGCTGCAATCTGCAGATCACCCTCGGCAAGAGTTACCTGCCTGATTTCCCGACGCCGGCAGGCATCACACTGGCCGATTTCCTGCGCCAGGAAGCGCGCGCCGGCCTGGAGAAGCGACTGCAGCAGCTTTTCCCCGACGAACTGGCGCGTGCCACGCAGCGCGCAGCCTACGACGAACGCCTGCAGCTCGAAACGGACACCATCATTCAGATGGGTTTTCCCGGCTATTTCCTGATCGTCGCCGACTTCATCAACTGGGCCAAACGCAATGGCTGTCCGGTCGGGCCGGGCCGCGGCTCGGGCGCCGGCTCGGTCGTCGCCTACGCACTTGGCATCACCGATCTCGACCCCCTGCGCTACGCGCTGCTCTTTGAGCGCTTCCTCAATCCCGAGCGTGTTTCGATGCCGGACTTCGACATCGACTTCTGCCAGGACAACCGCTGGCGGGTGATCGAGTACGTGCGCCAGAAATATGGCGCCGCTGCCGTATCGCAGATCGTCACCTTCGGCACGATGTCGTCAAGAGCGGTACTCCGCGACGTTGGTCGGGTGCTCGATCTGCCGTACAACTTTTGCGATCAGATTTCCAAGTTGATTCCGGTCGAGGCCAACAAGCCGCTCTCACTGGCCAAGGCCATCGTCGCTGAACCGCAACTGAAGGCCAGGATAGACGAAGAGGAGGAAGTCCGTGAGCTGTTCGACCTCGCCGCCCGTCTGGAAGATTTGACCCGAAACGTCGGGATGCACGCTGGCGGCGTGCTCATCGCGCCAGGCAAGCTGACCGATTTCTGTCCGGTCTACTCGGCGGACGGCGGAGGCTCGGTCGTCTCGCAGTTCGACAAGGACGATGTCGAGAAGATCGGTCTGGTCAAGTTCGACTTCCTCGGTCTGCGCAACCTGACGATCATCGAACTCGCACTGAACTACGTCGAACGGTTGAGCGGGCAGCGCCCCGATCTGAGTGCGCTACCCTTCGACGATCCGCAGGCGTACCAGATTCTCCGGGACGGCAACACGACGGCGATCTTCCAGGTCGAATCGGAGGGGATGAAAAAACTCATCCGCAAACTCGCCCCTGACCGCTTCGAGGACATCATCGCGGTCCTTGCGCTCTACCGACCGGGGCCGCTGGGCTCGGGAATGGTCGATGACTTCATTCTGCGCAAGAAAGGGCAGCAAAAGATCGACTACTTCATCGATGATCTGAAGACCTGCCTCGAGCCGACCTATGGCGTCATCGTCTACCAGGAACAGGTGATGCAGATCGCCCAGATCATCGGTGGCTACACGCTCGGTGCTGCGGACCTGCTGCGCCGGGCCATGGGCAAGAAGAAGGCGGAAGAGATGGCGCTGCATCGCGACCTGATGCGCGTTGGCGCGAAGAAGCGGGGCTACGACGAGAGGCTGGCGATGCAGCTTTTCGACCTGATGGAAAAGTTTGCCGAGTACGGTTTCAACAAGTCGCATACCGCTGCCTATGCCGTCGTCACCTATCACACCGCCTGGCTGAAGGCGCACCATGGCGCCGCGTTCATGGCGGCGACGCTGTCGTCGGACATGGACAATACCGACGCGGTCAAGATCTTCCACGACGATGCGGTGGCGAACGGCCTGCGTATCCTCGGCCCGGACATCAATGCTTCCGAATATCGCTTCACCCCGGTCGATCGCTCAACCATCCGCTATGGCCTTGGAGCAGTCAAGGGAACGGGCGAACTGGCGGTGAACAACATCATCCAGGCGCGCCAGGCGAAAGGCCCATTCAAGGATCTGTTCGACTTTTCTCGGCGCGCCGACAAGCGTCTGGTGAACCGGCGGACGATCGAAGCCTTGATCCGCGCTGGTGCCTTCGATTCGCTCGACACTCAGCGGGCACGCCTGCTGGCTTCGGTCGGGATCGCCATGGAAGCAGCCGAACAGGCTGAGCGCAACGCGATGCAGGCGAGCCTCTTCGATCTCCTTCCCGGCGACGCCGATTTTCAGGACGGGCAGGGCGCGCGCTACGTCGAAGCCCCAGCCTGGAGCGAGCGACAGAAGCTCAACGAAGAGAAGCTGGCCCTGGGCTATTACTTTTCGGGTCACCCCTTTCACGCCGTGCAGGCCGAGGTCTCGCGTTTCGTCGCGCGCCCACTGGCGGCGCTCGAAGTACGCAAGGAAAGCCAGTACCTCGCCGGACTGGTCGTCGGCGTGCGCAGCAAGCTGACCACACGCGGCAAGATGGCTTTCGTCCAGCTCGACGACAGCACTACTTCGCTGGAGGTCTCGGTATTCAACGAAGTGCTCGAAGCCGAGTGCAGCAAGATCAGGGAAGACGAGGTGCTGATCGTCGAAGGGAAGGTGCAGCGCGATGATTTTGCCGGCGAGGGCCGCATCAAGGTCGTCGCCGACCGTCTGTTGACGCTTGCCGAAGCGCGCAGCCGATTCGCTCGCCACCTGCGCTTGTCGCTCAACGGTCAGGCGAGCAGCAACCCGAGCGCCGCGGTGCAAAGGCTGCGTGCACTTCTCGCCCCGTACACCCCGGGCGATTGCCCGGTTCGCCTCGCCTACTGCAACCGTGAAGCAGCGTGCGAACTGCTTTTTGGCGACGCCAGCCGGGTGCGCCTGGAGGATGAACTGCTCACCGCCTTGAGCGAATGGCTGAGCACCGACAACGTGCGTGTCGACTATGCCTAGCCGTTTCCTGTCCCGGCGGCCGTTCGTCGGGGCAAGCCGCTCGCTGTATGCTTTGCCGGTCGGCAACCGTGTCCGCGTTACCCGTTCGGCTTCGACCGACGGCTGGCTCGGCGGCTGCTTCCTTCTTCCACCCGCCGAAAGACTGCTGACGTGAATACCCCTTACCTTGCAAGCGAGCCGGCGCGCGACGAAATCGATGCGCTTGCCGGACCCACACTGGTCGAGTTTGGTGCGCCCTGGTGCGAGCACTGCCAGGCCGCTCAGCCGCTGATCCGGCAAGCGCTCGCCGAGCACCGACAGGTGCGCCACTTGCGCATCGAAGACGGGCCGGGGCGGCGCCTTGGGCGATCATTCCGCGTCAAGCTCTGGCCGACGCTGATTTTTCTTAGCGACGGTCGCGAGGTCGAACGTCTGGTCCGCCCGGGTGGCATCGACGAAATCGAACGTGCGCTGGCGTGTATTGATCGTCCTGCCTGAGGTAGTGCTCCCCGGCGCGGAAGGATGTCGGAAACGATGAGCCGGCGTTCCTGGTGGGGGGCAGCGCTGCTGCTCTCCCTCGTCGCCATTGCTGCGTACGGCTATCGCGTTTCGTCCCGTACCGACGCGAACACGCCGGCCAAGGTGCCGCCGCCGGTCCCGGTCAGCGTCGCGCTGGCAACGGTCAGCGACCTGCCGGTAGTGCTCGAGGTCGTCGGGCGGGGCGAGGCCTACGAAACGGTCAGCCTGAAGTCCCGTGTCGATGGACAGGTAGCAGCCGTCGTCTTTTCCCCCGGGCAGCGTGTGCGCGCGGGCGACGAACTCGTCCGGCTCGATCCTGCCGACCTTACCTTGCGCCTGCGCCAGGCAGAAGCGAGCCTGGGCAGGAGTGCGGCACAACTGAGCAAAGCGCAGATGGATAGCGCACGCCAGGCTGCTTTGCGCGAGCGCGGCTTCATCTCGGATGAGAAGGTCAACGATACGCGCACGGTCGAAGCGGTGACCGCTGCGACGCTGCGCGCTGACCGTGCGGCGGTAGAGCTGGCACGCGCGCAGCTTTCGTACACGACAATCCGCGCACCTTTCGCCGGTGTCGTGGGTGCGCATCTGGTCTTTCCCGGAGCAGCGGTCAAGCTCAACGAAACCGTTCTCGCCGTAGTCAATCGCGTTCGCCCACTGTACGTCACGTTCTCCGTCCCGGAAAAGCATCTGCCGCGCCTGCGCCAGGCGCTGGCTCGGGGTGGCGGCGCGGCGAGCTGCCGGCGGCCCGCTTGCCTGCAGGTCGAGGTGACGGTACCGGGCGAAACCGGGCGGCGCTTCGGCGGTGAGCTACGCTTCATCGACCATGCGGTCGACACGGCAACCGGCACGATTCAGCTCAAGGCCGTCGTCGACAACGACGACGAAGCTTTGACGCCCGGCCAGTTTCTGAACGTTGCCTTGACCCTAGATACGCTGCGGCAAGCCGTCGTCGTGCCGAATCAGGCGATCCAGCACGGACCGGAAGGCCCATTCCTCTTTGCCGTCAACGCCGAGGGCTCCGCCGAAGTGCGGCGGATAGGCGTTGGCGCAAGCTTTGCCGGGGTGACTGCGGTGAGCGGAGCGATTCAGGCCGGCGAACGCGTGGTCACCGACGGACAGCTCAGGTTGAGCCCAGGCAGCAAAGTGCACGCCACCCCGGAGGCGTCCAGCCTGCCAGCAAGCGCCAACCAATCCTAGAAAGCGCCGGCCGATGCAGCTTTCCGAACTCTGCATACGCCGCCCGGTGATGACCACGCTGCTCGTCGTCGGGCTGCTCATTTTCGGGATCATCGCCTACCGTGGGCTGCCGGTGGCCGAACTGCCAAGCGTCGACTTTCCGACCATCTCGGTCACCGCCACTCTGCCCGGGGCATCGCCGGAAACGATGGCAGCGGCGGTCGCGACGCCACTCGAAAGTCAGTTCTCGACCATTGCCGGGCTGGACTCGATGAGTTCGACGAGTGCCCAGGGATCGACCTCGATAACCCTGCAGTTCTCGCTCGAGCGCAGCATCGATGCCGCCGCCCAGGACGTGCAATCGGCAATCTCCGGCGCCTTGCGCAAGCTGCCGCCGAACCTGCCCGCACCGCCGTCGTTCCGAAAAGTGAACCCGGCCGACTCGCCGATTTTCTACGTTGCCCTCTCGTCGACCACCCTGCCACTGCCGCTGGTCGACGAGTATGCCCAGACGCAGTTGGCGCAACGCCTGTCCACGATTCCAGGCGTTGCCCAGGTTCAGGTCCTGGGTGCGCAGAAATACGCGGTACGAATTCGCGCCGACCTCGATCGCCTGGCGGCACGCGGCCTGGGGATCGATGAACTGCAGCAGGCGATCGCACAAGCCAACGTCAACCAGCCGATCGGCAGCTTTGACGGCACCCGACAGACCTTTGCCTTGAAGGACAATGGGCAACTGTCGAACGCTGCGGCTTTTCGGCCGCTGATCATTGCCTGGCGCAACGGCGCGCCGGTTCGCCTGGAAGAGGTGGCGACGCCGGTCGATGGCGTCGAGAACGACCGGATAGCCAGTTGGAACGTCGACCAGCGCGCCATCGTTCTGGCGATTCAACGTCAGCCGGGCGCCAACACGATCGCGACAGTCGATGCGATCCGCAAGATCCTGCCCGGTTTCCAGGCCAAACTGCCAGCGGCGATCACGATGAACATCCTCTACGATCGCAGCATTTCGATCCGCGAAGCGATCGAGGATGTGCAGTTCACGCTGCTGCTCGCCGGTTTTCTCGTCGTCCTGGTCATCCTCGTCTTTCTGCGCAACGCCTCGGCGACGCTGATTCCCAGCCTGGCCCTGCCAATATCGCTGATCGGCACCTTTGCTGCGATGCATCTGCTCGACTATAGCCTGGACAACCTCTCACTGCTTGCCCTGACGCTCGCCGTCGGCTTTGTCGTCGACGACGCCATTGTCATGCTGGAGAACATCGTTCGCCATCTTGAAGCGGGCGCGGCGCCTTTCGCTGCGGCGATCAACGGGGCGCGGGAAATCGGTTTCACGATCGTCTCGATGACGCTATCGCTGGTTGCCGTGTTCATTCCAGTGCTTTTCATGAGCGGCATCGTCGGTCGCCTCCTGCGCGAGTTCGCGGTGACCATCTGCATTGCGATTCTGGTTTCCGGTTTCGTCTCGCTGACCCTCACGCCAATGCTCTGCAGCCGCTATCTGCAGCCCGCCGCGCAGCAGCAGCACGGCCGAGTGTTCGCTCTCTTCGAAGCCTTCTTCGCTGCTTTGCTGGCGGCCTACGAACGCAGCCTGGCTTGGGCAATGGCGCGGCCGGGGTGGGTTCTGGCCACCTTTAGCGCCAGCCTGCTGGCCACCGGCGCCCTGTTCGCCATCGTTCCGAAGGATTTCATCCCGAGCGGCGACAGCGGACGACTGATTGCCTTCACCGAAGCTGCTCAGGACGCGTCCTTCGCCTCGATGGTCGAGCATCAGCGGGCAGCCGCCGCGATCGTTGCGCGTGACCCGAACATCCGCTCGTTCATGTCGTCGGTCGGCGCCGGCGGCATCCGGCCAACCGCGAATACCGGAACGATCTTCATGCTGCTGAAACCGCCGGGCGAGCGCCGACTGACGCCCGACGAGGTGATCCAGGAACTCAGACCCAAGCTCGCCGCCGTCCCCGGCCTGAAGGTGTATCTGCAGAACCCGCCGGTGATTCGCATCGGCGGACAGATCACCGCTGCGCAGTACCAATACACCTTGCAGGACGCCGATCTCGACGAACTGTATCAGTGGACGAATACGTTGCTCGGGCGGATTCGTGCCCTACCCGGGTTGATCGATGTGACGAGCAACCTCAACAACCTCAGTCCGGTCGTCGCACTTGAAGTCGATCGTGACAAGCTGACGACGCTGGGCCTGAGCTTTGCGCAAGTTGAAGACGCCTTGCAAAGTGCCTTCAGTGCGCGCCAGATTTCGACGATCTACGGTTCAACCAACCAGTACCAGGTGATCATCGAGGTTGCGCGCGAATTCCAGGCCGATCCGTCGATGCTCTCACGCCTCCACGTGCGCGCCGCCAGTGGCCGCCTGGTACCGCTGGACACGGTCGCCCAGGTGAGCCGCAAGACGCAGGCGCTGACCGTCAACCACCAGGGGCAACTCCCCTCGGTGACGATTTCCTTCAATCTCTTGCCGGGCGTCTCGCTCGGCGAGGCGGTAAGCCGCGTCAAGGCACTGGAAAAAGAACTCAAGCTGCCGGTTTCACTGAGCACCAGTCTGCAGGGAACGGCGCAAGCTTTCGAATCCTCGCTGCAGGGGCTGGGAATTCTCCTTCTGATCGCCGTGCTGGTGGTCTATCTCGTGCTGGGAATTCTCTATGAGAGCTTCGTGCATCCGCTGACCATCCTGTCCGGCCTGCCGGCGGCTGGCCTCGGTGCCTTGCTTACGCTGATGATCTTTCGCGTCGATCTGAGCCTCTACGCCTTCGTCGGAATCATCATGTTGATCGGCATCGTCAAGAAGAACGCTATCATGATGATCGATTTCGCCCTGGTGCGCCAGCGCCAGGACGGTCGACCGGCATCGATGGCGATCTTCGAGGCAAGCGTCGTCCGCTTTCGGCCGATCATGATGACGACGATGGCCGCTCTCGCCGGCACGCTGCCGATCGCTCTCGGCCTGGGCGCAGGCGGTGAGGTACGGCAGCCGCTGGGCTTGGCGGTCGTCGGCGGCCTGCTCGTTTCGCAGTTTCTGACGCTCTACCTGACTCCGGTGATCTATGTCTTTCTCGAACGTCTGACCGGTCACCTGGGTGTGCGTCGACCCACCCATCGGCACGCCTGAAGCGTGGACGAGGACTTCACGCACCATGGCGCACGATTGCGCGTCGCCCGTTGTCACAGACAGAATCCGGCGAAACGGTGTTTGGTAAGATAGCGGCAAGGCGGCGCCCGGCAGCGCGCTGACGCGCTGCACCTTGCGCGCGGATTTCGGTACAGTACACGATTGCTCTAGGTCATTTGGCCATCGACTGCAGCATGGGAGTTCTTACCAGCAATGAAGAGTGTTTTCGGCGGAGCTTGTTCGTTGCTGAGGGGATGTGAATGATCAGGAAAATTGCCTTGCCGGTACGCAAACTGATGCACGGGATGCTGCGAAGGGCGTTCAACTTTCTTCCCAGAAAACGGCGTTTTGCCGTGTACCGTAACTTCGTAGACTGCAATCCCGCGCCGAGCGACCGACTGGTCTTGAAGATTGCCGAAACCCAGGAGGAACTCGAAGCCTGTTTCACCTTGCTGCACGACGCCTACGTTGGCAGCGGATTCATGAAACCTGATCCCTCCGGCATGCGGGTGACGATCTACCACGCACTGCCAACGACAACAACGCTTTGCGCGAAGTACGATGGTGAGGTTGTCGGCACGCTCTCGCTGATCCGCGAGAGCGTCCTCGGCTTCCCGCTACAGAGGATCTTCGATCTGACGGCCATTCGGGAAAAGAAGGGCAAGATTGCCGAAGTGTCGGCTCTGGCCATTCATAAGCGCTTCCGACGGACCGGCGGCAGCATCCTTTTTCCGCTGATGAAGTTCATGTACGAGTATTGCACGACGTTTTTCGACACCCGGCACCTGGTCATTGCGGTCAATCCGGCGCACATCGAAATGTACGAGTCGCTGCTCTTCTTCGAGCGGCTGACGCAGAACGTGGTGGAAAATTACGATTTCGTCAACGGCGCACCCGCCGTCGGGGCAACGCTGGACCTGCGCTCGGCGCCGGCAATCTTCAAGAAGAACTATGGCTCGCGGCCGCCCAAAAAGAACCTGCATGCTTTCTTCACCGAAGTGCAACTGCCCAATATCAAGCTACCCCCGCGCCGCTTCTATACGACCAACGATCCCGTGCTCACGCCCGAGCTGCTCAACTACTTCTTCAACGTCAGGACAAACGTCTTTGCCCAGTTGAGCGACCGCAAGAAGTGTCTGCTGCATACGATCTATGACTTGCCGGCTTATCGTGATGTTCTGCCGGTCGTCCCGGAAGGAAACCAGGACGACAAGAGCCGTCGGCGGCACCGTCGCTTTTCGGTCAGGTGCCCGGCCAGATTCACCGTGCTTTCGCCCGATGGCACTGAAAACACGGCTGGACTGGAGATTTTTCAGCTCTCGCGCTATGGATTCCTCGCGCACGCGGTAAAGAACGTGCCGATCAACGTCTGGGGCGAAGTCATCATTCAATTGGGGCCTGCCGAGGTGTCGCGCATCCAGGTTTGCGCGTCGCGCGAATCGGATGGCGGTATCTACGGTTTCCAGATGGGAGAACCGGATCTCAACTGGCGCAAGTTCGTCAACGCACTCTACGGCGGAAGCACGCACGCAGACCTCGAGAATGCCACTCGCTTCATGATCGAAAAGTGATCGACGCCGAGCCCGCAGCACGCCGACCCGACCCTGCACCCGAGCGACCTTTGGGCACCGCCGCCAAGACGCTTTTCCGTCCCTCCTCGCCGATCCGCCCGGTCAGGTCGGTTGTCGCTGGGCGAGGCTTTGCAGTTTCCGGCGGTAGCCGGCAGGTCCCATTCCTGTCCATCGTCGAAACGCGCGATAGAAGGCGGCAGTATCGGCAAAGCCGAGCTCGCCAGCGATGCGCGCGATCGGCAGCGTGCTCTTGGCCAGCCTGCTGATCGCCAGATCGCGCCGCAAGGCATCCTTGACCGCCTGAAAGCAGGACCCCTCGTCTTCCAGCCGGCGATGCAGCGTGCGTGGCGACAGGTGCAGGGCGCGCGCCACCGCCGCCTGCGAAGGCGCGCCGGGCAGACTCTCGCGCAAAACGTTGCGGACGCGCTGGACCATTTCGCGGTCGCGTCGATAGAGCGTCGTCAGCTTGCCGGGAGCTCCGTCGAGGAAAGCCTGCAGCGCGGCTTCGTCGCGACGAATCGGCAGATCGAGCAGGTTGGCGGCGAAACTGGCGGCCAACGTCGGCGTATCGAACGTCGATTGTGCCGTGTAGATCAGCGCGTAGTCGTCCGCATGCGCTGGGCGCGGGTAGGGAAAGCTTACCGAGTCGAGGACCAGGACGCGCCCGACGAGCCAGGAGAACAGCCCATGCAACAAGCGCAGCAACCATTCGAAAGCAAAAATGCGTCCGACCGACAACGGCCGCATCTCTTCGATGATCAGTCTGGCCTGCTCCGCGTCGCCGCTCAGGCTGACCTTCAGATCGGGCAGGACCAGCCGCAGGAAGCGGATGCTGCGGGCGATCGCTTCCGCCAGGGTCGGCGCGGTTATCACGCTGCGACAAAGGAACTCGAAAGTGCCGATTCGCATCGGCACTGAAAACAGAGCAAAGCCCTCGTCATCAAGTTCCTGGTTGGTCAGATTGTAGAGATCGGCGTAACGGTCGACGGGAACGCGCGCCGTTGCCTCGCCCAGCAGTTCGGGCGCCAGCTGCGCGCGTCGAAGCAGGGCTGCCGGGTCACGACCGGCGTGCCGCAGGCCGGCCAGCATGCCGTGCACGAAGGCGATCGCCACCGTCGCCCGGGGGGCCGGGCCATGCCCTCCGGTGTGCGGCATGCGAGTCGGCAGCTCGCCGTTGGCAGTCTTCTCAGGGTCGTTCATCGTCTCCTCGCAACACTGTGTATTGACAGAATAATTCAAGTTGGCAGAAATTACATTGTGCAAGGCGCATCGGGTAATGGCTTTCTTGCCGTCAACTTCCTACCATGTGCGTCCGCGCGTCGTTCCTGGCTAGCTGAACGACCTGACTGATTCTCTTGGAGCCGAACCTCATGACCGATCTTTCCATCGCCAAGAAGCTCTCGCCCTACAAACCCAAGCACAAGGTGCGCTTCGTCACCGCTGCTTCGCTGTTCGACGGGCACGACGCATCGATCAACATCATGCGCCGGATTCTGCAATCGACCGGCGCCGAGGTGATCCATCTCGGGCACAACCGTTCCGTTCAGGAAATCGTCAATGCCGCGCTGCAGGAGGATGTGCAGGGAATCGCCATCACCTCCTACCAGGGCGGCCATGTCGAGTTCTTCAAGTACATGATCGACCTGCTGAAAGCGGGGGGTGGGGAGAACATTCAGGTTTTTGGCGGCGGCGGCGGCGTCATCGTGCCGAGCGAGATCGCCGAGTTGCACGCCTACGGTGTCGCTCGCATCTACTCGCCGGAAGACGGCCAGACGATGGGCTTGCAGGGGATGATCAACGAAGTCGTCAGCCGGGCCGACGTCGATGTTTCCGGCCTTGCGCCGAAAGACCCGGACGCCGTGCTGGCTGCCTTGAAGGCTGGTGATCGGCGCAAACTGGCGCAAATCATCACGGCACTGGAAAACGGCGTCTACCCGGAAGCGCTGCGCAAGAAGATCGTTCAGGCAGCGGCAGCGGCCAAGGTGCCAACGCTGGGCATCACGGGTACCGGCGGTGCCGGCAAGTCGTCGCTCACTGACGAGGTTGTGCGTCGTTTCCGCATCGATCAGGCGGACACCCTGCGTCTGGCGATCATCTCGATCGACCCCTCACGCAAGCGCACCGGCGGCGCGCTGCTCGGCGACCGCATCCGGATGAATGCCATCGAGCATCCGAATATCTACATGCGCTCGCTGGCGACGCGAGAGACCGGTTCGGAGGTCTCCGCTGCCCTGCCGGAGGTCATTGCCGCCTGCAAGCTTGCCGGCTTCGATCTGGTGATCGTCGAAACCTCCGGCATCGGGCAGGGCAATGCCGCGATCGTTCCGCTGGTCGACGCCTCGCTCTATGTCATGACGCCGGAATTCGGTGCGGCATCGCAACTCGAGAAGATCGACATGCTCGATTTCGCCGATTTCGTGGCGATCAACAAGTTCGACCGCAAGGGCGCCGAGGATGCCCTGCGCGATGTCCGCAAGCAGTATCAGCGCAATCACGAAGCGTTTTCCCAGGGGCTCGAGGAAATGCCGGTCTTTGGTACGATCGCCGCCCGTTTCAACGACGACGGAATCACCGGCCTGTACCAGGCGATCATCGCCAAGCTGGGCGCCTGTGGCCTCAAGCTCAAGCGCGGCAAGCTGCCGCTGGTCGGCGTGCGCAAGTCTTCAAACCAGCGCGCCATCGTCCCCCCGCAGCGGGTGCGCTATCTGGCCGAAATCGCCGAGGCCGTCCGCAGCTATCACGCGCATACGGCGGAACAGGCGCAGGTCGCTCACCAGCGGCAGGCCCTGCGCACGGCAAAAGCGCTCTTCGTTGGCTGCGGCAAAGCGGCGGGCGACTTCGACGAGTTGATCACCTGGAAGGACAGCCAACTCGACCCGCGGGCAAGAAAGCTGCTCGACATGTGGCCGAAGACTGTCGAGCTCTACGCGCAGGATGAGTACGTCGTGAAGATTCGCGACAAGGAGATTCGCACCCGGCTGACCAATACCTCGCTTTCCGGTTCACGCATCCGCAAGGTCTCGCTGCCGACGTACCAGGACGACGGCGAGGTTCTGCGTTTCCTGATGAAGGAAAACGTGCCCGGCTCATTCCCCTTCACCGCCGGCGTCTTCGCTTTCAAGCGCGAAAACGAGGATCCAACGCGCATGTTCGCCGGCGAAGGCGATGCCTTCCGGACCAACCGCCGCTTCAAGCGGGTTTCCGAAGGCATGCCGGCAAAGCGCTTGTCGACCGCCTTCGATTCGGTAACGCTTTACGGCTGCGACCCCGATGCGCGCCCCGACATCTACGGCAAGGTCGGCAACTCGGGTGTGTCGATCGCCACGCTCGACGACATGAAGGTCTTGTTCAGCGGTTTCGAGCTTTGCGCGCCGACCACATCGGTCTCGCTGACGATCAATGGTCCGGCGCCGATCATCCTGTCGATGTTCTTCAATACGGCGATCGATCAACAGATTCAGAAGTTCCGCGCTGACAACGAGCGCGAGCCGACCGAGGACGAGACCCAGAAGATCCGCGCTTGGGTGCTCAGCAACCTGCGCGGCACGGTACAGGCCGACATCCTGAAGGAAGACCAGGGACAAAATACCTGCATCTTCTCGACCGAGTTCGCGCTCAAGATGATGGGTGACATTCAGGAGTTCTTCGTCCACAACCATATCAGCAACTTCTACTCGGTCTCGATTTCGGGCTACCACATCGCCGAAGCCGGAGCCAATCCGATTTCGCAACTGGCCTTCACCTTGGCCAACGGCTTCACGTATGTCGAAGCGTACCTGGCGCGCGGCATGCATATCGACGACTTTGCACCGAACCTTTCGTTCTTCTTCAGCAACGGCATGGACCCCGAATACTCGGTCATCGGGCGCGTTGCGCGGCGCATCTGGGCGATCGCGATGAAGAACAAGTACGGCGGCAACGAGCGCAGCCAGAAGCTGAAGTACCACATCCAGACGTCCGGACGTTCGCTGCACGCGCAGGAGATGGCGTTCAATGACATCCGCACGACGCTCCAGGCGCTGATCGCGATTTACGACAATTGCAACTCGCTGCACACCAATGCGTACGATGAGGCAATTACCACGCCGACCGAGGAATCGGTTCGTCGGGCAATGGCCATCCAGTTGATCATCAATCGCGAGTGGGGCCTGGCGATGAACGAAAATCCGAATCAGGGGGCGTTCATCATCGACGAACTGACCGATCTGGTCGAGGAAGCCGTGCTCAAGGAATTCGAAGCGATCGCCGCGCGCGGTGGCGTCCTCGGTGCCATGGAAACGGGCTACCAGCGCGGCAAGATCCAGGAGGAATCGCTCTACTACGAGCACAAGAAGCACGACGGCTCCTATCCCATCGTCGGCGTCAACACGTTCCGCAACCCGCAAGGGGACGCACAGATCGAGATTGAACTCGCACGCTCGACCGAGGAGGAAAAGCAATCGCAACTGACCCGTCTGCAGGAGTTCCAGAAACGCAACCAGACGGCCAGCGCCGCCATGCTGGAACGTCTGCAGCAGACGGTGATCGACAATGGCAACGTTTTTGCCGTGCTCATCGATGCGGTTCGTGTCTGCTCGCTCGGGCAGATTACCAACGCCTTGTACGCCGTTGGCGGGCAGTATCGACGCAGCATGTAGAGGATCCTCTGGCCACGCTCCGGACGAGGTTCATCGTTCGGAGCGGCCGGCCTGAGCCGCAGGGCGCCCCGCAGCGACGGCGCAAGCGCGCATTAATTCACCAAGATGAAGCCGTCACAGGCGTTGCATCTTTCTTCGTGTTAGTCCAGCATCGCATCTTCCTGCTGATTTGCGAAAGGGAGATCGAGATGCTTGCCGCGTTCCTCCGCCGCCGTCGCCTGATGACGCGGCTTGCTCTGATGCCTTTGCTCGCATGGCTGGTGATGCTCCTGATGACGTGGGAAGCATTGTGGTCACTGCATGGCAAACTTTACGAAGACCGCCAGATCAAGACTCGCCACCTGGTCGAGGTGGCAATTGGTGTGTTAGGTCATTTTCACAGCCTGCAGAAGACGGGCGCTCTGAACGATGCGGACGCCCGCCAGCAGGCCATTGCGTCAATTCGGCAACTGCGCTACGAGAACACCGAGTACTTCTGGATCAATGATCTCGGCAAGCCGGTCCCAAAAATGGTGATGCACCCGACGGTTCCCGCGCTTGACGGCAAGGTGCTCGACGAAACGCATTTCAACAAAGCCGTCCAGCAACAGGCGGGGGCCAACGGTGACAGGATCAAACTCGACAACAAGAACCTCTTTCTGGCTTTCAACGAGGTCGTCGAGCAGGCTGGCGAAGGTTACGTCGAGTACCTTTGGCCAAAACCACTGCCGGGTGGCGGTGCCAGCACCGAGCTGTTCCGGAAGCTGTCCTACGTCAAGAAGTTCGAGCCCTGGGGCTGGGTCGTCGGATCTGGCATCTATATAGATGATGTCGATGCAGTCTTTCGCAGAGAGGCGACGAACAGCCTGCTCATGGTCGCTGCGGCGACCGTGTTGATGCTGATCGGCACCTGGATCGTACGCCGAAGTATCGTCAGCGATTTCGGCGGAGAGCCACGCTTCGCGCGCAGTGTGACGAGCAAGATGGCCGACGGCGACCTGACGCAGCAGATTCGCCTGCAGGCTGGCGATCGCGACAGCCTGCTCTTCGTGCTCGCACAGATGCAGAGCCGCTTGCAGGAGATGTTGCGCGCGCTGTTTGACAATGCGGGCAAGGTGCATTCGAGTATCGAGCGGCTTTCCGCCGAATCAGGCGAAATCAATCTGGCAACGCAAGTACAGGCGGCGGCTGTCCAGCATACCCGGTCGGCGATCAATGGCGTTTCGGCCAGCGTCGACGGCATCAAGACACTGGTCCGTGAGACCGAGGACGGTGCGCACGAAGTCGCCCAGCGTGCGCGCGACGGTGCGCTTTCCGCCAGCCAGGTGGCGAGCGAAATGCAGACGATTGCCGCGACCGTTGCCGCCTCTTCGGAACGGGTCGCGCATTTGCTGGAAAGTACCGCCGAAATCGACCAGATGGCCCGCGTAATCAAGGAGATCGCCGACCAGACCAATCTCTTGGCGCTGAACGCAGCGATCGAAGCAGCGCGTGCCGGAGAACAGGGTCGCGGTTTCGCGGTTGTTGCCGACGAGGTGCGCAAGCTCGCCGAGCGCACGGGCAAGGCGACGAATGAAATCGGCAAGGTGCTGCAGGACATCCGCGCCGATACGGAAACTGCGGTTGACGGGATGAAGGATGCCGCTCCAGTGATTGCCGATGGCGTTACTGCCGCCAATGGTGCGGCGGAAACATTGCGCGCGATCGAGGTACGGGCGCAGGATACACTGGATAAGATGACCGCCTTGTCGCAAGCCACGCGCGACCAGACGAGGCGAATCGAAGAGATCGTCGGCGATGTCGACGAAGTGATGAAGGCTTCCGGGCAGACCGAGAACGTCATCAGGCAGTCCTTGCAGACGGCAGCCGACCTCGAGCTGGCATCCACCCAGATGTTCGCCATGGTCAAGCGCTTCAAGCTCGATGGCAAGGACGATCAAGCGCCAGTCAGCGCGACCAGCGCACCGGTAAAGCCACTGATGGACTGGTCAACGGCGCTGGCTGTCGGGCATCCCGAGATTGATCGTCAGCATCAGGTGCTGATCGAAATCGCCAACCGCTTGAACGGCGCGATGCGTTCCGGAGCGGGCCGCGCGGCCTGCGGCGCGATTCTCGATGAATTGGTGAACTATACCCTGACGCACTTCTCCTTCGAGGAAAAGCTGATGGAAAAGCACGAGTACGCGCAACGTCCGGCGCACATGGCCGAGCATCGCAAGCTGATCGAGCAGGTCTCGCGTTTCAAGGCGCAATACGAAAACGGCGCTGCCGTTTCCATCGAGTTGTTGGGCTTCATTCGCGACTGGCTGGTCAACCACATTCTGAAGGTCGATCGGGCGCTGGCCAATGATCTGGCGCGCCGAGGCCTGGTGTGAGCACGCGTGGCGGGGGCGCTGCCAGCGCCAGCCAGACCGGCGACATGCCAGCTGGCGGCGTCAGCGAGCGCAGCCAGGGTGCTGCGCATGCGGCGTCGACGCCGGTCAGCGAACCCGGCGGACATCGGCCGGCCGTGCTCGCCCTGAGTGTCGTCGTCGCTGCCTATGTCCTGTCGTTCTTTCAACGTTTTGCTCCCGTCGGCATTGCGCAGGACCTGATTGCCGCATTCCACACGAGCGCCGCCTCGCTCGGCGTGCTGGCGGCAACGTACTTCTATGTTTATACGGTCATGCAGGTGCCGACCGGAATTCTCGTCGACACGCTTGGTCCGCGCCTCATTCTGCTGCTCGGTGGCCTGGTCGGCGGTGTCGGCAGTCTGCTTTTCGGTCTCGCGGCAAACCTGGAAGTCGCTTTCCTCGGTCGAACGCTGATCGGCCTCGGTGTTTCGGTGACTTTCATCGCGATGCTGAAGATCATCGCCTTGTCATTCGAGGAGCGGCGTTTCGCCAGCCTGGTCGGAGTGAGCATGCTGGTCGGCAACCTCGGTTCGGTCCTCGCCGGCGCGCCACTGTCGTGGTTGGCTCAGGCGACTGGCTGGCGCAGTGTCTTCGTCGGGCTCGCCGGCGTCTCGGTGGCGCTTGGTCTTGCCTGCTGGGTCCTGCTGCGCGAGCGCCCGGTCGCGGACGGCCTGCCGATGCGGCCGCGATTCGACCGTACGGTGGTCGTTTCGGGCTTACTGAGCGTCTTGCGCAACCGCGACACCTGGCCGGTGGTCTGCGCCAACTTCGGCATCTGCGGGAGCTTTTTCGCCTTTGCCGGAGTATGGGCCACACCTTACCTGACCCAGGTGCACGCGATGGAGCGCAGCACTGCGGCGCAACATGCAAGCCTTTATTTCGGCGGCTTCGCCCTCGGTTGCCTGTTCATCGGCGCGCTGTCCGATCGTCTCGGCCGGCGCAAACCGCTACTTGTCGTCGGCAGTCATCTGTATGCCTTGCTCTGGCTTTTCTGGCTGAGCGGCGAGCGCGTGCCGCTGGCCGCAAGTTATGCGCTGTTTGCCTTGATGGGGGTGCTCACCGCCAGTTTCACCTTGACCTGGGCGTGCGCGAAGGAAGTCAACCCGCCATTGCTTTCCGGCATGTCAACCAGTGTCACCAACATGGGCGGTTTTCTCGCCGCTGCCATTCTGCAGCCGCTGGTTGGCTGGGTGATGGACCAGACCTGGCGCGGCGCGATGAGCAGTGCCGGTACCCGCCTCTACAGCGTAGACGACTATCGGGCAGGCCTGCTCCTGCTGGCGGGAACCGCGCTTTTTGGCGCCTTGGCCGCGTGGTGGACACGCGAAACCGGCTGCCGAAACATCTGGCAGCCGGCATGAACGGGCCATGTCGGCCGGCGACCAGTCAGCGCCGGTCGTAGACCAGTTCGACCCGCCGCATCGTCCGCCGGCACGCCTCGCCATCACAGCGAATCTTGCTACTGTGTTCGCTGCCCACCGGCAAGCGGCGAATCTGGCTTCGCGCCACGCCCAGCGATCGGAGGCGCTCGCTGACCGCCTCAACGCGTTTGTCGGCGACGGCCAGGTTGTAGGCTGGGCTTCCCAGGTTGTCCGTGTGGCCTACCAGCGTAACGACCAACTGGGAGTCCTCTTTCAGCTTCTGAGCATTCTGACGCAGCACCTCACCGCCCTCTTCGTCGATCGCCGCTTCGCCAAAAGCAAAATACACTGTCCGCTTGTCGGGCTCGCCGGCAAAAGGCGTCGGCTTCAGCGAACCACGCCCGACGGTCAGCGTGGTGCTACGCGTCGGCTGATCGGTCACGACACTGGCCGCCGGACGACTTTCGTGGATCGCCTGGTCGGTGTTTGCGCAGCCGGCGAGCAAGACCAGCAAACCGGCGGAGACTGCCAGGACGCAACGGAGCGACAACATCGATAATCTGACTGGTGTGGATGGCCGGCGAAGAAGCGAGTCGGGCGCTTCCGGCCTAGTGACGGCGCATGCCGCCATTGATCTGCGCCGTGCTTGGCATCTGGTCGAAGCCGGAGGGCTGCGGCAAGCGACGCCGGGAGCGGGTATCCAATACCTCGCCCGCTGCGCCCCGAGCGAAAATCTTGCTCGGATCGCCCCCTTCCTCTTCCGCGGTGGCCGGCGAGAGATTGTCGACAAAGATATTCATTGCCAGTTTCCGAACAGAAAGGCCACTCAGACGGGCCAGGATGCAGTTTGCCGGACGAGCAGCTATCGCCTTCATCTGGCGGGCGAGGCCTGCCAAGGAGCAGAAAAGGCCAACGACCCGCTGAGCAGAAACGCCCTCAGACTACGATAGGCCTGGACTATACACGCTTTTCCCGCCCGCAGCAGGAAAGCGCCGCCCAGCGGAAAGCTGGCATGCAGAGCGCTTGGCGTTGCGCCCGGTTGCCGCCCTTCGCGCGACGACGGAGGTCTGCCCGGCTAGCGCCCGCCTTGATGAGCAAGCTTCTCCTCGATCTTGGCCAGGGGCATCGCACCCGGTACGCGCTCGCCGTCGGCAAAGAAGATCGTCGGCGTGCCATTGATGGCCAGCTTGCGGCCTGCCTCGACGGATTTTTTCACCGCTGTGGTGTCGCAATCGCCGCGTCCGCTTGGCGCCTTGCCCTCGATCATCCATTCGTTCCAGGCCTTGACCCGATCCGGCGCACACCAGATCTGATTCGACTTTTCAAGCGAGTCGGGCGAGAGTATCGGGTAGAGGAAAGTGTAGATCGTGACGTTGTCGAGCTTCACGAGGTCTTTCGCCAGCCGCTTGCAGTAGCCGCAGTTGGGATCCTCGAAGGTGGCGAAGACGCGCTTTCCGTCGCCGCGCACCTGTTTCACGGCAAGCGCCAGCGGCAATTCGGAGAACTTGATCGCGCTCAGTTTCTGCATTCGCTCGGCAGTGACGTTCTTCATCGTCTTGCCGTCGATGAGCGAGCCGACGATCAGCGCCGATACCTTTTCGTCGGTATAAACGATCTGGCCGTCGACATACAGTTCATACAGCCCGAGATAGGGCGTGCGACTGACGCTGTTTACAGAACCACCAAGCTTCCCTTCGACGGCTTTCTTGACGGAGGCCTCGTCGGCCAAGGTCGACAGGCTGAAGGACGCCGTAGCGATGAGCGGCAAGAGTATCTTGTACATCGATGTTCTCCGGAGTGAGGTGGCGAGTCTTCAAAAAGGGCCGACAGCATAGCGCACAAGCAAATTCTTTATGACTGGCAGCGCGTTCGTCAGGTTCATTCCCACGTTGCGCAACGGTCGCAGAGCGGGGAGCGTGTGGCGGAAAAGCTGGCGCAGCGCATGCGTCGCCCCTTGCATGACCAGGGTTTCTTCGCGGCGCGCGCGCTGGTAACGGCGCAGCAGGCGCTGGCTACCGATATCCTGCCACTCCGGCGTCGTCGCGAGCAGTTGGGCAAGCACTCGGGCGTCCTGAAAACCGAGATTGATGCCATGACCGGACAATGGGTGAATTCCATGCGCTGCGTCGCCGAGCAGGGCGAGGCGAAAGGCGACCGTCTGCGGAACCTGCAGCAAGCGCAAGGGGAACGCGGCAGGTGGCGTCAATAGGGCAAGCTTGCCGAGTTCATTGCCGCCCGCTGCGGCTACCCGGCGGCAGAATTCTTCGGCCCCGAGAGTCAGCAGGTCGCTCGCTTGATCGTCGGGAAGCGACCAGACCAGCGACACTCGTTCGCCGGCCATCGGTAACCAGGCCAGGACACTGGCGCCAAGGAACCACTGTCGCGCGATCGAGCGGTGCGGCAACTCACAGGAAAAGTTTGCCACGACGCCCATGTCGCCGTAATCAAAATTGATCGCCGACAGAGCGACCGCCTGGCGCAGCCATGAATCGCGCCCGTCGGCACCGACGACGAGGCGTGCGCTGAGCGCGCTGCCGTCACTCAGCAGGAGATGCGCGTGATCTTCACCGATCTCGACCGCCTTGGGCTGGGCTGGACAAAGCAATGTCAGGTTGGCCTGTCGCTTGACGCTTTCCCACAGTTCGCACGCCATCAGCGACGATTCGACGATCCAGGCAAGCTCCGACACGCCCGACTCATAGGCGGAGAACACCAGACGGGCACCCGCGTCGCCGCAGATCTTCATCGTCTGGACGGTTGCCAGACGTTCAATCGGCAGGTGCTTCCAGACGCCAAGCTCCTGGAGGAAACCGGCGTTGGCCGGCGACACCGCGTAGATGCGGGCATCCCAGCCGGGCGGCCGAGCGGGTGCGCGCTGTTCGACCAAGGCAATCTTCAGGCGCGTCTGGCGCAACGCGCAGGCGAGCGCCAGACCGGCCAGACCGCCACCCAGGATGGCTAGGTCGAAACGCTCGGCGTGCATTTTCGGCTTGCAGTTGTTGGCAATGGCGACGGTCGCCCGGGTTGGAACATGTGCTAGAGATCTTCGTCAAACAAAGCCTGTTGTTGCCGGGTAATGAAATCGCCCATGCTGTCGATGCCGCGCAACTGGAGAATGCTGTTGCGCACGGCGGCTTCGAGCAACACGGCGATGTTCCGCCCCGCGGCAACGGGAATGACGACCTTGCGCACCGGAACACCGAGAATCTCGTGCGTTTGCGCATCGAGCGGCAGCCGGGGTCCGTCTGCTCCGATGATCGGCCGTTGCAGGTGGGCAATCAGCTTCAGTTTCATCTTCCGGCGCGAAGCCGTTTCACCAAAGATCGTCCGGATGTTCAGCAAGCCGAGTCCGCGCACTTCCAGGAAATCGCGCAGCATGCTCGGGCAGCGTCCTTCGATGGTCGTCGGCGCGATGCAGGCCAGTTCGACGACATCATCGGCCACCAGGCCGTGTCCGCGCGAAATGAGTTCCAGGGCAAGTTCGCTCTTGCCGACTCCGGAATCACCGGTAATCAGGACGCCCATTCCGAAGACATCCATCAGCACGCCGTGCACCGAGGTCGAGCCCGCCAGTCGACGCGACAGGTAGATGCGCAGCAGCTCGATCACTGCCGAGCAGGGCTTGGGGCTGGTAAACAGCGGCGTCTGGGTGGATTCGCACGCCTCGCGGATTTCCGGCAGGACCTCCAGGCCGTCGGCCACCATCAGCGCCGGCGGCCGGGCTACCATCAACTCCCTGATCTGGCTGCGCAGGCGTTCGGCGGTAACGCGCGCCGCCCAGGCATGCTCGGCTCGCCCGATGACCTGCAAGCGCTCGGGGTGAATCAGGTTGAGGTGACCAACGACATCGGCGCCATAATGTCCCTGTTCCTTGAGTTCAATCTTGCGATCGACGCCAATCGCGATGACCCACGAAAGCTTCAGTTTGTCCCGGTGGTCCTCGTACATCTGGGCCACGCTGAACTGGCGCAGTGCGTTCATTTCTAGCCGGCAAATATTCGGCGGACCGTCTCGCCATCAACTGCCTTGCTCAGTGCCTCGCGGCAACTGCGATCGGAGAAATGCTGCGCCAGTTCGGAGAGGATCTGCAGATGCTGCTCGGTGGCGACCTCTGGTACGAGAAGAACGAAAAGCAATGAAACCGGCTTGCCATCCGGCGAATCGAAGGGAACCGGATTAGCCAGTCGGATAAACGCCGCGGTCGCCTCCTTGAGGCCGCGGATTCGTCCGTGCGGGATTGCTACTCCCTGCCCAAGGCCGGTCGACCCCAGCTTTTCGCGCGCGAACAGGCTGTCGAAAACGCTGGCGCGTGCGATGCCGAGATAGTTTTCGAACAAGAGCCCGACGTGCTCGAAGACGCGCTTCTTGCTGCTCGCGTCCAGGTCGAGAAGGATGTTTTCGAGAGGGAGTAGCTGGGTAATTTGGCTCATGCGACAAAGACCCGAAAAGAACAGAGGTGGATGGGTTACAGCTCAGGAAGTGCGCGAAGCCACCTTCCGGCAACCTCGCGCGCGCCAAACCAAACCTAGTCGGCAACAATATGATCGGTAATCTTGTTGCCGCGATGGTGATCCTGCAGCTTCTGCTTGTATTTCTGAACCTGGCGTTCGAGCTTGTCTGCCAGAGCGTCGACTGCGGCATAAAGGTCCTCGTCATCGGTTTCGACGTAGACGTCCTTGCCCGCCAGGTGAACCGTGACTTCGGCCTTCTGCTTCAGTTTGTCCACCGACAAGATCACGTTCACGTCGATCACGTTGTCGAAGTGGCGAGTGATCCGCTCGAGCTTGTTCGCGACATAGTCGCGCAGCGCCGGGGTAATCTCGAGGTGGTGTCCACTGACTTGCAGGTTCATGATGTGGCTCCTTCTTCTTAAATGGACTTGCGTAGATTGACCGGCGGGATACTGAGCGCCTCACGGTACTTTGCGATCGTGCGGCGGGCAACCACAATGCCCTGCTGGCCAAGAATCTCGGATATCTGACTGTCCGAAAGGGGTTTTGTCGGTTCCTCGTTGCTGATCAACTGCTTGATCAGCGCCCGGATCGCCGTTGCCGAACACGCTCCACCCGCCTCGGTGTTGACGTGACTGCCAAAAAAATACTTCAGTTCGAATATTCCCCGCGGTGTCGCCATGTATTTCTGGGTCGTCACGCGCGAGATGGTGGACTCGTGCAGGCCGAGTGTTTCCGCGATCTCCCGGAGAACGAGCGGGCGCATGGCGACATCGCCGTGATCCAGGAACTGACGCTGCCGGTCGACGATAGCCTGCGCCACGCGCAGGATGGTGTCAAACCTTTGCTGCACGTTGCGAATCAGCCAGCGCGCCTCCTGGAGCTGTCCGGCGAGCCCGGAACCGCGTTGTCGCGCCAGGATCTGCGCGTACAGGCTGTTGATTTTAAGGCGGGGAAAGGCATCCGAATTGATGTTCACGGTCCATTGTCCGCGCAGCTTGCGAACCACGACGTCAGGCATGATGTAGCGGATGTCAGCCGCCGCGTACTGTGCCCCCGGCCGCGGATTGAGGCTGCAGATCAGCATTTGGGCTGCGCGCAAGGCTTCATCATCGCAGCCGGTGAGCCTTTTGATCTTTTGAAAATCGCGGTTGCCGAGAAGTTCGAGGTGCTTGTGGACGATGTCAAGCGCCAGGTTGCGCGTCGCGTCAGGCGCCAATGCCTGTAGCTGCAGAGCCAGGCATTCCTGCAAGCCGCGCGCACCGATGCCAATCGGATCCAGATGCTGCAGATGGATGAGCGCGATCTGCAGTTCTTCGCTGGCGATGTCGAGTTCGGCCGGCATGTTTTCGGCAAGCTCGTCCAGCGGCTGGGTGAGGTAGCCGTCGTCGTCAAGCGCTTCGACCAGGCAGCGGACCAGCACACGGTCGCGCGCGGGCAGGGTCATCAGGCCGAGCTGCGAGAGCAGATGCTCGCGCAAGGAAACACTCGCCGCCTGCACGTCGTGATAGTCTTCGTCATCCTCGTCGAACGAGCCCGGCGATCTGAGAGAAGCGGTGTCTTCCCCCAGCCAGCTTTCCTCGTCGGGCGAAGCATCTACGCTGGTCTGCGCCGGCGCGTCGTCGGCCGGCGTCATCGCGCCTTCGCCGGCGGTCGGCGAAGCGGCGGCGAGTGCGTAATCCTCGGCGCGTTCGAGCAGCGGATTGTCCAGGAGGTAACGCTCAAGTTCCTGTTCAAGCTCGACTGTCGACAATTGGAGCAGCCGGATCGACTGCTGCAACTGAGGCGTCAGTGCGAGATGCTGAGAAAGCTTGAGCTGGAGGGATGGTTTCATTAACGGAACCGGGTAAGCCGCGGGATTGCCCTGGGGAAATGCCCATATGGTTCGCGCATCGTGGCTGCGGCGCCGTCAGGTTCAGAGGCGGAAGTTCTCGCCCAGATAAACTTTCCGGACGTTTTCATTATAAATGATTTCCTCGGGCCGGCCAGCCGCAAGCACGCAGCCTTCGTTGATGATGTACGCGTGGTCGCAAATCCCCAAGGTTTCACGCACGTTGTGATCGGTGATCAGGACGCCGATGCCGCGATCTTTCAGGAAGCGAATGATCTTCTGGATGTCGAGAACAGCAATCGGGTCAACACCGGCAAAAGGCTCGTCGAGCAGAATGAAGCGCGGTGAAGTTGCCAAGGCGCGGGCAATCTCGACGCGCCGGCGTTCGCCGCCAGAAAGCGAGGTGGCCGGACTGTTGCGCAGATGGCCGATGTGCAGTTCGTCGAGCAGGTCTTCACTACGCGACTCGACATCGCTGGCGGACAGGTTCTGCAGCTCGAGCACCGCCTGGATGTTTTGTCCGACCGTCAGCTTGCGAAAAACGGAAGCCTCCTGCGGCAAGTAGGACAGGCCCAGGCGCGCACGTCGGTGAATCGGCAGGTGGGTTAGTTGTGTTTCGTCGAGGTACACGTCGCCGCCGTCACACGCCGCGAGGCCGACGACCATGTAGAAACAGGTGGTCTTGCCGGCGCCGTTCGGGCCGAGCAGACCGACGACCTCGCCGCTGGCTACTTCAAAGGAAACATCGTGTACGACAGTACGCGACTTGTACCGCTTCTTGATGTGCCGTGTGGACAACTTGCTCTTTGTGTCGGACATCTCTCAGTCGTCTTCCAGGTTGCCGCGCAATACGCGCCGAATCGTTTCGCCGGAAAAACCGCGCGCGGCGAGAAAGCGAATCTGTCGTGCAGTTTCCGCCGGGTCGGCCGATGCCGCCGATTGCCCGGCAAATTTTCGCCGGCAGATGCGTTCTGCCCTGCTTGCTTCGTCTTCGCCGGCCGCCAGTGCGGCCTCCACCAGGTCATCGGCCAGCCCTTGGGCGCGCAGTTCGCCAGCCAGGCGCGCGTCACCATACTTCCTGCCGCGCAGCTTGACGCGGTTCTCGCAGTATCGCTGATCCGACAACAGACCTTCCGCGGTCAACTCGTCGAGCAACGCGTCAAGCGACGATCTCGACTCGGCATCGGCCGCCAGAAGCTTGCGCGCCAACTCGCTACGCGCGTGCTCGCGCTGCGCCAACAATCGCAAGGCACGCGCACGCAAGGGCTGGGTCATCTGTCCTGAAAATTCAGGTCGTCGCTGCGGCCAGCGGCGCTGGCACCTTGACCGCAGCGCGGATCCTGGATTCGATCTCCTGCGCAATCTGCGGCTTGCTCTTCAGGAACTCGCGCGCGTTGTCCTTGCCCTGGCCGATCTTCTCGCCATTGTACGCGTACCAGGAGCCCGACTTGTCGATCAGCTTGTGCTGCACGCCAAGTTCGACGATCTCGCCTTCGCGCGACGTTCCCTCCCCATAGAGAATGTCGAAGATTGCTTCCCGAAACGGCGGCGCCACCTTGTTCTTGACCACCTTCACCCGGGTTTCGCTGCCGATGACCTCGTCACCTTTCTTGATACTTCCGATGCGTCGGATATCCAGCCGCACGGAAGCGTAGAACTTCAGGGCGTTGCCCCCGGTCGTCGTTTCCGGACTGCCGAACATGACGCCGATCTTCATGCGAATCTGGTTGATGAAGACGACCAGCGTGTTGGTACGATTGATGTTCGCTGTCAACTTGCGTAGCGCCTGGCTCATCAGACGGGCTTGCAGGCCAGGTAGCGAATCGCCCATCTCGCCTTCAATCTCAGCTTTCGGCACGAGCGCGGCGACCGAATCGATGACGACGACGTCGACGCTCGCCGAGCGGACCAGCATGTCGGCGATTTCCAGCGCCTGTTCGCCGGTATCCGGCTGTGAGATGAGGAGTTCGTCCAGGTTTACGCCGAGCTTCTGAGCGTACGCCGGGTCCAGCGCGTGCTCGGCGTCGATGAACGCGGCCGTTCCTCCGAGCTTCTGCATTTCGGCAATGACTTGCAGAGTCAGTGTGGTCTTGCCTGACGATTCAGGCCCATAGATCTCGACAACGCGCCCGCGCGGCAAGCCGCCGATGCCAAGGGCAATGTCAAGTCCGAGCGAACCGGTGGACACCACCGGGACATCGTTAACCACGTTGCCCTCGCCCATCTTCATGATCGAACCCTTGCCGAACTGCTTTTCGATCTGAGCCAACGCTGCTGCCAGCGCTTTCGCCTTGTTGTCTTCCATTTCCTGTCCTTTTTTTGGCTGGGGGGGAATTATCCCATTTTCGGCGGTACTGCAGACGGCCGTCCACAGATCGCGGATGGCTGGCATGATATACACGTGCCGGCGAGCGCGCACGAGTTTTGCGGTCAGCGCAGCAATTGCCCTACAATTCGGCAAGCAGAACGGCAAACGATGTCGGCCGCTCAGGGGGCCATCGCGTGCCGGCGTGCTGACCGGCAGTCGCGGATCGCCGCGCGGTCGGCAGTTCGCAGGAAAGCCATTGGCCCGTTCCCCGGAGGCTCCGATGCGTGTACTCAGACTGCTTACGATGCTCATCACCATGGTTGCTGGCTGCGCACTGCCCGACCGCGGATTGCTCGCCGAGCCGCTCGCCAGTCGGCTTGAGCGGATCAAGGCGGGCGGACGCATGCGCGTCTGCATCTGGCCCGATTACTACAGCATCACCTACCGCAACCCCAAGACGCAGCTTCTCGCGGGCATCGACATTGATCTCGCCGGCGAACTGGGCAAGGACCTCGGGGTAAGCGTCGACTTCGTCGACAGCTCGTTCGCCCGACTCGTTGACGATGTGCTCCAGGATCGTTGCGATGTCGCCATGTTCGCTGTCGGCATCACTGCCTCGCGCGCCGCACAGTTGCGCTTTACGAGTCCTTATCTGGCGAGCGACATCTACGCCGTCACCAGCCGTACCAACCGGCGAATCACTGACTGGCAGCAGATCGACCAGGCGGGTTCGATTGTCGCTGTGGCAAAGGGCACCTTGCACGAACAGGTCATGAAAGGCAAGCTCAGGTCGGCGCAGCTTGTCGTGCTCGATACGCCGTTTGCCCGTGAGCAGGAAGTGCAGTCGGGGCGAGCCGACGTGTTCATGACTGACTACCCGTATAGCCAGCGCTTCCTGGCCAGCGCCGAGTGGGCGCGCCTGATCGCACCGCCGGCGACCTATCATGTGACCCCATATGCCTACGCCGTGAAGCCCGGCGACGATCGGTGGCACGCCCGGCTTGACCGCTTCGTGGCCGACATCAAACGCGACGGACGCCTGCTCGCTGCCGCCAGGCGACACAAACTTGAGACCATCGTCGCGCAATGAGCTTGCGCACGCAGCCTCTGCGACGAACCTACCTGATCGCTCTGGCCCTTTTCGTCGGCGGGATGAGTGCGCTGGCTGCGTTCACCCTCGTTCGCCTGCGCAGCGACGCGATCAGCAACGGTCTGAGCATGTCGGCGATGCATTCGCGCGGCTTCGAGGATCTATTGACGCAGAGCCTGCACCTGACCGATCTGGTCGCCGTGAGCACCCTGGCCGGCGCACCGGACAGCGCGAGCCGGCACGCGCTGGCTGATCGCTTCGTCACCACATTGCGCCATGCACCTTTCCTGCGCTCGCTCTCGCTGCTCGACGAAGATGGCCGCATCACGGTCAGTTCGAATCTGGGTAACGTCGGCCTGCGTGTGACAACGCAGAGCTATTTGCCGCTCGCCAGCCGTGAGGTCGGCAGTCTACGCGTCGGCGCCCCCTGGGCCGGACGCGATTTCGCCGACGGCCGTCCGTCCACCGCCGATCACCCGGTTGCTGCCACTGAAGCGTATTTCATTCCGCTGATGCGTAGTGTCGTACTCAATGGCAGGAAGGCGTTCACGGTCCTCGTCGCCTTGAATCCCGACCACTTCGTCGGTCACGTTCAGCAAAAGCTGCAGAGCGATGAAGGCTGGGTCGAGGTCCTGCGTTACGACGGAACGCTGCTCATGCACAGCAGGCCGAGCGTGCAACCGGGAACGGTCAATCGGCGAACCCTGGCCGACTTGCGTCTGGAGGAGCGGGAGTTTGGGCAATACACCAGCGAAATGGGCGGCGAGCCGCGTCTGCTGACCGCCTTTCGCGCCTCACGCCTTTATCCGTTCATCGTTCTTACGCATCTTGACCGCGCCTACATCCTGCAGCCTTGGCGAAGTGGCGCGCATTCGCTGCTGGGGGTCCTCGTCCCGGCCTTGCTGGCAATCACTCTGCTCGCCCTGGCCTATTATCGCCGGCAGTTGCAGCTGGCCGAGGAGCGTGCGCAGTCCGATCGTCTGCAGCGGATCAACGCGGCAAGCGTATTCACCAACGCGCGCGAAGGCATCATGATCACGTCGGTCGAGGCGACGATCATCGACGTGAACGAAGCGTTTGTCGCCATGACCGGTTTCTCGCGCGATGAATCCATCGGACGCAACCCGCGTTTCCTGGCTTCCGGTCGACAAGGCGTAGAGTTCTATCGCACGATGTGGCGCGAGCTGCTGGAGCGCGGACAGTGGTGCGGTGAGATCTGGAATCGTCGCAAGGACGGGCGACCGTTCGCAGCGCGGCTCACGATCAGCGCGGTACGTGACGAGGATGGAAGGACGCGGCAGTATGTCGGCCTGTTCTCGGACATCACCGGCCTGAAGGAGTATGAACAGGAGCTCGAATTCCGTGCCCACTACGACGCGCTGACCGGTCTGCCGAACCGCAGTCTGCTCGGTGATCGGCTGCGCCAGGCAATGAGTCAGGCGCAACGGCGCGGCGACGGGCTGACGGTCGCTTTCATCGACCTCGACGGGTTCAAGGCGATCAACGATACGCATGGCCACGAGGTCGGCGACCATTTGCTGGTTGCGCTGGCCGGTCGGATGAAGGTGATCCTGCGCGATGGCGATACGCTGGCTCGCCTGGGCGGTGACGAATTCGTCGCGCTTCTCCTCGACCTGCCCGATGTGGCGGCCAGTTTGCCCATTCTCAACCGCCTGATCCTGGCTGCCGCACAGCCGGTACAGGTTGAACGGCTGTGCCTGCAGATATCGGCCAGCGTCGGTGCGACGTTCTACCCACAGGTAGACGACGTCGACGGCGAGAAACTGTTGCGCCAGGCCGACCGTGCCATGTACCAGGCCAAGCTGGCCGGCAAGCACCGTTTCAACGTTTTCGATGGGCAGGCCTGCCACTCGGCGAGTGGCCCGCGCGAAAGCCTGCCGGGAGCTGCGCGGACACTGCCCAGCGCCGCGCCCAACTGAACGGAGGCTTGCGCCTGCCGTCGCGCGTCCACCGCGGCGGGCGTGAGCTTGGCGATCGGTCCGGCGGCGCACCTCTGCCGGAGCGATTTTCGCTTTCCCCTGCTTGCCCGCGCTTGTTGCGACGGTTTGATGATCGCCGCATAATGCGTGCACGATGGATGCCGCACCATCGCGGATCTTTTCCCTGCGGCCCTGGAAGGAGACAGAATATGGCTAACAAGAAAGCACTGTTCGTGGGCATCAATAAATTTGCCAACTACCCGCAGTTTGCACTGAACGGCTGCGTCAATGATGCCAAGGATATGGCCGCGCTGTACAAGGATCTGCTGGGGTTCAAGGCGACCGAAATGAGCACCCTGACCGATTCTCAGGCAACCAAGGCCAACATCATGGAGAAGCTCAACGCAATGGTCGCCGAGGCCAAAGCCGGCAAGCTCAACTATCTGGTGTTCAGCCTTTCCTCGCACGGAACGCAGATGAACGATACCAGTGGTGACGAGCCGGACGGCAAGGACGAAGCTTTCGTTCCCTACGATATCGCCGAAAAGGCCGGTGCCTGGGACCCGGCGCACATCATCAGCGACGACGAACTGCACGACCTCTTCGTTCAGTTGCCGGCCAACGTATTGCTCGAGGTCTATCTCGATACCTGCCACAGCGGCAGCGGACTGCGCGGAGCAGAATTCGGTCTGCACGCACCCCGGCCACGCTATGTGGCCCCACCCGACCACGAGTTCAGCAAAAAGACCGCCAAAATGCGTGGCTTCACCCTCGGCGCTGGCGGCAAGAAGGACGCAGCAAGCGCAGAAAAGGCGGCGGTCGCCGGTGCCAACCATGTCTTGTGGACCGGCTGCAAAGCCAACGAAACGAGCGCGGATGCCTATTTCAGTGGACGCTACAACGGAGCCTTTACCTACTATCTTATAAAGGTCATGCGCGAAACGCAAAACAAGCTGTCGCGCAAACAGGTCATCAGCAAGATGCGGGCCCAGATGAAGAAAGGGTTCAGCCAGAATCCGCAACTGGAAGGCAACGCGACAAATCGTACACAGGCGATCACCTACTGATCGATCTGGGCAGACCGGCAGGAAGATGGGCTTCACCAGGAGCCCTTTTTTTTGTCTCGAGAAATCCGTGCTTTCCCTGCCTGCAAGGATTGCACCCGCTCATCCGAATTCGGTATGATCGGTCTGAGACCTTACCGCCGACGTTTCCTCCAAACCACTCCTACGGAGTTCCATCATGGCAAAACCCGAGAAAGTCAAGAAGTCACAAAAAGCAGCAACAAGCGAGGAGGCCGCGCCTGTTGCGCCGGCTGAATTCGTTGCGATCACCAAGGTGGTCGGCCGGCAGATCCTGGATTCACGCGGCAATCCGACGGTTGAAGTCGATATCGTGCTTGACAACGGTTACATGGCCCGTGCGGCCGTTCCATCAGGTGCCTCGACCGGCGAGTTCGAGGCTTGCGAACTGCGCGACGGTGACAAGAAGGTCTACTTGGGCAAGGGCGTGCTGAAGGCGGTCGACGCCGTCAATACCAGGATTGCCAAATTGCTGAAGGGCAAGAATCCGCTCGATCAGCGGGCTCTCGACGAAGCGATGATCGCGCTCGATGGCACGCCGAACAAGTCCGCCCTGGGCGCCAACGCCATTCTCGGCGCGTCGATGGCGATCACCATGGCGGGCGCCAACGTCAGCAAGATGCCGCTCTGGAAGTACATCGGCAAGATCCACAAGAATCGCAATTTCTCCCTGCCGACGCCGATGGCGAACATCATCAACGGCGGCAAGCACGCTGACAATCTGATCGACTTTCAGGAGTTCATGATCATGCCAGTCGGCGCCGAATCCTTCTCCGAAGGTCTGCGCTGGATTACCGAGGTGTTTCACGCGCTGAAAGCGATCCTCAAGAAGGGAGGACATGTCACCGCGGTCGGCGACGAAGGCGGTTTTGCCCCCAACCTGACCAACGACGAGTCCTTGGAAGTCGTCATGCAGGCGATCGCAGCCGCCGGCTACAAGCCGGGCAAACAGATTGCCATTGCGCTCGACTGCGCGTCATCCGAACTCTTCGACGAAGGTGGCCGCAAAGGCTACAAATTCTGGAAGTCGAATCCCGACAAGCTGTTCACCGACGACGAGATGATCGCCAAGTACACGGAATGGTGTGCCAAGTATCCGATCGTGTCGATTGAGGATGGTCTCGACCAGAGCGACTGGGAAGGTTACGTCAAGCTCACCAAGGCGCTCGGCGCCAAGGTGCAGATCGTCGGCGACGACTTCTTCGTGACCAACCCGACGCGCCTGAAGCAGGGCATCGAAATGAAGGCGGCAAACGCCATTCTGATCAAGGTCAATCAGATCGGTACGGTGACCGAAACCCTCGATGCGATCAAGATGGCGCAACAGGCAGGCTACGGCGTCATCTCTTCGCACCGCTCCGGCGAAACCGAGGACTCGTTCATTGCCGATCTGGCGGTGGGTACGGGCGCCGGACAGATCAAGACCGGTTCGCTCTCGCGTACCGACCGAATCTGCAAGTACAACCAGTTGCTGCGCATCGAAGAGCAACTGGGTAAGAAAGCCGCGTATAAGGGTCTCAAGTCGATCAAGGGGGCTGGCTTCTAGGCTGATTTGCCGGCAAAGCGGCATAGGCACCGCAGGCGTGTGCCTATGCCAGCGGTCGCGGCTGCGCCAGCGCAGCTTGCGGCCTGCGTCAATTCCGCCGGCAGCTGCGGCGAATACCCTGGCCGGCTGCCTTGACGACCTGAAACGCTTTGCAGCCCGGCCGCTATTTCGGTATTGTTGGCAGGATGAACAAGACCGATGCCGTGACCGCCCTGGCTGCGCTGGCCCAAGACAGTCGTCTGGCCATCTTCCGCCTGCTCGTGCAGCATGCTCCCGCCGGCCTGACCGTCGGGCTCATCGCCGAACAACTCGATCTGCCCGCGCCAACGCTATCGTTCCACCTGAAAACACTGACGCACGCCGGGCTGGTCAGCACGGTGCAGGAAGGGCGCTTCGTGCGCTGCCATGCCGAAATGGCGCGGATCAACGCCCTCGTCGGCTTCCTGACCGACAACTGTTGCGGCGGACGCCCGGAAATCTGCCATGCGCGCAACGCCACTCCAGCCCTGCCGCTCGGTCGGTCGAGCTAGGCGCCAGGAGACAGGCTCGGCGTTGTCGCAGGCCCGCCGATGGCAGTGCAATCGCGTTGCTGACGGTTCACCCTGGACACCCGACAGGTACCCGCGACCAGGTTGCGGCGCGCTGGCTTGCGACATTGGTCAACGCGGCGATTGACAGGCATTGCCTTGATCCAATATCATGCTGGGCTTTCCGTGATCAGGCCATAAAAAGGACGGCGTTTCCGATGAAGACTTTTTCTGCCAAACCGCACGAGGTTCAGCGCGCGTGGCTCGTGGTCGATGCCACGGACAAGGTACTGGGTCGCCTGGCGAGCGAGATCGCTCGCCGCCTGCGTGGTAAGCACAAGCCCGAGTTCACGCCGCATGTCGACACGGGCGATTACATCGTCGTTACCAACGTGGAACGTCTGCGCGTAACGGGCAACAAGGCGCAGGACAAGAAATATTACCGCCACTCGGGTTATCCGGGGGGAATCTACGAAACCAACTTCACCAAGATGCAGCAGCGGTTTCCGGCCCGTATTCTTGAGCTTGCGGTCAAGGGTATGTTGCCGAAAGGTCCTTTGGGCTACGCCATGCTGAAGAAGTTGAAATGCTATGCCGGCAGCGCGCACCCGCACGCCGCGCAGCAGCCGAAAGTTCTGGAACTCTAAGGGATCACCATGGCTGACAATTACTTCTATGGCACGGGCCGGCGCAAGAGCGCCGTCGCCCGCGTCTTCATGAAGCGCGGCAGTGGCAGCTTCGTCGTCAACGGCAAGCCGGTGGACGAATTCTTCACGCGCGTCACTGGGCGCATGGTGGTCCGCCAGCCTCTGCAGCTACTCGACCAGTTGAGCGCTTTCGACATCATGGTCAACGTCGGTGGCGGTGGCGAGTCCGGTCAAGCCGGCGCGGTGCGTCACGGTATCACGCGCGCGCTGATCGAATACGACGCGGCGCTCAAGCCAACGCTGTCGAAGGCTGGTTTCGTCACGCGCGATGCGCGCGAAGTCGAACGTAAGAAGGTCGGCTTCCACAAGGCACGTCGGCGCAAGCAGTTCTCGAAACGCTGAGCACGGCGTATCTGCGCCATGCGAGGGCCGCCTGCGGGCGGCTTTTGTGTTTCCTCGCAGCGCCGGCCATCAATTCGGGCATACGCGGAGGGCTTTCATGATCAAGGTCGGAATTGTCGGCGGCACCGGCTACACCGGGGTCGAACTTCTGCGTCTGCTGGCGCAGCACCCCGAAGCGCAGATTGCCGTTATCACCTCGCGGGCCGACGCTGGAACACCGGTCGCCAGTATGTTCCCCAGCTTGCGACGACGCGTCAGGCTGAAGTTCGAGGATCCCGGGAACGCCAACCTGCGCGTCTGTGATGTGGTCTTTTTCGCCACGCCGAACGGCGTGGCGATGGAGCAGGCACCCGCTCTGCTCGCGTCCGGTGTGCGCGTCATCGACCTGGCGGCCGATTTTCGGCTCAAGGATATCGCTGAATGGGAGCACTGGTATGGCCAGCCGCACGCGAGCCCGCAGTGGGTTGAACAGGCCGTCTATGGGCTGCCCGAGTGCAATCGCTCGGCGATTCGCAACGCGCTGCTGGTAGCCAACCCCGGTTGCTACCCGACCGCCGTGCAGCTTGGCCTGATGCCTCTGCTGGAAGCCGGGCTGGTTGACCCCGACAGTCTGATCGCCGACGCCAAGTCGGGCGTCTCCGGCGCCGGACGAAAGGCGGAGGTCCACACGCTCTTCTCGGAAGCCGCCGATAACTTCAAGGCGTATGCCGTCCCTGGCCACCGGCACCTGCCCGAGATTCGGCAGGGCCTGGCAAGCATGGCCCGCCAGCCGGTCGGCCTCACTTTCGTTCCGCATCTGACGCCGATGATTCGTGGCATTCATGCCACGCTTTACGCGCGCATCCGCAGTGCAGCCGATTTTCAGGCGCTGTACGAACAACGCTACGCCGACGAGCCGTTTGTCGATGTCCTGCCGGCTGGTTCGCATCCGGACACGCGCTCGGTGCGGGCGGCGAATGTCTGCCGCATTGCCGTACATCAACCACAACAGGGAAACGTGCTGGTGGTTCTCGCGGTCATCGACAACCTGGTCAAGGGCGCTGCCGGACAGGCGATCCAGAACATGAATATCATGTTCGGCTTGCGCGAAACGGAAGGTCTGTGGCAGGCTGCCATCCTGCCCTGAGTGGCTGGCCGTGGGCGACCGCCTGACGACGAAAGCTGTGTGCTCGGCGTGCTGGAACTCGGCTCCCGGCCATGGGTCAGACGGGGTGGATTCACCATGACAAACTTTTTGGCAAACACGCTCCTTGCCTCGAACCAGCTTGCTTCGAGCCGAGTCGGTGTGATCGATTACTCAACTTCAGCAAGTTGCCGGAGGATTACAGAATGAATGCAGCAAATGAAATCCCGATGCCGTTCGTCTTTACCGACAGTGCGGCCAACAAGGTAAGGGAGCTGATCGAGGAAGAGGGCAACCCCGAGCTCAAGCTGCGCGTTTTCGTCACCGGTGGAGGGTGTTCCGGCTTCCAGTACGGCTTCACCTTCGACGAAGTCGCCAGCGAAGACGATACTGCCTTGCAGAAGAACGGCGTGACCCTGCTCATCGATCCGATGAGCTACCAGTATCTGGTCGGTGCCGAGATCGACTACACCGAGGGCATCGAAGGCTCGCAGTTCGTCATCAAGAATCCGAACGCCTCGTCGACCTGCGGTTGCGGATCGTCTTTCTCAGTCTAGGCGTCTCGCGGCGGACGGTCGGCAGCGGCGGGCGATTCGTGTCGCCAGTGGACCATTGCGCGGCAAGCGGAAGCTGATCGTCGGCGGCTCCGCGTGCACCTGCTTCAACTCAATGTCAAAGGCCGACCGATGTCCGCTTTCCGCACCGCCGTTACACTCCTGGCACTTGCCCTGCCAGCGCTGATCGCGTACGCCGAGAGCAAGGAAGCGAGTAGCGCGAAGTACCGCGTCGGCGAGCGCCTGGCGAGCGAGAAAGCCGGCGCGACCAGCTTTCGCCAGATCGAGTGGGAGGATCTCACGCCGAAAGGCTGGGATCCGATGGCCGCTTTCAAGGGAATCGACCTGGCGCGTCTGCAGGATAGCGACCCGAAGGCGATGGAAGCGCTCGACAGGATGAAGTCGGCCTGGAACCAGGCACCGGTCAACTCCTCGCTCGACGGGCAGAAAGTACGCATTGCCGGTTTCGTCGTTCCGCTTGAACGAAAGGGCGAACAGGTCGTCGAGTTTCTCCTCGTTCCGTACTTTGGCGCATGCATTCATGTGCCGCCACCGCCGGCCAATCAGATCATTCACGTGATTGTCGACAAGCCGGTCGAGGGAATGCGGACGATGGACGCCATGTGGGTCAGCGGCCGGCTCAAAGTACATCGGGCCGACACGGGCATGGGCGTTTCGGGCTACCAGATGCGTAGCGAGCTCCTGGCGCCTTATACTCGCCCGAAGACCTGAAGACATTCTGCTGGCAAGCGGCGGCGCAGCGTGCTGGTCGCAGCCGGTTGCGCAACGGCTGCTCAGAAGGTCTCGAAAACGCGCACGGTGAACGCCGGCAAGGCAAGCGCCGCGCGTTCGCCGGCAGTTCGCTGCCAGGCAGCCGCGTCGGTCGGCGCGCGGCCGCGCTCGACGAAGCCCCCCGCCCACGGCCAGGGGATCTCATAGACGGGAAAGTCCTGCGCCCCGCAGTTGGCGACCGTCACCACCTGCCCAGCCGATCCCAAGGCCTTGCCTGCCGTTCGGCAGTAGACAAAGACGCGCGTTCCGTCATTGTCGTCTATCGTCGGATGAAAGTGCAGAAACTCGACCTCATTGCGCTGCAATGCCGGATGCCCGCCGCGTAGCCAGAGGAGGTCGGATACCGCTGCCGCCGTCTGGCGATGCCCGGCGTGCTCGCGCCGATTCCAGTCGACCGGGTCGGACATCTTGAGCTGCCAGTCGTAATGGTTGGTGTCGTGAATGTCGGCAAACTCTTCGCCAGCCAGCAGCATGGGCACGCCGACCGAGGTGGTGAGCAACGCGTAGGCGCTGCGCACGCGCGCCAGCGCGCGCCGATACAAGCTGCGTATCAGCTCGGGAACTGGTGCCGAATTACGCTGCAAGCTGTCCGCGAGGTCGCGCACCTGCGCAAAGCTCCCGTCGCCCAAGCCGTGGTAGCGCAACAGCGACGACAGTACGTGGTTCATGAAGCGGCGTTCGCCATCCTTCTCCACATCGTGTGAAGTGATGTAGATGATCGACTGCGCCAGATCGCCGAAGCCGCCGTCGAAACGTTTCGACCAGTCATCCCAGCGCCGCTGCCCAGAAATCATCCCGACGATGCGTTCGCGCCGTGCCGGCTGGCCATAAGTCGTATGCATCTCGTTGAGCAGCAAACGACGTATCTCGTCGCGATAGCTGAAATTCCAGATTGCATCAACAACCTTGCGGCCACCCGGGTTCGCCTCATCGTCGCGTACCGCGACCGTGCGCGACCACGAATCCTCCGCGATGACGATGAAAGGCCGGTCAGGGAAAACGCTGACGAACGTCTCCCAGGCGTTGTCACGAAACTCTTGAATGAACTCCCAGTTGTTGATTCCCTTGAATTCGTCGATGCGGAAGCCGTCGACGTGGTACTCCTCGATCCAGAAGCTTGCCATGTCAAAATGGAACAGGCGTGCCCAGTGCTGTCCGTCGATACGGTCACGATAGCGGAACATCGTTCCGCCGTAGTCCTCGCCGCGCTCGCCCGCCTCGCCGTCGCTTTTCGTGATGAAATGGCGCTGGCCGGCTAGACGGGCGAGCGGACAGTCGCGCGCGTGGTTCATGACGACGTCGAGAACGACGCGGATGCCACGCTGATGGCAGCGCTTGATGAACAGCTTCAGATCGACCGGCGCGCCCATGTCGAAATCCGGTGCAAAAAAGAAGCGCGTTCCGTAGCCCCAGTTCAGCGTGTCGGGGGAATCCTGAATCGGCAAGAGCTCGATACAGTTGATGCCTGATCTTGCCAGATGATCCAGATGCTCGAAGATGGCCTTGTCGAACGTTCCCAGACCTACCTGACGCGAGAGGTCGCCGTCCATCCAGCGCAGGGGCATCTCGTAGATGATGATCCGGTTGTTCGCCGGTAGCGTCACATCGGCCGGCAACTCGTCGCTCCAGTCGAACTCGGGCCAGGCTTCCTCGCCCTCAACCACATGCAGAACGCCGCGGTAGCCGCCAAAGCGGGTAATCTCGCGTGCATACGGATCGGCGATCGGCGAAGCAGTGTCGCCGTCGACGATGAACTCGTATTCGTAGGTTCCGTCATCGAGGCCGAGCAGATCGACATCAAGTTCCCAGAAACCACCGGGGCTGGCGGCCAGCGGCCAGGTCATCCAGCGCTCGCCGAAGCGGTCGCGGTCAAGCACGTTGGCCAGCCGGACTTCGACCAGCTTAGCTGCAGGTGCGGGAATCCTCATGCCCATCTTCCTCCTCGATCCAGACCCGAATGAGTCGCCGGCGGTGGCCAGGCGGAGCCTGCCAAACCGGATGGAGCTTGCGACATCTGTTGGCGTTTTCCAAATAAGATTTTTCTATCGCCGTACCTGCTGATGTACGCGATGCAGCGTGGTCGGTGCCGCAAGGGCAGGGGTGTCCGCAGTGTCTGGCAGAATGGTCGAGCAGCGGCCGGCACCCACAGTAAGAACCTCGCGCGTTCGAGCAGCCAGCGTGGTGGGCGCTGAAAGCGAGCTTGACGGCCATCTGGGGGGCTCATACACTTGCGCGCCGAGGTGGGAATTCCGGCCCGCTCATGCGCAATTCGCTTCCGAAGGCTTCGTTGGATACACTAGTTCAGAGACCGGTCACCGCGGTGACTTCGCAGGCAGCTCGCGCCATCGTCTCGGCGCAGACCGTGGTCGACGGGTTCGACATTTACGCCCGAAGCCCGTCGCCTCGCGCGGCAGGCGGCGCGATTGCCGCTTGAGGATGTCTCCGACCGCCGAGTACTCGGGTTCGGCGCATACCCAGGCGTGAGCCGATGAGCGATCCCTTGCCACCGCCTGCTGCGGCGGATCTTGCGCACATTCTTGCCCATTCCGAGGATCTGTGGCGCGATCTTCGTGGTACGCGACTCTTCATCACTGGCGCGACCGGGTTCTTCGGCAAATGGTTGCTGGAGAGCATCGCGGTCGCGAACGATTCGCTCAAGGCGAATGTCCGGGCGACGCTGCTGACGCGCGACCGCGAGCGCTTCGCGCAGCAGGTGCCACGCCTGGCCGATCGGGCGGAGTTCGAATGGCTGCAAGGGGACTGCGCGTCCTTTCGATTTCCGGCCGGCAAGTTCGAGGCGATCATCCATCTGGCTACGCCGCCCGCTGCCGAGCTTGCCCAGGGTGGCCCGCGACTCGCCGTAGACACCCTGTTCGGCATGCAGCGGCTGCTCGATTTTGCGCGGCACGCCAAGACCGGCCGCGTGCTTCTCGCCAGCTCGGGTGCGGTGTATGGCTGGCCAGCAATGGGCCGCGAAAGAATCGACGAGAACTATGTCGGTAGTCCCAACCCACGCTACGCAAGCTCGGCCTACGGTGAGGTCAAGCGCATGTGCGAATTGCTGTGCGCGCTCGCGCCCGCGGTGGAAACGGTCATCGCCCGCGGCTTTTCCTTCGTGGGGCCGTATCTTCCGTTGACGGACAAATTTGCGGTCGGCAGCTTCATGGGCGACGCGCTTGCTGGCCAGCCCATCCGGATCCGCAGCGACGGTTCGCAGTTGCGCAGTTACCTCTACGCGGCCGACCTTGCCCTCTGGTTGCTGGTTCTCCTCGTCCGCGGCAAAGCGTCGGAGGCTTACAATGTCGGTTCTGCTGAAGCGATCAGTCTGGGCCAGTTGGCGCGCGAGCTTGCTGCGCTTGCTGGCACAGGCTGCGTGACGATCACCGACGGCTCCCCGCCAGCACAGCCCGTCGCTTACCTGCCATCGATCGACAAGATCCGTGCTGAATTTGCCCTGCCCGATCCCATTCCCTTGCGTGACGCCTTGCGGCGTACTCTACTCTGGGCCGGCTCTTGTCCGCGCAGCCTATGAAGCGTAGCAGCGTGTTCACTGTCGGCTGGACTTTGCCCGATCTATTTATGCGCAGGGCGACAACGACTGCGCGCAGCGCTTACCTGGTCCAGGCGAACTGCGCATGACCTCCGGTCGGCCGCACGTTTCGCTGATTGACGGTCTGCCGCCTCGTTTTGGCGCGTACTGCTGCGAGTTGTGGGAATTTCGCCAAGTTGCCGTCATGCTGATCCAGCGCGACCTGATCGTGCGCTTCCGGCAGACGTTCTTCGGCTTGGCGTGGCTGCTGTTCAAGCCATTGATGCTGATGCTGGTGTTGTTCTTCGCCTTCGGTTTTCTCGCCGGCTTTGATCGGAATTCTGCCGCACCTTATCCGCTGACCATCTTCTGCGGCGTGTTGCCCTGGTATCTGTTTACCAACGCCGTACCCGACGCGATGAATTCCCTGCTGAGCCAGATGCACATCATGCAGAAGACCTATTTTCCTCGTGCAATCATTCCCCTGGCGGTCGTTATCGTGGATGGCATCGAGTTTTTTGTCGCCTGGCTCTTGTTCGTGCTCGGTTGTATCTGGTACGGGTACGTGCCCGGTTGGCAAGTCGTCCTCTTCCCCGTCCTCTGTCTGCAGCTGTTTCTGCTGGTTGCGTCCATCGGCCTCTGGCTGTCCGTCCTTAATGTGCGATTCAGAGACGTGGGAAATCTCGTTCCCTTCCTGATGACAATCGCCTTTTTCGTCACGCCGGTTGGCTACACGCTGAACCAGATTCCCAGCGAATGGCAGCTGCTCTGTTCAATGAACCCGTTGGTCGGCATCATCGAAGGTTTGCGCTGGAGTCTGCTCGATGGCGCCAGCGGGTTTCCGCTCGTATCCTGGGCGCTTTCCACGATAATCACCCTGCTCGCCAGCGTCCTGGCTGTTCGCCAGTTTCTCGCCGTGGAGCGCTTTCTCGTAGACCTCGCCTGATATCCGCCATGAACGACATTGTCATTGACGCGAGCGGGCTTGGCAAGCGGTATCGCTTGAGCCACAAGACACGCGCGGATTCGCTCAAGCTGTGGGCACGCAATCTGATGCGCGCCGGATTGCGCGGCACGAGTAGCGCGGATACAGAAGATTTCTGGGCCCTGCACGATGTATCTCTGCAGCTTCATCGAGGCGAGTGTCTGGCGCTGGTTGGGCGAAATGGATCGGGAAAATCGACGCTGCTCAAGATCCTTTCGCGCGTCATTCCGCCGACGCAAGGGCAGGCGCGCGTACGCGGACGACTGGTTTCGCTGCTCGAGGTCGGCACCGGTTTTCATCCCGAGCTGACCGGCAGGGAGAACATCTTCTTGAACGGTGCCATGCTCGGTTGCAGCCGCTCGCTGATCAGTCGCCGCTTCGACCGTATTGTCGCCTTCTCCGGCATCGAGCGCTTCCTGGATACGCCCGTCAAACACTACTCCAGCGGAATGTACGTCAGGCTGGCCTATGCCGTGGCCGCGCATGTCGAAGCCGACATCCTGTTGATCGACGAGGTACTCGCCGTTGGCGACGCCGAGTTTCAAGAGAAGTGCTTGCAAAGTCTTCAGCGACAACTGCAAGACGGGGTTGCGATGATCGTTGTCTCGCACTCCGTGACCCGGCTTCACCGCATCGCCAAGCGCGTGGCCTGGTTAAGGCGAGGCCAGATTGCCGAAATCGCCGAGGCGAGCTCCAATCTGTTGCAGCGCTATCTCGAAGACGATTGCGGCGTCGGATGAGAGGCTTGCTGGTCGTGCCCATGCCGGAGATGAATGCCGGCGACGGGGTCATCGAAGACGGCGTCCGTCAGCTTCTTGACGAGAGTTTTCCCGGAATCGACCTTGATCTCTACTATATCGAGTGCGTCGGTGTGCCGGCAAATGGCGCCCTGGCGGCGCATGCTGATCGTTCGCTGCTCGCCAGCTACTCGCTGCTGATCGTCTGTGGCACGCCGTGGTTGTGGGATCGCTGCGAAGAATCGCGCAAGTACGCCGACCTGTCGTACCTGGTCGAGGCCATGCCCAGAGCAACGAAGATTGCCTTGGGCATCGGAGCGTGCTTACCCTTGATGAGCGATCCGTCGTTGCTGATCGGTGCGCCATCAACCCTGTGTCGCCTGCGCGAACTGTGGCGGCTTTTCGCGCTGATTACGGTGCGCGACTCGTTCGCGGGGAGCATTCTGCGCGCAGCCGGAGTAGAAACCTTGGCGCTGCCTTGCCCGTCAGTCGTTGCCGGCGAGCGGATGGCAGCGCGGATGCAAGCGGAGCACGCCGAACGGAATCCAGCGATCGTCGTCTATCTCCCCCAAATCGGCATTTCGCGCGATGCGCTGCCGCGCGCTTTCGTCGATGACTACCTTGCAGCACAGATCGATTTCGCCGCCGCATCTAACGTCGACGTTGCCTGTATTCTGCCGGCTGAAGCGGAGTGGGTGGCCAAAGCGCTGCGACGGCCGTTGGCGCAGGTCAGCGTACTGGCAGATCGGGAAAGCATCTATCGCTATGTTGCACACCGCCCGCTGCTGGTCACCGGACGCATTCACGTTGCCATTCCGGCGTTCATGGCGGGAACGCGCTGTTGCCTCTTGCCGGTCGATAGTCGCTACCGTACCGCCGAGGAAGTCGGCGTACCGATCGGCTGGCGCTGGGGTGGATATCTGCCGGTCGCGCATTTGCCGCACGAATCATGGCGCGATCTTGTCCGCCAGATCGGCTGGCGCAATCTGCTTGTCCCGGCGTCGCTACAATGGAGGCTCAATCGCTCGCGGTTCGACATTCAGCAGTACCGCCGCGTCGTGCGCGAGCGTTTGGCGACGCTGCCGATAGACTGAACGGGAAAGTGGCGAGAATACACAGGACATGCGCGAATCTTCAAAGACAAATGCCATTCGACCCGCGTGGTTCGCCGAAGCCTATCTCCAGGGCCGGCTCATTGATATCGGTGCCGGCGATGATCTCGTCTGCCCGTGGGCAGAGGGTTTCGACCTTGCCGATGGTGACGCAAACGTGATTACGCGTTTCCGCAGTTGCGCCGCATACGACGCCGTGCACAGTTCGCATTGCCTGGAACATATGCACGATCCAGCCGCAGCACTGCGTGAGTGGTGGGCCTTGCTCAAACCCGGCGGTCATATGGTCATCGTCGTCCCGGAAGAAACGCTCTACGAGCAGTATCACTGGCCAAGCGTTTTCAACGGTGATCACAAGTGGACTTTCTGCCGAACCAGCGAGAAAAGCTGGTCGCCGCGATCAGTTAACATCGATGATCTGTTTTCCGGACTTCCCGGCTGTCAAGTCGTATCGGTGGTCGTCCAGGATAACGGTTACGATCACGCGCTGCTCGGCAGCCGGGACCACCGACCCTTGGCGGGGTTTGTCACCGGTCTGATGATTTGCGTGCGAGGCTTCCCAGTCATCGGCAGGGAGGTGCAGCGTCAGCTCTTTGTGCTTTTGCACAGCTTGGGCTACCTGGTAGACCAGACGCTCGGCGACGCCCTGGCCCAAATCCAGGTCGTTGCCCGCAAACAACACTGACGTGCAAGATGCCGCCTGACTCTCAGCTTGCTACGCCGCGCATCGCAATCGCTGCGGCCTTTCCGCATCTGCTTCTGGCCGGCGATGAAACCGGTCGCTTCGTCATTCCGGGAACCTTCTCGATTGCTCAGGATAGCCCGTCCGATCTCGAAATTCTGGACAGCTTCGTGTCCACACCCAGCCGGTACGTGTTCGAGCTGATGCGTCGGGTTGCCGCCCATACGGCTGATCCATTTGATCGTGTCCTGGTTTTCAATCCTCTCTTGCGGCCCTCGCGCGTCCTCGTCCGCCTGGTTCTGGCGGGCGCCGCCAACGCCTCCGGCGAAGGGATATTCTGCAGCAGCAACGACTACCCCCTGGCGTACGTGCTCGACCGCCGGCGTTCGCATTCACGCTATCTCCTGCTGCTCTCGTGCTCGTCAGCCAAACTCGATTGCGAACTGCTCACGGTCGCTTTCGCGGGTCGCTTTCAACTGCACGATCTCGCCTTCCCGGCCTCGACGGTAACCGGCAACGGCTTCCTGCCCGGCGACTACCGCCAACCGATGGAGTGGTGTGCGGCACATGCCATACGCGTGCTCGGTGCGCGGGCGAGGAATGGCGACACGGAAGATGCTGCTCCAGCGATGGCCGCGTTTTTTCCGCATCACGCGGGTGATGTGCTCTTCATGGCGCTCGCCGCACGCAAGGTCGCCGAACCGCTGTTCGAGCAACTCGTCGTGCATCGCGATTACCTGCCGATCGCGCTTGCCGTCGCGCCACCGCTGACGCTGGTGCCGCTCGATGGCCCGGTACCGTTCCGCCGGGATTACCGGCGTGAGGATTGCCACCACTTCATTGACGTCGCTGCGAGCTTGCCGGCGGACCGCTTGTACGTGTATTGCCGCACGACGCGCAACTACAACTTTACGAACTACCACTACGTCGACCATTTTCGCTTTTGCCTCGGGGATTCGCTGACCGGCTTGGAGCAACTGAGCAACGGGGTTCCCGCGGTTCGCCCACGGGCAGCCTGCCGCGGCGACGAACCTGGACAGGCTGGCGTCCTGCTCCATTTCGATGCCGGCTGGCCGCTCAAGGTATACCCGCGCCCTTACCAGGAGCAACTGGTTGATCTGCTTCTCGAGCAGGGCGTGCGCGTCATCGTGCTTGACGCGAAAGCCGAGTTCCCGCGCGCGCGCGCGGTGCGTTTCGAAAGCTTGCGCAGCTTCGACAGCCTGCTCGCCGAGGTCGAAGTGGTCGTCGGAATGGATTCGTTCCCGGCACATTACGCCGCGCAGATTCGCGGCATCCCGACAATTCACCTGTTCTCAAGCACGCACCCCGTACACTCGGGGACCGCGTCGACGCTGCCGCACCGCATGCTGCAGAACGGCGAACGCTGCTGCCCATGCCTCGGCTGGGATCGCTGTGTTCGCTACGGCGGCAGCGATTGTCGAAATTTCTCGTCGCCACACCTTGTTGCCCAGGTCGTGCTCGACCTGTTGCAGCAGCGGAACGTAGTCGGCGGTGACCCCGCCACCGGACGCTTTCCGCCGCCGCCGCCCGAAAAGTGCCCGGCGCAGTTCCGCAAGGCGCGCAAGCCAGTCGTGGTGACTGAGGCGTACATCAATCTACGCAACATCGGCATGTCGTCCTGGCTGATACACGTCAGCCATGCGCTTGGCGCAGCGTACTGCCTGGCGGGCGAATTTGTCCTCGCGGTGCGCTATCAGGGGCTGCGGTACGCCTTTCGCTTGACCGTCGCTTTCGTGCGCCGCCATCTGGGAAAGGAGCTTCCCAGATGAGAGAGATCGTCGGCTGCCGGGCAATGGGTCAGCGATGCACCAGGGCGGCGAGTGGCATCGCGGCGCGCCGCCGGCGGCCTCACAAGCCGATCCCCATGAAGTGGCCCAGTTTCTCGACAACGTAATCGAGCATTGATTCGCTCAGCCCCGGCCATACGCCAAGCCAGAAGCTGTCGTTCATGACGCGATCAGTCGCGGTTAGCGGACCGGCGACGCGGAAACGACGTCCTGCCATGTAGGGTTGCCGGGTCAGATTGCCGGCGAAGATCAGGCGGGTGCCGATATTGTGCTCGTCGAGGTAGCGCAACAGGTCGACGCGATCGCAAGCGGCGGCTGCGTGCAAGGTCAGTGGGAAGCCAAACCAGGCGGGTTGGCTGCGCGGCGTAGCTTGCGGCAGGAGCAGAAAGTCCTGCAAGGGAGCGAGGCGCGCGGCCAGATACGCGAAGTTATGCCGGCGGGCGTCGACGAATTCCGCCAGGCGGTCGATCTGTGCCAGTCCGCAGGCGGCCTGGATGTCGGTGATTTTCAGATTGTAGCCAAGCTGGGCGTAGGTGTATTTGTGGTCATAGCCATAGGGCAGTTCGCCAAGCTGCTGAGCGAAACGCCGGCCGCAGGTGTTGTCGCAGCCTGTCGCGCAGTAACAATCTCGACCCCAGTCGCGCAGCGATTCAAGGATACGCTTCAGTTCGGCGTTGCGCGTGAATACGGCGCCGCCCTCGCCGGTCGTAATATGATGCGCCGGATAGAAACTGAGCGTGCCGATGTCGCCGAAGCCGCCGACCGCACGGCCGTCGTAGGTCGAGCCGAGCGCGTCGCAGCAGTCTTCGATCAGCCACAGGCCGTG
>ERZ761603.102-NODE-102-length-74203-cov-14.430059_pt1 | contig 74203 bp, 62 predicted proteins | sample MGYA00511879_ERZ761603 | MGnify/ENA primary metagenome ERZ761603 (study PRJEB28899, sample SAMN02850040) | bioreactor sludge metagenome | biome: EBPR Sludge; feature: EBPR Bioreactor; material: flocular biomat | place: Australia: Thorneside Wastwater Treatment...
CGCCGGGGCGTTTCTCCGGTGCGGCGGGCCGTGCGGCATGCACAAGGTCGCTTTCTTCCCCGAAACGTACCCCAACGCTGCGTCAGTTCGGCGGGGCATGATCGCCGCCCCCCTTGGCCGCACCCACGCTCCGCTCCAGCGCGTCCAGCCGCTCCGCGAGGCTGTCCAGCTCGATCGACTCGCGGCTGAACTTCAGCATCGCCGTCGAGGCCGAGACCCGGGCCGCGTGCGGGGCCGCGGAGTCCGACGCGATCTTCGCCAGCGTGTTCAGGGCCGCGGGCGCGTACCTCGTCGCCATCGACATGGCGTGCGTGAAGGTCTGGCGGCGCGCGAGGTTGTATGCCGCCTTGAACGCGGGCTGGGTCAGCCACCGGCGCACCGTCCGCTCCGGAACCCCCGATTTTTCGCAGGCGAGGATCACCGTCGGCTCCGCGATCAGGACCGCGATCACCCGCTCCTGCCGGGGCGTCAGTTCGTTGGTGGGGTCGTCCATGCCGATGCCATCCATTGCCAGGTCATGCCTCTCAGGGGGCCGCGGGGGCCGTCGCCGCGGCCGCGAGCGCGGAAAGATCCCAGACCGCGCGGTGTCGATTCGAGATGATCGTCGCGTACAGAAGGGCGATGTACAGGCCGAGGAGGATGCCTGCCACGGCGTGGCCGAGCGGGTCGTTGGAACGGGCCTTGGCGCGAACGGGGACGTTGTGCTGGTCGGCGGCGGCTTCTTTATCCACAGCCCACCCCCGCTCCGGCGGCGGTCCGCTCCGCCTTCCTGCCCGTGAACGACTCCCAGCGCTGCACGATCACGTCGCAGTAAGGGGCGTCGAGTTCCATGAGAAAGGCCCGCCGCCCCTGCTGCTCGGCTCCGATCAGCGTGCTGCCGGACCCGCCGAAGAGGTCCAGGACGTTTTCACCCGGCTTGCTGCTGTAGAGCATGGCCCGCGCGGCCAGATCCACCGGCTTCTCTGTCAGGTGGACCATGCGCTGCGGGTTGACCTTCTTGACGTGCCAGAGGTCGGTGGCGTTGCTGGGGCCGAAGTACCGGTGCGCGGCGCCCTCGCGCCATCCGTAGAAGCACCACTCGTGGGCCCCCATGAAGTCCTTGCGGGTCAGCACCGGGTGCTGCTTGTCCCAGATGATCGACTGCGAGAAGTAGAGGCCGCACTCCCTCAGCACCGGCGGGTAGTTGCCGCAGTTCGCGTACCCGCCCCAGATGTAGAACCCCCCGCCGGGGATCAGCACCCGGGCGATGTTCCCGAACCACGCCTTGAGCAGCCGGTCGAACTCCTCGTCGCTGACGAAGTCGTTGGCGAGGGGCCGGTCCTTGGCCCGCATCTTCCGGGTCGTGCCCTTGCTCTTGCCGGGGTGGCGCTCGACGTCGAACTTCTGGTGGTGCGTGGGCTCGGGGGCGGCGAAGGACGACAGGCCCGCCGCGATGGCGTTGTTGCTTCTCGGCTCGACCTTCACGTTGTACGGCGGGTCGGTGTTGCAGAGGTGGATCGGCGCGCCGTCGAGCAACCGGTCGAGGTCGTCGGGCTTCGACGAGTCGCCGCAGAGCAGGCGGTGGTTGCCGAGGACCCACAGGTCGCCGGGCTTGGTGATTGCTTCGTCGGGCGCCTCGGGCACCTCGTCGGGATCGACCAACCCGGGGTTCGCGGCCGGGGCCATGATCTCGTCGAGCTCGGTGGGGGACCAGCCCAGCAGCGACAGGTCGAAGTTGAGGTCTTTCAGGCCCGAGAGTTCGGCGGGCAGGAGGTCCATATCCCATTCAGCGATCGCGCCGGTCTGGTTATCCGCGATCCGGTACGCCGCGGCCTGCGCAGCGGTGAGTTCGGACGCGACATGGACCGGGACTTGGGCGAGCCCGAGCTGCATGGCCGCCTTCCAGCGGGTGTGGCCGACGACGATGACACCGTCCTTGTCAACGACGATCGGCTGCCTGAACCCGAACTCGCGCAGGGACTTCACGACCGGCCCGACGGCCGCGTCGTTCCTTCGCGGGTTCGTGTCGTAGGGCGTGAGGGATTCCGGGGGTCGCAGTTCGATGCGCATGTGTTTCATCCTGAAACGGGGGCTGTCCTACATGAGAACGCATTCTCAATAGTAGGCGATGGGATGTGCGGAGTTGCGCGGAATGCAACACGGATTCACAACATTCCGTGGCGGAGCGTTGCAAACCTGCACCTGCTTGCCGTGCGGACCGGGCCTCTCGGGGTCCGATGGACGCAAATTCATTACGTCTCAATCAATCGCGGAGGATCGCATGCGGGCGCGTTCGCGTGCGAACACCCCCGTTCTTGCACGCCTCCACATCGCACTCCAAGACTGGGGCCGATGAGGGGGGCAACAAGTCTGACTGAAGTCAATGAGCATGGTTCGGTCGGGGAATGGTGCGCTGCCGTCAAGCATCGCCGACGCGCTCAGGCAAACTCGGTTGCGCGGGCCGCGCGAAGCGCCAGCCCGCGGCCCCGGCGCGGCCCCGAGCACATCGGGGCAACGAAAATCCCATGAACTACTGCTTGTCCGCAGCGCTGCCCCGTGGCCCCGGCCGGGTGTCACCCCGGTTGTGAAACACGATCCGATCATTCCTTGCACCGGGTTTTCACAATCTTCTCGATGCCGAAGCAGGATCCATCGCTAGGCCACGTCGCGTACGCTCCCCCCGTCCCAGCGGAACGCGATCGTCAAGGTCGGCGGCGGTCGTAGTTTGTTGCCAACGGGTGCCCCCGCTATTGCAGAACCCCCGGGTCGCAAGACTCGGGGGTTGTCGTTTCTGATGGGTGGCTGGGAACGAATGGTGCCATCGATGGGGCGTGTCAAGGGGTGTGGAAGTAGGCATCCTCAAAGACATATCCGTGCACGGACTCGCCTTTGTTGAGCAGCTGGAAGACTCTCTCCGCGCCAGCCTGCGGCGGACAATCCAGCCCCATGACACCCTTGGATCGAGCGCCTTCGTAGCGGCATCCCAACGCCGCGAACGGGGAGAAGAACATGTCAAGGGCGACTCCGGTCGGCATGCCCCTTTGAAAGACCAAACGGAATGTGGAGTGTCCGCTCCTCCGAAGCACCGTTTCAATGAACATATCTGGGTCATTCTGGATCCGGACTGTGTCGCCGAGCGCTAAGCCGTCTGTGAAAACGGGGATGCTGTCGAGGATAACTTCCAGCTTCCGGGCGGTTGGGTCCGCCCACAGTCGTTCAGAAGAATGGCCCCAAGCCTGCACGTCAACTCGGGCTCGCACTTGAACTTGTGCCCTGCCGGTAACCGACTTTGCGCACATTCCTACTCCTTCCGGATGCGACGGGTCGTTGATGTCGTGTTCGGATTGCCGGTAACGACCTCATTCCTTCCATCATTCCAGTTGCAGTTGCGCTGATAAAGAGAGCTGGGAGTGTATCAGATCTGCCGCGGGGGTGGCTGTCCGATTTCAGAACATGCCTGGAGCCGGCGCCCGCTCGCCGTGTCTCTGGCGTTCCAGAAACGGTTCGTCAGATCATGCCACGCCCGCTACACGATAAACCCCCGGATCGCGAGACTCGGGGTTGTCGTCACGAACTCACCAGTCGCGGCTTTGGTCACCTCGAGCGATGAGCCGGCGAGGCTTCGGCGGCCTCCTGCCGCCAGTCGCTCACGTACACGAGCGCCGGCTCCTGCTCCGTATTCTCCGCGATCATCGCGAGGAAACGCTCGCGCGGACCGTCGTAAGCGACGATCCAGACCCGCTCGTCGAGAGGCTTGCCCTCGAACATCGGCTCAGCCGGTCCCACGTCCACTTCGGCGTCCTTGACCGTGATCGTCGCCGACCACATTCGCCTCGACGGATCGATCCACGCCAGTTTGTTGTCGCCGAGCCAACGGTGCGAACTGGCAACGGCGCTGCCCGGGCCCGAGATCGTGACCGGCGTCGACGGCGAAGGGAAGGAAACGACCTTGAGCGTTCCGTTGGCGAACGACAGCGAAATATCCGCGAACGCCATGGCGGTGCCCATCGGCGACACTCTTGGCATGTACTCGTTCGCGGGGGTCGTCATCAGCGGCGCGGCCTTCTTGTCAGGCGCCAGGCTCAACGTCATGATGTCGCCAACTTTATCGCGGTTGTTCCATTGCGAGAACAGGAGCGTCCGGTGGTCGGGCGTCAGCGAGGCCGGATGGTACTCCATGCCGGGCTCACTCCAGACAATCTCGGGCGGTCCGTTACCCGCAAGCGGAACGCTCCAGACGCTGTAGACTCCTCCCGATGCGGCGGTACACAGAATGCGCTGCGTGTCCGCGCACCACAGCGGATGATCCGCGCCGCGCCACGCCGGGTCGCCGATGGCGGTCTGCGTACCGCGTTCGAGATCGACGATCGCAATCGACGGCTTGCCCGTCTCGCTCCGCAGCGTCACGACCGCGCGCCGTCCATCCGGCGAGAGCGTCGCGTGGGGGGAGTGGATGGGCAGCGGCTCCATCTCGATCGGCATTTGCGTTCCGTCACGACCGAGCCACGCCGGACGCCCTCGCTGGAGGGCACCGCGCGGCTGATACACAAGCGTTCCGCCGGCGCAGAGGCCCACGTTGATGAACTGTCTGGTTTCGTGCCGACCAACACCCGCCGCGATGGGCCGAGGCGCGCCGGCGAGTTCCAAGCGCCGGACGTCGAACGGTTGAACCAGGAGGTTGCCGTCACGAACGAAGGCAAGATGCCCCGGCTCGACGAACATCGCCTCGGATTCACTCGCCAGCACCGGCCGGGTTTCCTGCGTGGCCGGATCGAACGCGAAAACCCCGGGCGTCTCGATGTTCGCGACGTAGAAGAGAAAGCGGTCGCCATCCGGCAGCATCTGCGGCAGGCGGTGCGATTCGCCGGGGGCCTCGGCCCTCGTCATCGGCGTCGGCGCGCCGCCCGCTTCGCTCACGACCGACAGCCCGCCGATCGCGCTCGGAGCGAACACGATCGTGCCCTTGGAGCCCCAGGATCCGCCGCGGCCTGCCGGTGCATCGCAGAGAACCCGCACGATCCCGTCGGCCAGGTCGATCCGCTTGAGCTTCGTGTTCGCGAAGAACGCGATCGACGTGCCATCGGGCGACCAGAACGGATAGGTCGCGTCGGCGGTGCCCGGGATCTCGCGGAACTCCAGCCTCGAGAGGTCGCGCACGTACAGGCTCATCCCGGTGAGGCTGTCCTTCGGCCTCGCGACGACGGCGACCCGCCTCCCGTCCGGAGAGAGCGCCACCGAGCGGTCGCCGATCCGGTTGCTCAGATCATGGGGGAGCGCCAGTGTCGCTCGAACAACCTGGCCGCCGCCGCCCGTGCCCGCCCGCGGCCGGAGGATCCACGTCATCGTGATCGCTGAGAGCGCGAGCATGCACACGGTCGTGAGGAGGCCCGGGGAACGCCACCACGGGCTCATCGCAGCCGCACCGGAACGTTCATCGGGCTCGCGCGGCTCGTTGAGGGCTCGCTCGAGTTCCAGACGAGCATCACCCATGTCGTGCAGGCGGTTCTTCTTGTCTTTGGCCAGGCAGTTGGCCAGCAGTTCGCGGACGCGACGCGGTGTGGTTGCCGGGAGGAGATTGAGGTCCGACTCCTTATGCAAGGTGGCACCGATGGCGTCGGCGACGGTCTCGCCTCGGAAGGGCTGCGCTCCGGTGAGCATCTCGTAGAGGACGCATCCGAAGGAGAAGATGTCGGAGCGTTTGTCGACGGACTTGCCGCGGGCCTGCTCGGGGGACATGTAGCCGGCGGTGCCCATGATGATGCCTGGGATGGTCGGGCTGTGCGCGTAGCGTACGGGCGAAGTGACCGTCGGCGAGTCCGCGGTCGCCGGAGCACTGGTCGTGGTCGGTGTGCCTTCGGCCGTTCGTGCCAGCCCGAAGTCCAGCACCTTGACCACGCCATCGGGCGTGACCATCACGTTGCCGGGCTTGAGATCGCGGTGGATGACCCCCTTCTCGTGCGCGACATCGAGCGCCTCGGCGATCTGCTTGGCCAGCATCAGCGTTTCGCCGACTGGGATCGGGCCCCTTGCCAGCCAGTCGGCCAACGTCTCCCCATCGACGAACTCCAGGATCAGGTACTGATGGCCGCCGGCTTCTTCCAGCCCGTAAATTGCGCCAATGCTCGGGTGGTTGAGCGACGCCAGCACCTTGGCCTCTCGCTGGAAGCGGGCCAGCCGGTCCGGATCCTGGGCCAGATGCGCTGGCAAGGCCTTGATCGCGACCTGCCGATCCAGACGGGTGTCACGGGCGAGGTACACCTCGCCCATGCCGCCGCGGCCGAGTTCACGTTCAATCATGAAAGGGCCGATGGCGGCGGGGTGCATGTAGCCGGGATAGTAACGGATCTGCGGCGTGAATCGCTGTCCGGCGTCTGAACCTGACGGCAAGAGCACCAGCACTGTTTGTCTCTGCGTTTCTGAGTGCCCGGTCGTCACACCACCCCCCGTCCTCTATTCGCATAGCCCCCGGGTCGCAAGATCCGGGGGTGGTCGTTTTTACGAGCGACATCGCCGAAGTATCGCGGGATCAGTCCCTGTTCTCACTTTGCGTCCGGCTTGCCCTGCTCTGCCAGCGCGGCCTTGCACTGGGCCAATGTCTCGCGGTACTCCTTGAGGTGCGCGTGGTCGGCGGGCAGCATCTGCCCGCCCATCGCCACCGCCTCTTCGAGTTCGGCCAGAGCCGCGGCGTGGTCCTTGTTCTCAAGCCGCGCGGTGCCGGAGCGCCAGAGGATTCGAACGAGCAGCGGTGAACCGCCCGGTGAACCCTGGCGGAGCAATGCGATTGCTTCATCCCACCCCGCACGGGCCTCCGCGGTCTGGCCAAGCCCCTGCTGCGCGTGTGCGAGGTTGCTCAGGCCGGCGGCGATGTCCGGGTGCCCGGCGGGGAAGGATGCGCGGCGGATCTCCAGCGCTTCGCGGAAGAGCGGCTCGGCCTCGATGAGTTTGTTCTGGGACTGCAGGAGGAACGCGAGGTTGTACAGGCAGTTGGCGATGTCCGGGTGCCTGGCGGGGAGGGATGCGCGGCTGATCTCCAGTGCTTCGCGGAAGAGCGGCTCGGCCTCGATGAGCTTGTTCTGGGACTGCAGGAGGAACGCGAGGTTGTACAGGCCGTTGGTGATGTTCGGGTGCCCGGCGGGGAGGGCCGCGCGGCTGATCTCCAGCGCTTCGCGGAAGAGCGGCTCGGCCTCGGCGAACCTGCTCTGGGCCAGCAGGAGCAACGCGAGAACGTTCAGGCCGCTCGCGATGTCCGGGTGCTCGGGTGGGAGGGCCGCGCGGCGGATCGCGAGCGCTTCACGGCAGAGCGGCTCGGCCTCGGCGAGCTTGTTCTGTCGCCGGAGAAGATTCGCGAGGTTGATCAGGCAGTTGGCGATGTACGGGTGCCCGGCAGGGAGGGATGTGCGGTAGATCGCCAGCGCTTCGCGGGACAACAGCTCGGCCTCGTCGAACTTGTGCTGGTCCAGCACGAGATGCACGAGATTGTTCAGGCCGGTGGCGATGTCCGGGTGCTCGGCGGGGAGGGCCGCGCGGCGGATCGCCAGCGCTTCGCGGAAAAGCGGCTCGGCCTCGGCGAGTTTCTTTTGGGAAAACAGGAGATGCGCGAGGTTGCTCAGCCCGGAGGCGATGTCCGGATGCCTGGCGGGGAGGGATGCGAGGCTGATCGCCAGCGCGTCGCGGAAGAGCGGCTCGGCCTCGTTGAGCTTGTTCTGGGACAGCAGGAACGACGCGAGGCTGTACATGCCGGAGGCGATGTCCGGGTGCCCGGCAGGGAGGGTCGCGCGGCTGATCTCCAGCGACCTGCGCAGGTTATGCTCGGCGTCGTCATAGCGGGCCAACTCAAATAGCGTGATGCCGATGGTGTTGCGGACGTTGGCCTCCACCAGCGGCTGGTCCTTGAGGTTGCCCTCGTCGAGCACCTTCACCGCCGCCTCCAGCACCTGCACCACCGTCACCGCGTCCTTTATGGGCTCGCCCGTCACCGGGTCTCGAGGCAGTTGGTTAGGATTGACCGCCGCCAGCATGTCGGTCTGGAACTTCACCACCGCCTGGGCGATCCCCGCCTGCTTCTTTGCCTCGGCCTCCTGCTCCTTGGCTTTGGCTTCTTGGGCCACGGCCTCGGCCCGCGCGGCCTCGGCCGCCGTACGCTGCTCGGCCTCGCCCACCCGCGCCCGTTCGGCCCGCACCAGACCCACGCTCGTGCCGATCAGCCCCAGCACCAGCACCGCAGAGACCAGCACCCCTGCCGCCACAGGGCCCTTGTTGCGGCGGATCAGCTTCTTGAAGCGGTACGCCGTGCTGGGCGGCGCGGCCAGCACCGCCTCGCCGTTGAGGTACTGTCGGATGTCCATCGCCAGCCCGTTGGCGGTTTCGTAGCGGCGATGGCGGTCCTTCTCCAGGGCCTTCATCACGATCCAGTCGAGATCGCCGCGGACGATCGTGCCGAGCTTTTTCGGCTCGGTGTGACGCTTGGCGGCCACGGTGGCAATGGTGTCGGTGTTCTGGCTCAGTCGCGTGCTGGGCTTGGGCGGCTCGACCTCCCGGATGATCCGCTGGATCTCGGCGTAAGCCGCGGAGCGGAGTTCATTGCTGCTGAACGGCGTCGTTCCCGTGAGCAGCTCGTAGAGCAGCACGCCGAGGCTGTAGACGTCGGTGCGTGTGTCGATGTCCAGGTTCCCCTCAGCCTGCTCCGGGCTCATGTACTCGGGCGTGCCGATCAACTGGCGGTGCTCGGTGAAGAGCGTCTTCTCGGTGAGCTTGCTGGCCGTGGCCTTGGCGATGCCGAAGTCGATGACCTTCGTGTGCGGCCGACCGTCCTGCATGCTGACGAGGATGTTGCTGGGCTTGAGGTCGCGGTGGATGATCCCCTTGGTGTGGGCGTGCTGTACGGCGTTGCACACCTGTGCGAAGAGTTCCAGCCGCTCCTCGATCTTCAGGTTGTTCTTGTCGCAGTATTCGACAATCTGGTCGCCCTTCACCAGTTCCATCACAAAGAAGGGCCGCCCCGTCTCCGTCGCGCCCGCATCAAACACCTTGGCGATGTTTTGATGGTCCAGAACCGCCAGGGCCTGACGCTCCTGCTCGAAGCGGGCCACCACCTGGCGCGTGTCCATGCCAAGCTTGATGATCTTAAGCGCCACCCGGCGTGCGACCGGCTTCTCCTGCTCGGCCATGAAGACCGAGCCGAAACCGCCTTCGCCGATGAGTTGGAGGATCTTGTACGGCCCGATCCGTGTGCCCGTCCCCTCTCGCAGCGGGGACACGAGGGTGGCCGCGTCTTCTGCACGGCCTTGCGGCACCACGTCGGCCGTCGGCGACGCCATGAATCGCACCGCCTGCTGCTCGGCGCGCAGCAGCATTTCGACTTCTGCTCGAAGCATTTCATCGTTCAGGCACGCCCTGTCGAGCGCGGCCTGGCACTCGGTCTTCGGGAGGTCGGCCACCTCAATGAATACCCGCCGGGCTCGTTGTCTGATCGTCTCGGCCATGGCCGCACCTCAGTTGTTGTTGGAAAGGTCTTTGAAGAGCACCGCCCGGGCATACGTACACAGGCGGGCCGCGAATAGCGAGTCCAGGCCGAGCGCCTCGACCGCCTGGCTAACACTCAAGCCGGCGTAGAACCGGAGCCGTACGACGGCCGCGGCCTCGGGGTCCTCGTTCTCCAAGCGGATCAGGGCGGCATTGATTGTCAGGACTTGATCGGAATCCGAGGTTGCCAGCGACCCGACCTCTGCGATGTCTTCGAACCGGACTGTACCCCCGCCACGCGCTCGGTGACCACGAGCGTGATCAATCAAGATCCGACGCATGGACTCGGCCACAGCCGCGTAGAAATGGCCGCGGCCGGCCCACGCAACCTGTCGTGGTCCCACGAGGCGGAGGTACGCCTCGTGGACTATGGCCGTGGCCGAGAGTGTGTGGCTCGCCCTTTTGTTGGCCAAGCGGAGTTCTGCCGCGCGACGGAGCTGGTCACACACCAGTGGCAACAGGCGGTCGACCGCGGCTTGGTCGCCGCCAGCCGCGGCATTCATGAGGATGGTGGCATCTTCCGGATCCATGAGGTTGGATGCGATTGTACCGAAGGGCTGAAGGTGGACCGGACCCGCAATGTCCGATTGAACCTTCCGGGGGTTGTCGCGTTCCTTCGGGGTCTCCTGGGCATTGAAAAAGTGTTTCGTCACACTACCCCCTGTCCTTTTGTTTATAACCCCAGGGTCGCGCGACCTGGGGGTTGTCGTTTTCCTGAGCGTTGCCGAATCCGGCGGTATACTCCGGTCAAAGGAGCGCACCCGTGAGACCGCACGCTCGATTCCGGCTTTTCTTCCTCACAACTGAATTGGCTTTCGTCACGAGCGTGCTCTCACTGGTCGGTTGTGCGGCGACACCGAGTCGCAAAGAGTCCGTTGTCAGCGCCCTCGTACAGGTTCAGGTCCTCCAGTTCTCCGTCGATGACCCAACGGCGCCGATTCCAATGCACGTCATCCCAGGCTGCGAAGACAGTCAGCGCACGGGTCTGCTGCCGCAAGAAAGTATCAGTAATCTGCGCAAGGCCGTTGAGTCGATGCCCGGATACCGCAGTATCGCTGACGCCACTCTGTTCGATGTTCCTCGCCTCGGTCAGACCGTGTTACTCCACGGCGACAGGCCGAACAAGTCTGGAGAACTGTTACCTGGACATAGCCTCGAAGTCACTGTCTACGGCAACGATGTCCACCCCAGGCAACCGGTGCTGATGGAAGTGAAGTGGTGGAGTCCTGCGGAAGACCCGGGAAGCACTCAACTCGTCTCGCTCCCCGGTGCGGTCTTTCTGCGGCCGGATGAAGCCATCGTGATGCGTTCACGGCCCGGTCCGCGGTGGTCCACCGCGATCGCCGTGATCACCGCACAGAGTCTTGGCAACGACGGGCGGGTGTTTCAGGCCGAGGTGCCGCGGAGGTGAGCGGTAGGTGGCACCGAGGTGGACTCCACCCGTGCCCGTGCGATCGAGAACCACGGCTCGGCGTCGATCTCGGTGCCAGTGCGACCCGTCGAGCGCCCTCCATCCCGCGCATCGTCCTGGAGGTAGACTGGCACCATGCCGCCGGCCCTCGAACATTCACTCCGCACACGGCTCCGGCGGCACGAGGTTCCTGGCGGGGCGCGGTTCATCACCTTCTCGTGTCACCGGCGGCTGCCGTTGCTCGGGCACCCAGCGAGGCTGTCGCTCCCGGCCTGTATCTCTTCGCGAAGCGATCCCCGCCCAGTCTTCGGCGTCCAGCCGCACTCCGGACACGTACTCGTGTGAAGATCTTTGATCGAGTATTCGCAGCGAGGGCAGGATCCGCTCGCCTGGGAACGCGCCGCTCGGGCGCGGCGCACCTGGTGACGGGCCAGCAGCGCGAAGGGAACCGCCGCGTACCAGATCGGGACGCTGGCAGCGTACAGGAGCGACTTGAACGGCGGTGTGCCCCCATAGGTATCCCCGACGCGCGTGTAGCGAGGCAGGATGTGCCCAAGGTTGCCCGTGCCGGCCGCGTCGTAGAGCCAACCGTTGCTCGCAAGCCCCCCATCCCACACCGAAGAGAGAACGATCACCCGTCCCTGGTGAATGCCGGCGTACATGGGCCAGTTCTGGGACGCAGGCCACGGCGCCCAGGCATTGTGTCCACGCAGGACAAACCACCCGGCGAGGGCCGCAAGGCTGAGCATGACCGCGATGAACGCGGCGGATCTGCGGAGTGCGATCGTGCGCCTCAGGCTCATGCGTCCCTCACAGTGATGGCACCAACGAGTAACCCATGCTGATCAATGGATTGATCAGGGCCAGACCTTTCCCCCCGGCTTCCACGCCAAAGTCTACGAGAGTCTGGGCACCGGGAATCCGGGCACTTGTGCTCACCGCTGCCGACGACCAGCGGGGAGGGCGGTCCGGATTGGGGGTGGGAGCGGCCTGACGTACCATCATGAACGCCTCAGGTCGTTCAGTCTGCCAGACCGAAATGTCTATGCACAATGACAACGTACTCACGGTGTGTTCGATCTGCGACGAGTCCAAGCCGCACGTTCGCCCGCGGCTGTGGTTCGAGAACTCGTGGTGGACATCGACTGGACTGCGGTTCCCGATCAAACTCCAATGGGTTTGTTCCGATTGCCGGCGCACGGAAAGCCGTCGGTCCTTGATTTATGGAATAATCTTGCTGTGTGTAATCGTGGTCGCGGCTGTTGTCATCGCTTTGGGTTTCCAGTACATCTGAGTACACCGTGGTCGTGCGAGCATCCATCCGGAGATTGATGATCGCACGTTCGGCATCATGCACTCGGAACGTTGGTTTCGTCGGAGTATCGGCGTGCGTAACCGCCGACTCTGCCGGAGATCCGCACCCTCGCACCCGGTCGTTGCGCCACTGACAACTCCGTCGCCGCCGCGCTATCCCTCGACCTCTCGGAATGAACGGTCTGACAACAACGTATCGAGCGTGTCGAATGAGATGAGTGCGGACACGTTGGTGCCTCGGATTCCTCGTTATGATCAACGCGGAAGATACATATCTGGGTTCATGTGAATTGCTGAAAAACCCTGCAACGTACTGCGGCTGGCGGTTACATCAAGACGTCCCACATCACGCTGCCTGAGCATCGCCACCGCGCGTGCTGTTTCTATGTGATTGAATCGGCGTTCGTCACTCCACCCCACGTCCGCCTGGGGCTGTTGTATCGAGGACCGTCGCTGCGCTCCAAACAACGATGCGACAAGAGAGCATCGATGGACCTCGGGTCATCATGTGTGTACTTTGTAGAGTACGCTCATTCCATGGACGCACCGACTCCTTCCAACGCGGTACTCGCAGGACTTCGCGATTCGCTCAATCGTCAGGGGAGACTGTACGGACATCGCGCGGTCAGCAACTTCGCCGCGATGAACGGCGTGATCTCGGCGTTGCGCGGCGAGGAAAGCGCAGACTTGACTCCTGCCGAGGTCCGGATCATCCTTGACACTCACTACTGGTTCTCGCAACTGACGGATGCGGATGCCGAAGTGATCGGCAACCTGACGGAGTTGCGATCGATCGGGTTGATGGCATCGCCGCTTGGCGCCACCGGGATGACTTCGCTCGCCGGGCTGCCGCGGCTGGCCAGACTGGATATCGGGAACGCCAAGTTGAAACGGACGGCCTATCCGTGCATTGCGGCGATGACCGGGCTGCGTTGGTTCGACATCGCGGGGGATGGGAAGTTCGGCGACACGGATGTTGATTGGCTCCTCGGACTTCGCCTGCTCGAAACGGTCAAGCTCGGCGGCACCGGTCTGACCGATGCCGGCATCTCGAAACTCGCGGGTGTGCCGTCGATCACCGACATCTCATTTCCGTCGGGCGTCACCGACGCGGGCCTTGCTGACGTTGCCGGGCTGCCGCGATTGACCTCGGTGCGATTGACCTCGAAAGCAACCGATGAGGGTGTGCGGGCACTTGCGGCGGGTCGACGGCTCGAGGAAGTGTCGCTGGTGCTCGCCAAGATCACCGATGCGTCGCTGGCGGCTCTGTCGAGTTGCCCACGCCTTCGGGTGCTCAATGTGTCGCGTTGTTCGAAGGTCACCGATGAGGGTGTCCGATGGTTGGCTTCATGCACCGAACTGGAGGAACTCTTCCTCTCTGGAACAAAGGTAACGGGACGGGCACTCCCATTCCTGGCCGGGCTCCCGAAGCTCGGCACACTGCACCTTCAGCACCAGAAACTGACCGATCGAGACGTGCCAGCCTTGGCGGCACTCCGATCTCTCAAGCGAGTCATGGTCGGCCGGAACCAGTTCACGGGTGCCGGGCTCGCGGAACTCAAGCGGGCTTTGCCCGCGTGCGACGTCAATACGCTCGGATGAACTCGCATCAACGGCCCGCGCGGCCTTCCGAACACCGACAGGGAGTCAATCCGAGATCGTCGGGCTTGCGATTCGATGCGATCGAGGAGACCGAACGCCGCTCAACGGCCCTGAAGGTGCAGGAGCGCCCGCGGCATCACGGCCGCATACGAATCTCGTTGCCACGGTTCAACATCAGCGTGATCTGTCTTTGGGTGCCTGACAGTCACGGCGTCGTACCTTATTCCGATTTCTATTCGAAGAACACCAAGGCCGCGTGAGTCCGGGGTAGTCGTCTTGGCAAGTCGAGGATCGGCCGGACTCCTCGGGCCATTCGGGCAGGCCGCGAAGTCGGTACTCCGGCCCGCATCATCAGGTGCGCAGTACAACATCGGGCATACTCTGCGATCGGAGTGTTCCTGTGGCTTCGCGGAGGTCGCTAACAGCGAGACCGGCCCATGCCAACAAAGCCCAAGCTCGATACAAACGTTCTCCCTTGCAAGTGGCAGAGGCTCGCGACCGGCTGGCGTCTGTGGATACGCGGGTGGCCGAGCATCGCGGGGGAGGGTGAGACGGTTGATCAAGCTATCGCGGAACTGACAGAAGCGGTGATGCGCGAGGCGCCGGACCTTGACCGGGTCCTCCCGTTCGTGCCCGCCTTTGAACCCCCGTTGCCCTGCAGCGTGTTCGCCGAGCGGTTCCTCCGTCCTGCACTCGTCAAGATCAGCGGGGACGAGATCTTTGAGATGCACACTCAACGTCCCACGCAATCTCAGCGTGAGAAAGCCGAAGCGTACATTCGCTCCTTGTACAGCGAAGGCCTCTGCGAGGCGTGCGGACACGGCCGAGGGCTGCGCACCGACGTGCCATTGCGGATCGACATCGCGCCATCGGGTGCTCGAGCGGGGTGGGTCCGGGCGCCATTCAAGCATCAGATTCGTATCTACTCTGAGAAGTCCCTGTCCCTGCTCTCCGAGGCGGAGCGAGCAGCCCTGACGCTGACGCACGTGGAAATGCCGTCCGGGTGTCGGCAGCGATTCTTCGAACTGCGCGGGCCAGCGCACGCGAGGCCTGTTGGTGTCCGTGCGTTGCAGTCGGAGGTCATCGAGTGCGCATCGTGCCGGTGGCGAAGAGTCAGCGTGATCGATCCGCGGTTGATGGAAGATGGTTTGAGCCTGACAACCTTCATCGCCGACGGGGTCCTACGGTCGTCGCCGCCTCCGGCCCTGGTCATCGGCGAGGATGCCGAGGTCACGCTCTGTCTGCCACGGGCTCGGTGGGCCGAGCTGGAGGAGCACCGGGACGCGGCCGGGCTGATCGCACAACCCATTGGTGTCGTCGCCGAAGCCGACTGCGATCTGAATCCCAGGGTCAAGCCGTGGGGCGACTGGTGCAGCATCTGCAAGACGTGGCCTATGCCATTATCAGACGAGCGACTTCAGAAAGCTGCGTACGAACTACCCGCACATAGTTGCCCTCGTTCGAACTTCGACTGGATCGAGGAAGCCGAGCGGGAAGGGAGGATCATCATCGTGGCGGCGACGTTGCCTGCTCGTGAGATCTTTGAGTTGGCGATGAAGCCGGACCGACCCTCGCGCACGGAGTTCATTGCGATGCGTTGCCCTTCGTGTTGGCGGCTCGGTTGGATCGTGCTCTCCCGTGGCTACGGGAAACTGCAACTACTCTGGCGGTACGGCTTGCATTGACCCCGGATACCGGGGGTTGATCTGCCGTGCGATCGACAATCGCTGTCGTGTCTCCGGGGCGGCGAAGAACACGTCGTAGTACCACCCCTTGCCATCTCTGTGCGCGGCCGCCGGGTCGCGTGACTTGGGGGGGCTTCACTGATCTGGTCTTCCGTCCGAGTTGTTCTTTGGCAAGACGGGTTGCCGGGGGTTTATCGTGATTCGTCAGACGTTCTTGCCGAGGATCAACAGCACTCCCATCAAGGCCTGTGCGAGCGAGTACGCCGATTGGATACCCAGCAAGACGCAGATGGCCATCCATGATCTCAGGCGGTGGCGAAGCCAGATGTTGGGGATCACGCATCCCGCCAGCCACGCGAGCATCAACAGCAGGATGATTACCTCTTCTGATACGGACCCGAAGAGCGCGAGGATCATGATGGGAAACAAGGTGATGCCCCCGAAGAGCATGAACGCTTCGGTTTCCTTGTCGAAGTACGGATGCATGAGCAGGATGCCCAGCAGCGGCCACGGTGCCATGATGATGAGCGATGCCAGGCACATCCCCAGGGTTCGCAAGGGGGTTCCGACCTTCGATGGACCGGGCCGACCGCTGAATGCGTGGAGTTCCGGATGGGTGGGCGGCGTGACAGTGGGGATGACCGGTTGTCGGCTTGCAGCATCTGGGGCAGTCACTTGTCACCACCTGGCTGGAGGGACTTGCCCTTCTCACCCGTCCTCGTGGCGGGCTTCCTGCCATCGAGTGCCATCGCCTCACTGATCGCATCGGTCATTCTCCGCAGTTTCTCGACTTCATGCGAAGGCTGCGGCTTGCCCTCGAACGTCGGCTGCATCTCGACCTCCGGCTCTGTCAGTGTTCCGTTCTTCCAGATCGCCGCGACCGTCGCGGCGTGACGGACTGGGCCGACCGCCCCGCCGAACCATACGGGCTTGGTGACAATAAATCCGTCCGTTGTGGGCGTCAGCGTGTAGACCTCGATGTAGTACGGATCGAAGAGGTACAAACGCGCCGCGTCGCGGAACAGGGCAGAGTCCGCCGCGGCAAGATCGGCCACCTTCGTGAACGTGGCAGCGTCGGCGCCCAGAATGGGAAAGGCGCGTGTGCTGACATACGCGCCTTTCTTGTCCGCAAAGACGTGATTGTGGAGGACGCGGAAACTTCCCGCATCGACGTTCGCCAACCGAATGTCACCGGACCAGACGTGCCGCGCATCGGCGGCGAACGGGATGTCGTTCCCGAATGTTCGGAACGTTTTGACGTCGGCGTCTTTGAGCCTCGTGCTGCTCCAGTAGACGTGCTTCGCGTCGGCGTAGAACGCCTGATTCAGGTGCCGGAAACTCCTCGGGTCGGCACCGGCAAGGCGTGTGTATTGGTAGTAGACGGAGCGCTTGTCCTTCCAGACAAACCCCGGATTGACGACCAGCGCTGTGGCCGGATCGGCGCCCTTGATCGGCACGTCCGTTCGCCACACGTGATTCGCGTCCTTTGCCAGATTGAAGTCCATGACCTCGAACGATGCTGGATCGGCGTCCGGGATCTCGACGATCCAGAAATGTGCGGCGCTAACCCACTTGTAGTAGATGTTGTTCTTGTCCTTTGCGTACTCCTCGCTCAAGACGACAAAACTCGCGGCGTCTACATCGTCTGCGAGCTGGAGCGGGCGCTCCATGATCCTCACGAAGTCCCTCAAGGTCGACTTTCCGGCCTGGTCGATCCGTTGCCCATTCAAAAAGATAAAGTTCCCTCGTCGCGCGTACCCGTGTCCGAGTGATTGTTCTTCCGCGTGCTCGGTTACGGAGGATGTCTCTTGGTACGTCGGTCCTGCTGTGATGTCGGTGTCCTGGAGTAAAGCGCGTTCGCCCCGGGCGAGGGCGATGTTGAGTAATACGACGCTCAGGATCGACAAAGTCGTCATGATGGGAACTCGGAATCCGCCTCAAATCGCGGGAATGCGCGGGTCGTCGCATGTATCGGCCTCGCGTTGATCGCGAACACGTTCGGGAGTTGCGTCATCTTCAGTTTTCGAGTTTGACTAGATTTTCTATCAAAGGTGTATTCGTAGTCTCGAACAGTCCCGATGCAGAGTGGCCTGACCCTTCATTCAAACTTCACAATCATGAGAAAGGAAGACTCGCATTAACGTGCGTAGGGCTGCTCCCCCTGATCAATGTTCTGTTGAATCTGCTGGACTTCGGGCGACATCTCGGCCCCGTCAGAAGGAGAAGAACTTGGATATGAACTTTCGGGACCGATTCGGCTTGATCGTTCGCCCCGGCGCGGAGCTTGACAACTCGCGAACCCGAGAGGCACTGTGCACCCCCGCCGGACGGCATCTCCACGACGGAAGAGGTACTGGGCCGACTCTCTCGTGCGAAATGAAAAAGCGCCAAGTCGGACAAACAGGCGAGACGTTACGTACCAACTACACGCAGCACCCCGTCAACCGGAATGTCTACGGATGCGGGCGATCCGTGAGGGCGGGTTGTAGGAGCGGGCACGGCGGCGTGCGCTCAAGCCGGCCGGCGGCATGGAGGAGCACAGTGGATATGGAGTGGCGGGGTGACATCCAATCGGCGTTTGCTAAATCTACACTGGCCCACTCTCTCGGAGCAGCACGGCACTCATCGAAGCAGCCATGCGTCGCGCCGGTGTGACAAACGCTTCTTGACCACCCGGCGGCACCACCCGTGCGACGGTCTGTTGCCAGAGTTCGATCCAACGGTTGAAGTGATCTTGCCGTAACCCGGGGATGCGCTGGTGGGCCTCGAGCGGACGGCCCGCGTATCGACCGGTACGCAGCACCACCGTCGACCAGAAGTCGTACATCTTCGGCAAGTGATGCGACCAGTCGCCGATGTGCGCGGCGAAGATCGGACCAAGCAAATCGTCCTGGTTCACCGAGTCATAGAACGTGTCGACAAGCCTGCGGATCACATTCTCATCGATCAAGAGACCGGAATCGGGGTTCCCTCTTGGCTCGGTAAGCGGAAGGGGTCTACCTGCGTCACGGTGTCGCTCGTTCGTCGGCATGGTTCTCTCTTGATGTGAATGCTCGATGAACTGCCCGAACCACGAACCGAACCGGCGCTCCGCGGCGGCACAACTCGACGCCGCGGAGCGCCCTCGCATACACGCACGTGATTGTTATCAGGCCTTCAACACGGCAAGGTCCGCCCCGTGATTGATATGGAATGCCTGGCCGTTGATCACCAGCGCCGGCACCGACTTGACCCCGGCCTTCTCTGCTTCACTGACACGGGCCTTGTTCTGACCGAGGTGGACGATTTCAACATCGAACTTCGTGCGGTCGAGACCTTCCGCGACCGTGCGTTCCGCGGTGATACAGACGGGGCAGCCGGCGTGATAAAACGTGGCTTTCGTGCTCATGACGTTCTCCTACTTGTTGATGTGACTGATCCGACGGGATTTCGGTGGGCTCCGTCGTTGGCCCGGTCCCTGGTGGTCGAGCGGTTGACCGTTCACGAAGACGCCCCAGAGTCTGGGTCGAACATCATCCGCGGCGGGCTCCATCTCGGCGCAGTCCACGCGAAGGTCCGAGTCCGCGATCGGGGCATCGATCAGAAGACAGTGGTGCGGTTTCTTCGTGCCCGGGTACTCGTTGGGGCGGAAGTATCTGCATCCGACGCACATCCGCGACATCGGGATCGAGCCACACTCCTGCATGGTGCGGATCATGCCGATCAGACCGCGCAGCAACGACGCTCGCTCGTGCTCGGGCAACGCCTCGACCGCTTGAATCATCGGTGATGGCCACTCACCTGACTTGACGGCCTCCCTCGCACCCTTGTGTGTCAGCGATAAAACGATGGCACGGGCGTCTTCCGCCGAACGCTTCTTGCTCACCAACCCCTTGCCGATCAGTGCCGAGAGTGCTTCGCTGGCCGTGCCGGGGCTGACCGCCAAGTGCGAGGCAACCTCGGCCAGGCCGAACGGCTTTGACGCCGATTTCAGCACAGAAAGAATCTGGGACTGCGTAGGGGTCAGACCCCGTTCTCCCGCGGCACGCCAGGACTCGTGCCGCATGACCAGCGAGATCTTGGCGAAGCCGGCGAGAATTTTCTCGGTGGTGGTGGGTGGTGGAGGGGGAGCAATATTCATCGGACTCCAAATAATATGGAGTCCAAAATAAATGTCAACCCTCTGGCATGAAACGATGTGGTCCCCTCAGCGGTCGGTGCGCACCGCGCAGAGCGTAGTTGAAGGCAGTCGTACCGAGCGCGTCGTTCGTCACGTCTGGCGGTGAATCTGATATCCTTAGAGGCCCGTGTTGTGCCGAAAGGCATCATCCTTGGCCGAGGGTCCAGGTGGTCCGGAGCACTCGACAGTTGCTGGAATGTCAGGCGCTCCCGATGTCCGGAACATGTGGAAGTGCTCGATTGATCCGCTGTTCGAGTCCCGGGTTTGGCCGCTTGCGTGTTGTTCGAGAATGGAGGGCGGTTCAACGCCCTGCTAAACTCACTTATGGCCACGTATTACCAACTCGATTTCGAGAAACCCCTTGCCGACATCGAACGAGAGATCGATGGCTTTGAAGAACAACTCCGCGCGGAGCAATCATCGCCCGACTCGCCGGGAGTTCGGGAGATTGCTGCTCGTATCGAGGAATTGAGGGCCAAACACCAGTCGGAGCTCGCCCGCCTGTACGGCCAACTCACGGCGTGGCAGACGGTGCGGGTCGCTCGCCACCCCCTGAGACCCCAGACCAGGGATTACATCAACCTGATGTGCCGCGATTTTACTGAACTGCACGGCGATCGGCGCTTCGGCGATGACCCGGCGATCGTCACCGGCTTTGCCCGCATCGGCAAGTTGAAGGTCATGCTCATCGGCCACCAGAAAGGACGCGAGACGAGCGAAAAACTCGCCTGCCACTTCGGTTGCGCCCACCCGGAGGGGTACCGCAAAGCCCTCGCCAAGATGCAACTGGCCGCCAAGTACCAGGTTCCCATCGTCACGCTCGTCGATACCCCGGGCGCCTATCCCGGGCTTGGTGCCGAGCAACGCGGCCAGGCCGAAGCCATCGCGGTGAACATGATGGAGATGAGCCGGCTGCGAACACCGATCGTCAGCATCGTGATCGGCGAGGGCGGCTCCGGCGGGGCGCTCGGAATCGCCGTCGCCGATCGCGTCGCCATGCTCAGCCATTCGTGGTACTCCGTCATCAGTCCGGAGGGCTGCGCGGCGATCCTGTGGAAAGAGGCCAACGAGCAGACCAACTCCGCCGCGGCCAAGGGCCTGAAACTCACCGCTACGGACAATCTCGAACTTGGCATCGTGGACGACGTGATCACCGAGCCGGTCGGCGGGGCGCACCGCGATCCTCGGACAACAGCATCAAACCTGAGCGCCTGGATCGAATCGAGCCTGAGCGAACTCCGACGTGTGGACATCGACACCCTCCTTGCCCAGCGCTACCAGCGTTATCGTCGGATGGGGGTGTATCTCGAAGCGGCGGAGCAAGATGCCGCGGCGAGCGTGACATAAGGGCTAAAGCGATCCGGGTGGTATAATTCCAAGTCCGATGGACCCCGACTCCGGATCCCAGTATGCTCCAAAGGAGAAGTGCCCGTGACCCAGGATGGTTTGGGAAAGTCGCTGCCGCTTGTCACTACTTCATTGGCTCCGACCGAGGTTGTCCGTCGGCTGGACGCGTGCGCTCGACGAGGAAAACTCGCGGGATTCGAGCCGGGGGTGAACGGAGAACTCTTCTCCGTGGCGGCCTTTGGTGAACCGATCGACTATCGCCTGTGCGTGACGGCGAGGCAGAGTGAACCAGCCGCGTGTGAACTGCACTTCTCGCTGAGAGTTACAAGGAAACTGCCGATCATCTTCTGGGTGATCGCCGCCCTGACCGTGTGGCCCGGTGTCTGGCTCACCGAATCCATGCTCAGCACGTACTGGAACTGGTACGCGAGCCTGCCGACCTGGATCACGTACGCCTGGTACCTGCCCCTCGCCGTGTTGCCATTGCCGTGGCTGTGGGCGCGGATGCTCCGCAAGTCCCGGGCCGCCGCGGATCTTCATGCCCGCGAGCAGATCACCCGGATTGCCTCGGAAACCGGCGGGGTCATGAAACACGGCGGGTGAGTATCGGGCGAAGTTCTCGCCACAGCCGCAGCCGCAGGGTGAGCAACTGCCCCAACCCGCGGGCGCAGAACTTCAGCAGTTTCCACCGACGGATCGATACCACGCCTGTCTTCCGGGCACGGTGTGATACCTCAACCTCCGCGATCCGATGACCCTTCCAAACCGACACGATCGATACAAAGAGCGACGGCGCCAGGGTCTCGGGCGGAATAAAGGGCTTCATATCGAGCCAGTGATCGCGACGGATGATTTTGAATGGCACGTTCAGGTCTCGGATGCGCGTTCCAAAGAGAGTCCGCACACACACCCGCACCAGGCGCGTCAGGATCAGTCGGAATACCGGATCCTCACGCCGGCACCGAACCGCGAAAGCGGCATCGCCCGTCCTGGCAGCAAGCCAGAGGTCCCCGAATCGTTCCAAGGGCATCTGCCGGTCACTGTCGATCAGCAACACCCACTCGCCCCTCGCCTCATCGAGACCTCTTCGAAGGGCCGGACCGTGCCCCGCGTTGGCCTGATGGATCACGCGCAGACGGGGTTCCGCCGCGGCGAGTGTGTCGAGGTTCTCACCTGTGCGGTCGCGGCTCCCGTCATTCACCACGATCAGCTCGCACGTGGCGACGATCGGAAAGACCTCCCGCACCACATCGGTCACGGCGTCGGTGATCGCGCCCTCTTCGTTGTACGCCGGGCAGATCACCGAGAGTTCAATCGTTGGGGTCGGTTCGACGCACGGGCGCTTCATCATTGCCTGAGAGTGTGGATGGAAAAGACATATCCGTACGGCCAGGTATTCTGGCCGTGCGGCGGCGTGGGAACGACATCGTACTGTTCGGCGAGCAGCGCATTCACCAGGCCGGCGCGTCGGCGGAACTCATCGCGTGCTTCCCAGGGTGTGTTCTGCGCGTTCCCGAGTCGAACGATGAACTCGGGCGGGTCGGCGGCGAACTTCAGCAACCACCGATCGAACTCCTCGCGGGACACGGCATACACCGGCGTGTCGTACACCGTCCAGTCATACGGGCGGATGCCCGCACGAGCGGCGGCGGAGTAGAGCGGCGCCCGGTTGCCGCAGACCCACAGCCTCTTGACGCCTTGTCCCGCGTCGAGTTCGGTGAGCAGTTCCACGATGAAACCTGTCTGCATCCTCGCGTTGCTCGCAAAGTCGTTCCGAGTCGCGATGGGCCACACCAGCATCCATGACTGCCACGCGAGAAGTCCGCTCAACCCCCACCCGGCCGCGGCGGGCCACCATCGCCACGGGACACTGCCAATCCGGGCGACGGCGTACGCACCAACGAAGAACGCCGGGAGCACGAACTGAAAGACATAGAAGGATTGGATCTTGCGAGTAGCCGCCGCCACGAGCACGGCAAGCAGCAAGTACAGGGCGGCGCAGAGGCATTCCATCCGTGAGGAGTTCGATGTCGGTTCACGGTTTCTCCAGCGAAACCCAAGCACCATCAACACCGCCGATGCAGCCGCGGCAAGCCGGAAGAGGTCGCACGCCGGGTTCTCCTGACGAAAGTACTCGCCGATCGGGGTGATCGATCGGAAGTAGGTTCCGTAGCGAGAGTTGAACGCAAGCACCGCGAAGATAAAGTCGCCGATCGAAGAACCGGAAGCAATCACGAGCAGGAGCCATGCGAAAGCGGTCGCCGAGGCCGCTCCCAACGTCCAGACAACAGCACTCATCCAGGCCGGCCATCGGCGGTTCACGAGCCTGGCACCGATTCCGACCGAAGCGATCAACGCGAGCATGCCGCCCCCGATGATGCTTGTGGGTCTCCAGAATGGCGCGGATGCGAGAAGCACGCCAGCAACGACCGCCGCGATGCGCATGCGCCGATCCGTTCGGCGGAGAGCCAGTCCCAGCGCAACCAGCCCCGCAGCTTCAAGCGTCAGCGCGGCAACAGCCGCGATGCCATTCTGCGCCGCATCAAGGCGAGCATCGAGGGAGATCGCCGCCGCGGCGGCGACAAGACCGCTGACTCCGAGGATTCTCCAGGGCTGCAGATCTCGGGCCACGATTAGAATCGCGACAAGGATGCCCGCAATGGATGCCGCGTATATCAGGAGAGTGCCGATCTTTAGACCGAGAAACTCTGCCCCATCATGTCCCAGTCCGTGCCAGGGAAGGAGAGCGAGATACACCGCTGGTGGTTTGTGATCCCAGTAGTTGCCCAGCAGGGACAGGCGGCCGCTCTCACACCAACGGCGCGATACTTCCCAGTAGACTCCCAGATCAGTACCTATGAAGACTCGAAAATAGGGCCAATAACAGAGCGCAACCAGCCCAACGACCGAACATACCGCGGCACAGAGGGCGAGTGTCGTCCCGAACGCATGGCGAGTCAGGGTCATGGGTCTTCAATGCGTACCCGAAGAACGATCCAACTCAGTCTTTCAGTTGTTTGAGTTCATCTCGAAGAATTGCAGCGAGTTCGTAGTTTTCCGCTTCGACCGCCTCGGCAAGTCTTTTCTTGAGTTCGGCTTTCTGCGAGAGAGGGAGTTTGGGGACCAGTTGTTCCCGAATCTGTCGAAGCATCTCGGCCTCCGGTGACTGCTCGTAGGCCTGGGGGCGTCCGGCTTCGGAGTAAATGTGCTTGAGAAGATCGAGGCCTTCATCCAAAACCAAGAGTGCCGCTTTCGGCTCGTTGTCGGCGAGTGCCATGCTGGCGAGCGCGCGGCCTTTCATCATGACGACGTAAGGGCGATATTGTTCGAGTATTGTTTGGTCTTCTTCAGTTGCCGCGTGCTCTCTGCAAAAATCGATGACCCGCAGGTTACGCGCTGCATCACGGGCGGCACGCTCAAAATCCTCGCAAGCGAGTAAAGCCAGAGATCGTTGGTTGTATTGAGCCATCTCCTCACGGAGTTGACGGCATTCTTCGGGCGATAGAGAGAACTCTCCGGCATCTTCGATGGAAGGAGCGTCCGGATCGGATTGCTCGCGTTTATCCTGCCGACCGCCACGAACTTCCTCCAACCTCTGTTCAAAGTGGTCGAGAAGGCTGGCTAGATCAAATGGTCTTTGACCATCCGGACGCCCATCAAGAAGCATCTGGATCAACCCGAGATCCAAGCGAACCTGGATGCGAGGTTCACCATCCTGCCCTTCGATCACACGGGCGAGAACTTGTCCCGATTGAAAGGGCCATTCTGACAGTAACTTAGAAATATCGTAAATCATGCTCCAAGATTCCCGGACCTTACAGGCCGAGCTGTTTGCCGGCTGAGAATCAGGTTACGCCATTGGGGAGATGACTGCCGGAGTTTGGGGCGTGGAAACCCTGTCGAATAGTCGGGATGGAGTAATGGAGGGGGAGCAGGGCAGACAATTTTGACAATTTTCAACAAAATTGGAAGATTTCCCTTGCGGATTCAAAAACGTGTGGCAGGTTGTATGCTGGAAGGATTGCGCACCGTCGTATCAAGGTGCGAAATCCGCAAGTCGATGAAACCCCGAGAGGGGAAGAGACGGATACTTGGACGCTACTCGGGCCATCATGGCCCAGTGTGTTCCCAGCATCGAGACGAGATGGGAAGCCCGATCGAGGACCGGTGGCACTGCTTGAAGCCGGGTTCGGGTGAGGAGTGGGTAGCACGGCGGTTCTCGCCGGGAAAGTGGGTTTTCAGTGAGTCAGGCCCGCGTAGGAACGATGACAAAGGCTCATTCCGCAAGCCGAACCGCGTACAACGACCTTCAGGTCTACATGCGCGAAATCAACGGTTCAGCCCTTCTGACTCCCGAAGAGGAGAAGGAACTGGGTTGGGCCATCATCAACGACAACTGTCCCCACGCACGGGAAAGGATGATCAGAGCGAACTTGCGACTTGTTGTTGCTATCGCCAAGAAATACACAAACCGCGGCCTGGCCCTCGCAGACCTGATTGAAGAAGGCAATATCGGGCTGATGCGGGCGGTCGAGGGTTTTGACCCTGCCCAGGGTGCCCGTTTTAGCACCTATGCCTCTTGGTGGATCAAGCAAGCAATCAAGCGGGCATTGCTCAATGCGGGCCAACCCGTCCATATCCCTGCCTATATGGTCGAGTTGGTTGCGAAATGGCGCATCGCATACAGGCGATTTGAATCAGAAAACGGACGTGCCCCGACGATGCCCGAGCTCGCCATCGCCATGGATCTTCCGCTCAAGAAAGTGCGGATGATCCGTCGGGCCATCAAGGCCATTCAAGGCCCGGTGGCGACAGCATCACGCGAAGGGACTGCGGATGTCGCCAGTTTGAGCGACATCATCGCTGATCCCCGCACCGGAACCCCCGAAGAGCGGATGCTCCGCACGGAAGAGACAACCCTGCTCCTGCAACTGCTCAAGACGATCGATGACCGGGAGGCCCGAGTTCTCCGGCTGAGGTTCGGGCTGGACGGTGCCGAGCCGCTCTCGCTCAAGCAGATCTCCGATGACATGCAGTTGAGTCGTGAGCGTGTCAGGCAGATCGCCGATGAGGCGCTGACCAAACTCCACGAGCGACTCCGAAAGGCGCGCACGGGCGAGACGGGGCCGATGGAGTCCGATGCGGACGAAACCGCGGAAACCGATGACGCTTGCGCTTCCAGCCGCGCTTGATAGAAGAGTTCATTGTCTCACGGCAACACTCGGACGCCGCGGGACCGCGTCGGTCTGCCTGCCGACCGCTTGTACTTGGGTTTGGCGTCGCGGCGGTGACAGAACACAATCAAATATCGCACGCGAACCGGGTTGCGGTTGCTACCATCGGCCATGATGCACACGACCCGCCGCATGGCGGCACTTCTGGCTATCGCCGCCGCACCATTTGTTCACTCTTTAGTTACGTCGCCCGCACTCGCGGACGATTTCACGGATCGTCTGAACAGAGTCAACGCCGAGATTACATCCAGCCGACGCAGCGATCAGATACTGCTGCCCGTGATTGCAAAGATGACGCCCCCGCCGAAGAGCGTTTCAACACTCCAGTCGGCGATTTTGCTCCCTCCGGATAGGGCGGGGTGGACGGAGGCCCAAGCATGGGCCACGGCACCGACGCAGTCGGCTTTCATCGAGGCTTTAGCGCGGGTGACGCAGGAAAAAGACTGGAAGAAAGCGTATGGCTTCGGGCAACCATACGGGATCGAGGGTGTGGAGCCTGCCCTTGTCCAGGCCGGTTTGTATACTGATCTCGGCGATCCACCGACGCTGGCGGGTGCGAGATTTCTGTACATCGATGGGCTGGACCGCGCGGCCATCCTGGTGCAGGTAGAAGCATCTCGACTGACGGCGGAGGGTCGTGTATCCGATGCCGTCGATCTGCTCACAAACTGGATCTTCTTTGCGAGGCAGATGTGCGACCGCCAGTTCTTTGCGGAAGCGGAATGGGGTCTGCGGCACATGACGGTGGGGTTGGAACGGATACGAGACGTCGTCTACGTTGATTCACGGACAACAAAGAAACTCGACACGGCCCGACTTCGCGGGCAGATCGATCGGCTGAAGGACCAGGGTGAGTATCTTGACCTTGGCCGCATGAAGTTTCCCGGAGGCAATCGAGCGGCGGCGGAGCAGTTGATCGCAAGACTCTACAAGGCCGATGGATCGCCCGATGCACAGCAGTTCGCCGCGACCATGTCGAGGCTGGGGAGCACAAGGCACCCGCTGCGTCTTTTCTCCGAATCCGGCCGTTGGCGGCAGTTGGCGGGCGCCCAGGCTCGGGGCGATGAAGCCCGCTCAGAGGCGACAGCGGTCTTCAGCGACTGGGAGTCTCGCTGGAATATCCCGGATCGATTCGATCGGCACCTGAGCGTGGCGACCGCGTACAGCAGGACAGACACCGCACGGCTCGCGGCGCTCACCGCCGCGACGCCCGACATGTCGCGGCTGATGGACTTTCGTGACCTGGCCCGAGTCGAGAATGCGGGGACGCGGAGCGCGCTGGGAGTAGTGGGGTTCGCCGCGACGAGCAAGAACTTTCCGCCAAGCCTGACACCGATCCGGCCCGCCTGGGTGATGGAAGTGCCGGATGATATCTACAACAACACTCAGCGCGATCGGGGTGGCAAACCCCCTCTCAGCTACTTTGTTCCGGTGCGTGACACGGCCGACATCAACGGTGCCGGCGTGCCCTACGAGATCGAGGTGTTCGTGGTCGGCTCGAACTTCAAGGTCGCGCTCAAGGACGATGTGTTCGTACTCTATTCCTTCGGCTCGGATCTGGCCAAAGGGAACGCCCGTCGCGTGCAGAACGTGCCCGAGCGCGTGGAGGGCGCCGACTACCTGATGTGGCCCCCGGTGATTTCTCTGTTCCGCCAGCACAAACTGGACGCGGGGGACTTCAAGTAACGCAACGCTCGCGCGAGACACACACCATGCCCGCCCACAAAGTCGTCATCATCGGTTCCGGCCCCGCGGGCTGGACCGCGGCCATCTACGCGGCCCGCGCCCAGCTCAACCCCGTGCTCTACTGCGGCGTCCCAAAGCAGGACCCGGGGCCGGTTCTTCCGGGGGGGCAGCTCATGCTCACCACCGAAGTCGAGAACTACCCCGGCTTCGAGCACGGGGTCATGGGACCGGAAATGATGGACAAGTTCCGCAAGCAGGCGGAACGCTTCGGGACACGAGTGATCGAGGAGGATGTAAACCGCCTTGATTTCGCAAAGCGTCCGTTCGAACTCCATACCGACGGCGGGACGGTGCAAGCGCACTCGGTCATCATCGCCACGGGCGCGGTGGCAAACTGGCTCGGCCTGCCCAACGAGATGCGGCTGGCGACCTCGGGCGGGGGTGTCTCGGCGTGCGCGGTCTGTGATGGGGCCCTTCCCGCCTTCAGGAATCAGCCTTTGGCGGTTGTGGGAGGGGGTGACACGGCGATGGAGGAGGCGACCTACCTCACCAAGTTCGCCAGCACGGTCTACCTTATCCATCGCCGAGACACCCTGCGGGCCAGCAAGATCATGCAGGAGAGGTTCCTGTCCCGGCCTAACGCCAAGGTGCTCTTCAACCGCGAGGTGGATGATGTGCTGGGGGGGGAGAAGTGCGAGGGCGTGGTTCTGCGCGACGTGGTGACGGGCGCGAAGGAAACCCTGGCCGTCAAGGGTCTGTTTATCGCAATCGGCCACACGCCCGCGACGAAGTTCCTTGAAGGCAGCGGCATCGAACTGACCCCCAAGGGGTACATCGCGCTCAAGACACGCTCCTCGCACACCAACATCGAGGGTGTCTTCGCCGCGGGCGACGTAGCCGATGAGCACTATCGGCAGGCCGTGACCGCCGCCGGGATGGGGTGCCAGGCCGCGCTCGACGCCGAGCGATGGCTCGCGGCGAAGAACGTTCACTGACGCACCGCATCGCAGGCGCAACAACCTACCCTCTCCGCCCATGCGCATCCTACTGACCAACGACGACGGCATCCGCGCCCCCGGCATCGTGGCGATGTACAACGCCCTCACGGACACGGAAGACAGGTTCGGCGGTCCGATCCTCGATCACACGCCAAACGCCGTAAGCCGCTCACCGCGGAGCGTGGTGCTGCCGATCGCACCGCTGACGGTGCAATCGGCTACAAGCCATGGTGTGACGTTCCACACGCCTCTCATGGTGAAGGATGAAGTCATCACCGATCACATGCGGGGCATCGCGGTGGATGGTCGCCCGGCGGACTGCGTGAAACTCGCCATCGCCAACCTCTGGCCCGACCGCTTCGGCGCCGGGGACAGGCCGGAACTGCTTATTTCCGGGATGAACGCCGGAGCCAACTGCGGGATCAACGTGATCTATTCCGGCACGGTCGCCGCGGCGATCGAGGGTGCATTTCTCGGCGTGCCCAGCATCGCGGTGAGCATGACGCTGGGAAAAGGAACGCCACGCTTTGATGTCGGTGCGGCGTGGGCGAGGAAGGCGATCGACCAACTCCTGCGTGCCGGCCCCCTGTTGCCGCACGAGTGCGTGTCCATCAATATCCCGGTGATCGAGGATCCATCGCTCACGCCCGACTCTCCACCGCCGCCGATGCGGGTCTGCCCGATGAACATCCACGGCCTGGTGGACAAGTATGAACGGCGCACCAGCCCCAACGGCTCGGTCTACTACTGGGCCGCGGGGTACGGGCTGGACTTTCACACCACCGACCGGGGCAGCGACGTCGAGCACCTTTTGGCCGGACACATCACCGTGACCCCCTTGAGGTACGACCTGACCCGTCACGAGACCCTGGCCGCGTGGGACAGGCGGGTCGGTACGTGAGCCGAGGTGAGTCGCCGTAGAATCGGGGATGAAGACCAGCCCGCGATGTTGCTGCACGTTCGCCACTTCCGTCCGTCGCGGAAACGGGGCGTTGATTCTGGCCGTGCTCATCGTGCTGGCGATCGTTCTGTTTCTTTTGTTCGGAAACATGGGTGGCACGTCCTACATGGGGCAGGTGAAGCAGACTCGCGACCAAGGCCGAGAAACGGCACGTCAAATGCAGACCGGACAGATGTCGCTGCTCATCGCGATGTACCGACAGACCAACCGTAAACTCCCCGCCACCCCCGCCGATCTCGAATCGCCCGGGGCGTTCAACGATCCGTGGGGAAAGGAGATGACGTTTTCTTTTGTCGAGTCTCCGCCGCAACCTACAACGGTGAAATATCAATCCGCCGGACCGGATGGTGAGTTCAAGACCGCCGACGATGTGGAGTACACCGATAAACTGCCGTACTAAATTGTTCGCGGCACGACACTCACGAAGGCGATCGGACACAGGTTTCTTGGGTTGTGTTGATCGAGTGCTGCGCAGCGCCTATCCGATCTCGAACGTTTGGTTCAACTCCGGCAAAGCCACGGAGAGATCCCAACGCTGTTTGATCTTTTCGGCAAGGGCTTTGCGCTGCGGGTTCTCTCCATGCGTGAGATACACGCTCGGAGACCCGGCGGCCATCGGCTCCATCCAGCGGATCAGTTCACTCTGACCCGCGTGCGCCGAAAAGCCGCCCAGGGTGTGTATCGTGGCGCGTACGGGGACCATGTCCCGGAAGATGCGAACCTGCTTATCGCCTCTGATAAGAGCGTGCCCCAGGGATCCCGTCGCGGCGTATCCGACCATGACCACTGCAACGCCGCGTCTCCAGACATGATGGCGAAGGTGATGGACGATACGACCGCCGTCGCACATGCCGCCGCCCGCGATGATGATGCAGGGCTCATGCCGATCGTTGAGTTCGCGTGACTCCTCCGGCGACTCGATGAACCGCAGACCGGGTACGTCCTCCACGCCCGCGCGACGCTCGAGGTCGGCCGCGGCTTCGGCGTCGAACAGGTCGGCGTGCTGCGAATACAGCTTCGTCGCCTTGATCGCCATTGGGCTGTCCAGATAGATGGGGAATCGGGGCAGCGTGCCCTCGCGGATCAGGCCCGAAAGGGCGTGGAGAATCAGTTGCGTGCGGCCGATGGAAAAGGCGGGGATGAGGATCTTCTCCTTCTGCCAGATCGCCCTGTGGATGATCTCACGGAACTCCTTCAACGTCGCTTCGGCGGGGCGATGGTCCCGATCGCCATAGGTGGATTCAAGAAAGACGATGTCGGCCCGCCTCGGCGGATCGGGGTCACGGAGGATCGGGGTTCCCCATCTTCCGATGTCGGCGGAAAAGACGACCGTGCGGCTCGTGCCGCGGTCTTCGATCACCATTTCGACACTCGCGGATCCGAGGATGTGGCCGGCCTCGAACAGACGGATGGAGATCCCATCGGCAATCTCTCGCTGTTCTCCATATCCGAGAGTGCGTACACACGGGCCGATGGCGATGAGATCTTCCACCGCGTAAAGAGGAGTAACCGGAGGTCTGCCCTCTCGCTCCCGGTACTTATTCTCTCTCGCCGCATCGTTCTCCTGGATGCGAGCCGAGTCCTCCAGCACGAGCCGGGCGAAATCCACTGTCGCCGGCGTGGCGTGAATCGGGGCGCGGTAGCCTCGCTTGCCGAGCAGTCCGAAACGTCCGCAATGATCCAGATGCGCATGGGTGAGAACGGCGGCATCAACTCGAACCGGATCCACCGGCCCGAGGTCGGAGTTGCGGGCCTCGGCCGAGCCGCGACCCTGAAACATGCCGCAGTCTACGAGCACCCGTGCACGTGTCGTCTCCACCAGGTAGCACGAACCGGTCACCTCGCCCCCAGCCGCGCCACAGACTGTAATTCGCATAGGTATCTTGCCTGACCCGTTGCCGATGCGCGGCGACGATCACCGCGGCATCGGCACGATAGGATGGGAGACGTTGACAGGGCAGATCATTCTGCCCAGGTTCTTGCAGCGACGCCCGCCTCGCCTCAGCATCCCGATTCCCAGAAAGTAAAGAAAGTCTCCACGTCAGCGCCTTCGGTCGCCCCATCCCCATTGATATCGGCTTCGCCCGCTTCCCAATCGGCGTAGAAAGACTCGACGTCGGCGCCGTCTATACCGCCATCACCGTTCCAGTCTGAGGGGCAGCGTCCGCACGCGGGGTATGAGCCGATCAGAGTTGCATCGATCGTGCCGGGTACCAGAAGTTCTGCCAACCCCAGCCCGCCGAGCGCTACATCGGGCAAGCCCGCGGAGTTCGGCTGATACCCGGGGTCAACCTGGGAGCGGCGGTAGAGGATCGAGGCTCCGCCGCGGAAAGTCTGTCTTGCCCCGGCGCGATACGCGTGATACGCCGCCACCGCAAAGGCGCCGGGGTTTGGTGTCGCGCCCGGATCGGCACAGAACGCGAGTAAGGATGGAAAGGTCGTCACATCACCGGGGTGATCGCTGATCGAATCCGCGTGATAGCCGCCCCAATCGCCCCTGGTTGTTCCAGCGGAAAAGACCGTGTGCAATCGCGGGCTGTTGTCATCATTCCACGCGCAGTTCGAGAGAGCGAGGTTGCTGAGATTCGTTCGCCAACCCGGGTCGTGCCGATACTCACCGATCAGCAGAAGCGGGTACAGCGTGACAAACGAGGGGAGGAACGCACCTCCGTTGCTCGTGACACCTCGTCCAACGACAAAGGTCGCCAGGGGCCATGCGGAACGGTCGAGCCACCGATCGGCTGCTTGGATGCCTGTCCCCACTCCGTACGCCCCTGCTTGCTCCGCGAACAGGACGCCCTCATGCCACCCACCCGATGCCGAGGCCAGGTCCGGCCCACCGCTCGCAAGAGCCTTGAGGTACATTCGGCTCGTGCCGGGTTGAAAGAACGCGTCCCAGTTGGTGGTGCCGCAGATGATCGTTTCCGCGGCGGCTCGGATTTCAGGATCGCCGGGAAAATAAGCCCTTGCTCTCGCGGCGGCGAGAATGATCTTCATCGTGCTCATGGTGCTGAACTCAGCATCCCAGCCCGGCTTGGCCCCGCCAGTCGCGGGGTCGATCCAATGCCTGAAGATTCCATCAACTGTGCGCGCCGGCCCAGGCCCCGGAGCTCGCCCGGCATACCGCGTCAGTATGCGCTTCACAAGGGGTAATGCTTCAGCATCACCGTGCACGCGATGATTCGCGAGGAGCAGCAGAATGGTCCATGCCGCGGCATCAGGTGTTGCCGGGTGGAAGCGGTTCCAGCCGAGTTGAACATCACCGTCGATGACCCAGCCCGGCGGTTCGCCGTCGGGACTGATCAGGCTTTTCCCGAATCGAACAACCTGCGCGAACTCGTCCGCCGCCCATCCATGGAAAGACAATCTTGTATCGGAAGCGTCCGCGATCGTGAGGGCAAGCCCGGATGAGAGCGTCGCGAGGAGCCTGCCGTCGGGTGTCGCGCAGAGACCTCGCACGGCCTGGTCCGCGGTCCAGTATATCGTGGGCGAGAATGACTGCAGCCCACGGGCCATGGCAGGGGTGAGAAAGGAGACTCGCGGTGCCGCCGAATCCCCTCCGGTGGTGTGCGCGATATAGAGGCCCGCCTGGCCCGCCCCGCCGTAGTGGTCGCCCCAGGTGATCGCACCGATGCCCTCGGGCACAGTTCCGAGCGGGTTGAAGGACAAGGACGCCCCTCCAATTGAGGCCCGGCTGAGTTGCGTCTCGTTGCCCGCCAGGAGCATCCCGGCTTCGCGATCCACGGCGAGCGCGATGGGTGAGGACGCGGCACCAAAGGCAGCGTTGGTGATGAGCGTGCCGACGGGGTCATTCCTTCCCGCGAGATACACACGCACGACTGCGCCGTACCCGATGTACAGCCGCCCCTTGTGATGGACCATGCGTGGCAGTGCGTTCGTGCCGATCCCGCCGAGCTCGATGCGCTGGAAGACGCGGAGTTCGCCGGTAAGGGTGTCTAATCGCACCACGGCGTCCGATGGCTGGCCGTCCGGTGCAGAGATCGAATCGGCGACGGCGAGAAAGAGGAGCCGTCCGGAATCACTGAAGGCCGCCGCGATCGGTCCATCGGCATCGGTGTTGAAGTTCATCCACGGGAGCAGAGCCAAGAGTTCTGCGCGTGTGACGGTGCGGATCAGTTCCTGATTGTGTGAACGCAGTTCCACCGTGTCCGCACGCGAATCGACAACGGCGTACCAACCGTTGAGGGCGGCGGCAGCGCAGGAAGGCAGAGAACCCTCGCCGGGCCAGGGTGTCACCATCGGCTGAGCCCACACCAGCCCGCAGGCTGCAATCCCGGTCACGATCGTTGACAGTCTCATCATTGGCGCTGCTCCGAACCCCCGGGCACGGCCCGTACAGTCTGAACGTGACCACACCGACACTGACCCAAGATGGTACGGGCCTCATCGTGCACGACCCGTGGCTGGAGCCGTACGCGGACAGTCTTCGAGCACGTTATCGGCGATTCGTGGAATCACGGAGTCGGATTGAAGCCGTGGCCGGCTCGCTCGGGACATTCGCGCGTGGGCATGACTATTTGGGATTCACACGCGGGATGAAAGATGGTGAGCCGGGCGTGTGGTATCGGGAGTGGGCCCCCGGGGCCAAGGGCCTGTTTCTCACCGGTGACTTCAACGACTGGAACCGCTTCTCGCACATGCTGAACCGGGATGATGCCGGCGTCTGGAGCATCTTTCTGCCCGATCGGCAGTACAACAGGACACTGCGGCACGAGTCGAGAGTCAAGGTCTTCGTGATGACCCCGCGGGGTGACTCCGATCGCATTCCCGCTTATGCGCGCCGGGTCGTGTTCGATGAGAAAGGGCAGCACGCCGCCGCGGTGCTGTGGTTCCCGCCTCCGTTTCGATGGGCGCACACCGCACCACCTCCGCCGCGATCCCCGAGGATCTACGAGGCCCATGTGGGAATGGCCCCTGAAGAAGGGCGGATCGGGACCTTCCGCGAGTTCGAGCGGAACGTGCTTCCCCGGATCGCGCGCGGCGGGTACAACACGGTGCAACTGATGGCGGTGCAGGAACACCCGTACTACGGGAGTTTCGGGTACCACGTCAGCAACTTCTTCGCTGTTTCCTCACGCTTTGGAACGCCCGACGATTTCAAACGGCTGGTGGACGCGGCGCACGGGCTGGGCCTGCGCGTTGTGATGGACCTGGTGCATAGTCACAGCGTCAAGAACACGGTCGAGGGGCTGAACGGATTCGACGGGACGGACCACCAGTACTTCCACGCGGGCGGCCGTGGGGAGCACCCCGCGTGGGATTCACTTCTCTTTGACTACGGCAAGCTCGAGGTTCAACGATTCCTGCTGAGCAACGTTCGGTATTGGCTGGAGGAGTACAACCTCGACGGCTTCCGTTTCGACGGCGTCACGAGCATGCTGTACCTTCATCACGGCTTGGGGCACGGGTTTCATTCGTACGATGATTATCTGAGGCACGGGATCGATGATGACGCCGTTGCCTACCTGCAACTCGCGGCGGAAACGGCCCATGCCGTGAAGCCCGCGGCGACGCTCATCGCCGAAGATGTTTCGGGAATGGTGGGGTTGTGTCGACCCGTGGCCGAGGGCGGACTTGGGTTTGACTATCGACTGGCGATGGGCCTTCCGGACTACTGGGTCCGTCAAATGAAGGAGGTGAGGGACGAGGATCGGCGCATGGGCGAGATGTTCGGCACGCTCTGCAACCGGCGGCATATGGAAGCGCATATCGCCTACTGCGAGAGCCACGACCAGTCGCTGGTGGGTGACAAGACCATCGCCTTCTGGCTCATGGATAAAGAAATGTACACCAGCATGTCCGTGTCCACGCCGAGCCTGATCGTGGACCGGGGGATCGCGCTCCACAAGATGATCCGATTGGTCACGTTCGCGCTGGGTGGAGAAGGCTGGCTGAACTTCATGGGGAACGAGTTCGGACACCCGGAGTGGGTGGACTTTCCCCGGGAGGGAAACAACTGGTCGTACCACTACTGCCGAAGGCAGTGGTCACTCTCGGAGCGCGATGACCTGAGATACAAGGGCTTGCTCGAGTTTGATCGGGCGATGAACACGCTCGACATCAGCCATGCGTTGCTTGCGGCCTCCCAGGCGGAGAAAGTCCTGGAACACGAGGACTCGCAGTTGCTGGCCTTCCGCCGCGGCGGCCTGACCTTTGTGTTCAACTGGCACCCCGCGCGTTCTCAGGAAGGCCTGCGGGTGCCTGTCACCGCGCCCGTCGATCACACCCTCTGCTTGAACACGGATGATTCGGTCTTTGGCGGTTTCGGGCACGTCATGCCGGGGCAGAATTACCCCGTGGCGAAGGACGATGGCGGGAGTTACGTGCGGATTTATCTGCCCGCACGGTCGGCGCAGGTTCTCATGACACGCGGGTCGTAGCGCCGTCGTGTACTTCCATGGTGAGAAGTGAGCACCGATTACGAACTGCACGTTCCTTTTCGACGTGAACATCCTTGGACGACGAACGTGCGGCAAACCAGGCGGGATGGAGCAACACATGACGATGACTCCGCAGCGTTGGGATGAAATCAATCGTTATCTTCACGATGTCTTCGGGCGTGTGAACGGCGAGGGAGGGGATCCGCAACTCGCCGACATCACGGTAAGGGCACGCGCTCGCGGCCTTCCTACTCCAACCGTTTCCGCCGATGTGGGCCGATTGCTGCTCGTGCTGTCGCTGACCGCGACGCGCGGCCCCGATGCCGCGGGCCGGATCATCGAGGTCGGAACGCTCTTCGGACACTCGGGAATCTGGCTTGCTCGGGGGCTGCCCGATGGGGGCACGTTGCACACCATCGAGATCGAGGACCTTCATGCGGACTTTGCCGCCGAGGAGTTCGCGGCGGCCGGGGTTGCGTCGAAAGTCCGGCAGGAACGCGGCCCGGCGCTCGAAGTGCTTCAGCGCCTGGCACGCACGCTCGGACCGACTTCAGTGGACATGGTCTTTCTCGACGCGGTAAAGACCGAATACACCGCATACCTCGAACTCTGCAGGCCACTCCTCCGGCCGGGAGGGTTTCTGATCGCGGACAACGCGCTCATGGCGGATTGGTGGATCGACGATCCGCCCGGCAGTCATCCCGGGCGCGACGCAATGGACGCGTTCAACAGGCGTATCGCCGCGGACCCGGAGTTTGATGCCGCGTGCGTTCCCGCACGCGCGGGTGTGACTATCGCCCGCAAGCGGACGTGACATCCGGGCAGCCCCTCAAAAAATCAAATCGTGGTGGCCCCCCTGAACCCCGGACGGGCAATGGGAACAATACCTTTCAACTCGTCGAGCCGTTCAACGAGCACTTCGTTGTCTTCAACTCCGGTTCTACCGTGAGTTCATGAATCTTGCCATCATCGGATTGGGGAACATGGGTTTAGGGATCCTCCGGGGCGCGCTTCGCGCGGGATTGCTTCGAGCCACGGATGTGGCCGTGGCGGAGCCTGATGAAGCAAAGCGCCGCGTAGCCGCGGAGTTAGGCACGGCGGTGATGGAACGCGGTCCCGAAGTCGCTGCGTGGTTGAAAGAGAGGGGCCTGGGGCAGTTGCTGCTGGCGGTGAAGCCCCAGATGCTGGATGCGGCTGTAGCGGGGTTGGGGGAAGGGCTGCCTCGCGGCACCGTGGCGATTTCGATCTTGGCGGGCACGCCGATCAAGCGGGTTCAAGCGGCGCTCGGCGGCGGTGTGCCGGTTGTGCGAGCCATGCCCAATTTGCCCGCGGCGATCGGGCAGGGGGCGACGGCGCTCTGCCGCGGCCCGGGGGCGACTGAGAAGGATGCCGATTTTGCTCGTGAGTTGTTCCGGGCGATCGGGCCGTTGGTGGTTGATCTCGAAGAAGGATTGATAGATGCATTTACAGCCATCGCCGGCTCTGGCCCGGCCTACTTCTTCTACCTCGCGGAAGCGATGGAGAACGCCGCGGCGGCTCAGGGGCTGACAGGCGATCGGTGCGGTGCGATCGTGCGTCAAACGCTCTTGGGGGCTGCGATGATGTACGCCGGGAGTGAGTCGGCACCCGCCGCGATGCGTGCTGCCGTCACCAGCAAAGGAGGCACAACGGCCGCGGCGGTGGGGGTGCTGGATCAGGCCGTCGTCATGGCCACGTTGGAGCGGGCGATGCTGGCGGCGCGTGATCGAGGGCGGGACTTGGGTTCGTGAAAGGGTGCGGGCAGAGCACGCCTGGGGCATTTCACTGTGGCGGACCTTTGGTGAGCAGTTCGTAGACTTCGAGCGCGACGCCGCGCAGGTCGGGGCGGTTTTGCAGACGAGAAATGGCTTCGGCCTGCCTCCCCGACTTGGCGAGGAGCAGCGCAACCAGGCCATCGTGATCGGAATAGCGGTTCCAGTAGGCATCGTTCTGCCAACGCTGCGGCCCGGCGAGGGCGAGTGTCATGGCCTCGGCGATGCGTCCGTTGGCGTGGGCTTCCTCGGCTGCGCGGAAGGCAACGCGGCCCACGCTGATCCAGAAAATCTCCATCTCGCCCTGGTGGGGCAGTTGAGGGTCCAGAATCGCCGCCGCATCCAAAACCGCGCCGGCGAGGGCCGTAGCGTCCACGCTCTTGACCGCGCCGGAGGAGACAGCATCGAGGTGCCGGTTGGCGGCATCCAGGGCATCGCCGAGTTGGAGTTCCTTCTTTTTGAAGGCGGCGACAATTTCAAGGGCCGCGGGGCCGCGGCCGCCGGCCGGAGCGGTGATGATGGCGGCGATTTCAGCCATGCGCTGCTCGGGAGGCTTGCACGCCACGAGCGTGAGCAGAAGGGCCGCGCCGAGCACGTAGCGAAGGAATGGGGGAAGCAACATCTCTGGATGGTACCGGGCAGGAGGCGGGTGGTTTCATTGAAGTTTGCCGCAGTGCGGGGCGGCGTGCCGATACCTACGCACGATATGGTCCGCACGCGATCCAATACGGAGAATGTTCCTACATTGCCGCCGGCGCTTGCAGCGCTCGGGCCGCAGTTCCGTGGCTTTCTGCGGGTGGAGTGCGGCCTGAGCGAGAATACGCTGGATGCGTACGGACGGGATGTACGGTACCTGCTGGAGTCGCTGGCGGGGCTTGGGGCGAAAAGCCTGGGTGCGACGACACGAGTGAGCGTTGAGAAGCATGTGCAGAGTCTTCGCTCAGCGCGAGGACTCTCGGCGGAGTCGGTGGTGCGGCATCTTGCTTCCGTGCGGGTGTTTTTCCGCTGGGCTGTTGCAACAGGGCGCACGGTCGAAGACCCGACGCTGGTCTTGGATCGTCCGCACCGCTGGAGGCGCTTGCCCGATGTTCTTTCGCCACAGTCGATGCAGAAGTTGGTTTCGACACCGCTCGAGCAGGATCTGTACGCGGGTGATGAGCGACTGCGACTCAGAGATGCGGCGCTCCTTGAACTGATGTACGCCAGTGGTTTGAGGGCATCCGAAGTATGCTCCCTTGATATGGCTGACGTGGTGGAGACGGTGGGGGTGCTCCGGGTGAGCGGCAAAGGGGGGAAACAACGCCTTGTGCCCATGGGGGCGCCCGCGAAAGAAACGTTGGGGCAGTACCTGAGCGTGGCCAGACCTGCTCTCGCGGGATCGCGGGCGGTGAAGGCATTGCTGTTGTCAGTCCGGGGGCGTGCGTTGACACGGATCGCGGTGTGGCAAATTGTGCGGCGCAACGCTCGGGGCGCTGGGCTGAATCATGTTCACCCCCACATGCTGCGTCACAGTTTCGCCACCCACCTGCTCATGGGCGGGGCGGATTTGCGAGTGGTCCAGGAACTGCTCGGCCACGCCGACATCGCAACAACGCAAATCTACACGCACGTCGATTCAACGCGGGCCAAGGCGGTTCACCGGAAGCATCATCCGAGGGCCTGATTCATGAAGAAATGAATAGGCGCATCGTTGAACGCCGATCTCCACGGCAGGTTCGTCCGTTTCTGTTCAGGCCGCCTGGTTCGATCCATCCGTTGCGGCTGCTGCAAGCAAGTACGACACCGCCTCCGACGCGATGCGCCGGGGTGAATCGAGCAGCGTGGCCATTTCGAGCGGCGTCAGGCCGTGTTCGCGCGAAAAGTCGATGAAGAGGCCGAGCGCCAGTCTGGCACGCGTATCCCGCAGAGCGGGCACGATTTGCTGCGTGGCGAACATTTCATTCTCTCGCCGGGCGAGGTGGCGCACATAATCGCGATGTGGAACATCGCGTTGCGAAAGCCATTCGATGATCGGGTTGCGGGAGGGGAGCCGGCGGCGCTCGCTCTTCACCCAACCAGCGAGTTCTATTTCCGGATCGGGGAGGGCGTCGATCGGCGGTTTCGCCTCGATCAAGCGAGAAGGAGGCTCGTACCTGAAGGGAAACGGGCCTGCTCCCTCTCCGTGTGCAGGATCAAACTCGAAATCGGATTCGCGCGTTAACCGCAGCATGGGCATCCACCTTCCCGGGTGCTCGTGGCTGTGCGAACGCACCGCCCCGAGCGCGGCCACCTTACTGGGCGATGGAGTACGGTGCGGATTCGAATCATCGGCCCACCACGGCCGAGACGTTCCGACGCCACCACCCGTCAACAACACCAAGAGTCTGTCGGACCCGTCGTAATCCGACAGACCGGAGAGAGATGAGACACGCCGGTGCCGGGGATGTCACCCCGTACGGTAGAGTTCGACAAGGAGCCGAACATGCTCACACCAGATTTCCAAAGGCCTGTCGTCCGCGGTTACGCGGCCGACAGACCGGAGAGAGAGAGAGACTTCCCAAGACAATCGGCGAGATTCCTTTCACGCCATACTTTCGGGCCGTCAATGGCCGCACCTTGATTTCAGAGTCCATCCTGCGGAGCCGACCGTCCACTGGCCGGGGTTGAGCAACCTCTCATGCAGATAGACCACATCGGTGTGTGGAATGGCTCTAGGGAGAAGCACCCAAAGATAGAATCGAACGAAAACCATTGCGAACGAATGACGCAAAACACTGAAAATCATGGGTAATCGTGAGAGATGGCAACCCGGTGCGCTCCGTTTACATGCTCCCTAACAGGGCACAACCTGTGGAGTGATTTCCTCGCGTTGCGCCTATCATGAGCCTCGTTTGGGAATGGAGCACAATCAACGCGCTCACGCGAGCGCTGGGAGTTTGAGCATGGCGGTTCGCATCGGTATCAATGGGTTCGGTCGCATCGGTCGGTTGGTGTATCGCATCGGTGCCGAGAACGGCATTGAGGTGGTGGCACTCAATGACCTGGTGCCCGCGGACAACTTGGCTTATCTCCTGAAGTTCGACACGATGCATGGTCGTTTCCGGTTGAACGGACAGCCTGCATCCATCTCCGCCACGGAGAACTCGTTCACGGTGAACGGCAAAGTGACGAAGACGATGGCCGAGAAAGATCCGGCGAAACTCCCGTGGAAGGAACTCGGGGTTGACTACGTGCTTGAATCAACCGGCCTCTTCACCGAGTTTGAGAAAGCAAGCCTGCACATCTCCGGCGGTGGAGCGAAGCGTGTGATCATCTCAGCGCCGACCAAGAGCGATACGGCGCAGGTGCCCACGCTCTGCCTGGGTGTGAATCACGAGAAGTACGATCCCGCGAAGCACACCGTCATCAGCAACGCCAGTTGCACGACCAACTGCCTCGCGCCCATCGCCAAGGTCATCCACGATACCTTTGGTTTGGAGGAAGGCCTGATGACGACCATCCACGCCGTCACCGCCACCCAGCCCACCCAGGACGGGCCGAGCAAGAAGGATTGGCGGGGCGGGCGTAACGCCTATCAGAACATCATCCCCTCCAGCACCGGCGCTGCGAAGGCGGTCGCGCTGTGCATCCCTGAACTCAAGGGGAAACTCACGGGCATGTCGTTCCGCATTCCCACGGCCGATGTGTCCGCCGTTGATCTGACTTTCAAGACGGCCCGGGACACCGGTCTGGCCGAGATCAACGCGGCGATGAAGCAGGCCAGCGAAGGAACGATGAAGGGCGTGCTGGCGTACACCGATGAGGAAGTGGTATCGAGCGACTTCATCGGCGACCGGCACAGCAGCATCTACGATGCCAAGGCCGGCATCGAACTCAACAAGCGGTTCTTCAAGGTCGTGAGTTGGTACGACAACGAGGCAGGCTACGCGACGCGATGCGTAGACATGATCAGGATGATGGCCATGAAGGACGGCATCAAGTAAGAGTGAATCAGACCAGCCGGGCCGTGATGCTCCACGGCGGGGCGTTCAGAGACCCTTCAACCGCCGCCGTTTCCACGGCGGCGGTTTCATTCTGTCGAGTGACGCGGTAGCGGGTCAGTGTGTACTCCCCGCGCTCATAGCCGAACCCGTCTCCGGCATCCTCGTACACCTCACCCAGGGCCGAGCCATGGTCGAGTGCGGCGACCAGGAGCAGTTCGCGCGGAGCGGGCTGACCCGTCCACTCCCGAACCGGCCCGACAGGCACCGCCGAGCCGGGCCTCAGATAGAGCCGTGGCAAGTCCGGGTCGGTTTCGTCGACGACATCGAAGGGGCGCCATGGCAGCGGCGGTGGCCCGCCGCGGATATCGGGGTGAACCTCGCACTGCACCAGCACATCCGGACCGAGGAGGAAAGCAGTGTCGATCGTGCGCAGCCGTGGATTCGCCGGGTCGGCGGTGAAAACAGGTCTGACCACAGGTTCGCCTGTGAGGTGGGCGTGCCGGAAGAGGGTGTACAAGTAAGGGAGAAGCCGATACCGCCGCGTGAGTGCAAGGCGGCACGTTCGCTCGCAATCATCACCAAAGACCCACGGCTCGTGAGGCCTGGTAGTTTTTTCCGAGTGGGCCCGAGCAAAGGGAAGAAGTGCACCGATCCCCATCCAGCGGGCGAAGAGCGCCGCATCAGCATCTCCGATGAAACCGCCGATATCGGGACCCGCGAAGGGCTGTCCCGAGAGTCCCAGGTTGAGCGCCATGGGGATGGACCACCGCAGGTGGTTCCAGTCGCTCCGGTTATCCCCCGTCCAAGTCGCGGCGAACCGGTGCCCGCCGAGGAAGTTTGAGCGCGTCAACAGGAATGGCCGTCGATCAGGGCGGGCCGCAGCGATTCCTTCGCGTGACGCCCGCACCATCATCATCCCGTAGATATTGTGGTACATGGCGTGGTCGCCCGGGCCGCCGAGCTCCGGGTCGGCCCGGTGCTGATTCGAGACCGGCATCGTTTTTTCGACGCCACCGAAAACGGCCGGTTCGTTCATGTCGTTCCAGACGCCGTCCATGCCTGCACGCAGGAAAGGTTCGTACAAACCCGCCCACCAGCGCCGCGTTTCGTTCCTCGTGAAATCGGGGAAGGCGCACTCGCCCGGCCAGACGTTTCCCCGGTATTCCGCGCCCGAAGCCGTCGTGACAAAGTGTCCTCCGTCGCGACCCTCGGCGTAGACGCGGTCGAGCGGATCGACCTTTACGCCCGGATCAATCATGTAGATCGTGCGGAATCCGGATGCCGCGAGTTCGGCGTTGAGTCCTGCCGGGTCGGGAAACTTGTTCGCGTCGAACGTAAAGACGCGGAAGCCATTCATGTAGTCGATGTCGAGCCAGATGACATCGCAAGGCATGTTGCGCGAACGGAACTCCGCCGCGATGCGCCGCACTTCCCCCTCCGGTTCGTAACTCCAACGGCACTGGTGATATCCAAGGGACCACAAGGGTGGCATGGGCATCCGCCCCGTGAGATCGGAGAGCGCACGCACCACACCCATGGGGTCGGGCCGTTCGATCACCGTGACCGCCGGGGAGGGACCGAAGACCCGCACGAGGATGCGTCGGTCCAGATTGATCTGGGCACGATAGGTTGTTTCGATCAGAACGCCGAACGCGGAGCCATCCGGTCGCACCGCCAGAATGAAGGGATGAGATTGGTACAAATTCCGGCTTTTCGCGTTGTAATCGAAGTGGTCATTGTTCCAGAGAAGGGTCGATTCGCCGTTGCGCAGCAGCGGGCCGACCTGCTCGCCGGTTCCGTACAACGAGACGCCCGGCCCGGTTTCGATCTGCACCCATGATTCCTTGCCCCGTCGCGAGAAGGCGGGTCGCACCCGCCAACCCGAGGGCACGGGGCCTTGCGCGGTGGGCTGTGCTTCGTACGCGGGGAACGGCGGCGTCGGCGCCATCACCGCCGCGGGATCGCGGAATCTTGCAATGCTCGGGCCGATCAAGACAGGCCCGCGGTCGTATCGGCGGTGGAGCGGTGTGTTCATGGGTCGCGTGATCGCATCCTCGGGTGTTGCGATCGTTCGGTGTCGCGTCAGCGGGCCTGCCCGCGTTCCTTCAGGGCACGGATGCGCTCCGCGAGACTGAGGAGTTTGATGAACCCGCCCGCATCCTTCTGGCTGTAGATCTCCTCACCCTCGAAACTGACCATTTTTTCCGAGTAAAGTGAGTGCGGGCTGCGGCGCTGCACCGCGGTCGCCGTGCCTTTGAAGAGACGAACAACGATCTCACCGTCCAAACGGTCGGCCATCTTGTCGGCACAGGCCCAGAGACATTCTCGCAGCGGGGTGAACCATCGCCCGTCGTAGACCAGTTCCGCGAAGGTGAGACCAAGATGCTCGCGGTAATGACGAGTCTCGCGGTCGAACACCAGTTCTTCCACGGCGCGGAGAGCCTCGACGATGACCGTCCCCCCGGGGGTTTCGTACAGGCCGCGGGACTTCATACCCACGCGGCGATTCTCAACCAGGTCGACCCGACCGACGCCGTGCGGCCCGGCGATGCTGTTGAGGCGGTGGACGAGGTCCGGCCCGTTCAACATGTGCCCGTTGACGGCGACGGGGCGGCCCCTCTTGAATGTGACGGTGACGTCCTCGGGCTTATCCGGAGCGGAGGCGGGATTCGCGGTCAACATCCACACATCCTCCGGCGGCGCGTTCCACGGATCCTCGATCGCTCCGCCCTCGTGGCTGATGTGCCAGAGGTTGCGGTCGCGCGAGTAGATCTTGGTGGCGCTGGCCGTGGTTGGGATATCGCGCTTGGCCAGGTAGTCCAGCATGGCCATCCGCCCGGACAGGTTCCACGCGTCGTGCCGCCACGGGGCGATGACTTCCATCTCGGGTGCAAGTGCGGCGTAGGCGCTCTCGAATCGGACCTGATCGTTTCCCTTGCCTGTGCATCCGTGGGAGAGGGCTGTGCATCCTGTCTTCTTCGCGATCTGCACCTGCCCTTTCGCCAGCACGGGACGAGCGATCGCCGTGCCCAGCAGGTACCGTCCCTCATAGACCGCCCCTGTAATCATGGTGGGGAAGACGAACTCCTCGATGAACTCGTTCTTGAGATCGACCACGTGGCACTCCGACGCACCTGAGTTGAGCGCTTTCTTCTCCACGCCGTTGAGTTCGTCGGCTCCCTGCCCGACATCGCCCACCACGCAGACGACCTCGCAGTCCATATTCTCACGCAGCCACGGGACGATGCAGGACGTATCGAGGCCACCGGAGTACGCGAGTGCAACTTTCTTTTTCATGGCGGATCTGAAGGAGGAACTGGCATCGGATCTTGAACAACGGAGCGGGCCGAACGTCACGGATACGCCCGGCTGTGCGCGACGGGTCTGAATTGTGCGCTTCCGCCGCACGAATTCAAGGTAGTCGAGGAGAAATTCACGGGGTCATCGGCCCGCACGCTACCTACCCGGCCTTGCCGAAAAGGTGGAGCAGCAGCGCGTTCTGGGTGTGCATGCGGTTTTCCGCCTGGTCGTACACGATCGAGTTGGGCGAATCAATGACACCGTCGGTCACTTCGACGCCGCGATGAGCAGGCAGGCAGTGCATGAACAGGCTCCCGCCCTTGATACCGATGCCGGCCCGGGCCATCAGATCCTCCGTGACGGCGTAGCCGCCGAAGGCCCCGCGACGTCCGACCGAGTCTGTCTGCCCCATCGAGACCCATACGTCCGTGTAGACCACATGATGCCCCTCGATCGACGACGGATCGTGGCTGAACGTGAGCACCGAACCGGATACTCGTGCCGCCGTCTCGCACTCGTCGCACACGTCGCCCGCGGGATCATGGCCGGGGGGGGTGACCACTGTGATGTCCACTCCCAGCTTGGTCGCGGCGTGCATGAGAGAATGACAGACATTGTTGCCGTCGCCGATGTACGCCAACCGCTTGCCCGCGAGTCCCCCGGGCCTCTCCCAGATCGTGAACAGGTCCGCCAGCGCCTGGCACGGGTGGAACCGATCCGAGAGCGCGTTGATTACCGGGACATTCGCCGCAGCGGCGAGTTCATCCACCACCGTCTGGGAGTACACCCGGGCGATGATGCACTGCACCCAGCGCTCCAGATTCTTCCCGTAGTCCTTGACGCTTTCACGCTCACCGAGCCGCTGAGCGCTGTGATCCATGTAGATCGCCCTACCGCCCAGCATCCCGATGCCGGTCTCGAACGTGATCCGCGTTCGCAGCGACGCCTTCTCAAAGAGAAGTATCGCGGTGACACCATCGAGCGCCTTGCGGAACCGCTTGCGATTTTTCTTGATCGCCGCGGCGGTCTTGAAGAGCGCCAGCATCGTTTCGGCGTTCATCCACGAAAGCGTCAGGAGATCGCCTCCGGCCAGCGGCTGTGCCATTGATGTCGAGAACGTGCGGGAGCGTGCTGGGGAACGGGAAGTCTTGCGGGCGCGGGTTGGCATTTGTGGATGGGGCCGGGGTAGGAGGGGGTGCGAGTTCTCGCAGCGCACGCGAATCGCGACACGCCGCGGTTCACCGGGTCGTAACAATACGCGTTCCGGCCTCCCCGCCCCGAACGTAGCGCTCGAATGCAGCGGGGTCGTTGCCGCTCAGGATAACGACCGGCGCGCCCAGGTCGCGTGCGGCCTGGGCAGCGGCGCGGGCTTTGGGGATCATGCCGCCCCGGATTGTTTCGTCGTCGATCAGTGCCTCGATCTCCTCCGGCGTAACGCGGGGGATCAAAGCACCTGACTTGCTCAGAACTCCGGGCACATCGGTCAGGAGAACAAGGGATGAGGCCCTGATCGCAGTCGCGACGCCCGCCGCGGCGTCATCGGCGTTCACATTCAGAAACGTACCTCTCGAATCGATCCCGATCGATGACACAACGGGAAGGTACTTTTCTCGCAGCAGCACCCGCAGCAGTTCCCCACCGGGGCCCGGGAGTACATCCCCGACCGAACCGGGGTCGAACTGAAAGCGGGTGGTCTTGGCTGTCGGAACAGCCCCGCCAGGTCCACCATCGCCCAGGCACACCCCGACCGCCCGTCCTCCCACGGCGTTGATCGCGGCCACAAGTCCTTTATTCACAGATCCCGCAAGGATCGATACAATCTCATTCATCTGCTCGGGCGGCGTGATTCGAATGCCCTCACGGCGCTGAGTCGTGAGGTTCAGACGCGCGAGGTGCCGGTCAACGGCCTTTCCACCGCCGTGGAGGAGAACGACCCCCGCGGGATGCTTCTGAGCGAGTTCCACCACGGCACGCCACAGATCGGGAGTCGAGGATTGTTCTTCGAGCGTGGTTCCACCGATCTTGAAGACCAGCGGCCCGTCATCTTCGTTCGTGGAGTTCATGCGATGCGTGGAGAGGGTTGTCATCAGTTCGTTGGGAGCGATGCGAGTCCGCTGGTTTCGGAAAAATCAAAGCAGAGATTCATGCACTGCACGGCCTGCCCCGCCGCGCCTTTTGTGAGGTTGTCGATCGCGCTCGCGATGATAAGGTGGCCGGAGTTTTCATCCACGGCCCAGCCCAGATCGCAGAAGTTGGTGTGACGCACGTCCGCCACGGCCGGCCAGGTGCCCGGGCGACAAAGCCGAACAAACGGTTCGCGGTTGTACGCTTGGTGAAGAGTGTGTGAGACCCTGTCGCCCGTCCAACCCTCCGCAAGATCCACGTGGATCGTGGATAGGATTCCACGTTCGTACGCCCCCAGGTGCGGTGTGAAGATGACCGGAGCGCCGCAATAAGCGCTGATTTCAGGCGTATGTCGATGAGAAAAGACTCCGTAAGGCTGCAAACTCACCTCACAGAAAAGCGAAGATTCCTTCAATGCTCTTCCGGCACCGCTCACCCCGCTGGTTGAATCGATGATCGGTCGGCGCGGCACGCCGGCGTCCAGCCGCAGCGCGCCCGCCGAAATGATCGGCGACAGGGGCAGGATCGAGGATGTGGGGTAGCAACCCGGCACCGCGATGAGCATGGCGGTGCGGATGCGATGTCGATTCAACTCCGGCAGCCCGTACACCGCGGTCTCCAGCAGCCCCGGCTGCGTATGCGTGAATCCGTAATGAGTTGGATAGACCGCCGCATCGCGGAATCGGAATGCCGCGGACAGGTCAAGGACCCGCAACCCTGTTTCCAGCAGTTCTGGCGCGAGCTCCATGCTGGCCTCGTGCGGAGTGGCGAGAAACACCGCATCGGGGCGTAACGCGGCGATTTCCTTCGGATCCGCGGCGTGCAGAGGAAGGTCGATGCGGTTGCGAAAACGCGGAAAAACGTCCGCCAACGTACGGAAGGTTCCTCCCGAGCCGCCGCGTCGGGCCGAACCGAACAATCCGACGATCTCCACCCGAGGGTGGCCGAGCAGGATGGAGACAAGTTCCGCGCCGCTATAACCGGCGGCACCGACAATTACGATTCGCTTCGTCACGGCCAGAGTGTAGTTATCAAGATTTTGGGCCGCGTTGGGTGTGGGAGAGGCGAACGGAAGACATCTCGTTTACATCGGTAACACCATTGTGTTCATGCGGTGTTTCTGGAAACGCATACACAGCCAATAACACCCGATAAGACATGAGTAAGTCAACCTAATGCGCTTCATCTCGTCGAGTGATTGAAGCAACGTGAGATTCGTGACTCATCCTGCGCCGATGCACTATGCGTGGAGACACCCATGAACAACGCCAAGCGCCCGTCCGCCACCACGCCGATTGTCAGCAAGTACGCCGACGACCCCGAGATGTCAGAACTCGTGGGGCTCTTTGTCAGCGAACTGCCTCAACGCACAGACGCACTGCTCGACGCATTCAGAACTCAGCAGTGGGAGATCGTGCAACGAATTTCGCACCAACTGAAAGGTGCTTCCGCAGGGTATGGATTTCCCACGATCGGGGCGGCCGCGGGGAAAGTCGAGGATGTCGTTCGATCCGGGCCTATCGCCGAATCCGGGGTGGTGCAGCGCCTCGACGAGAGTGTCAGAGAACTCGTGGCGCTCTGTCAGAGGGCCAAAGGCTCACACAGCCCCGGGTAATTCGCCGATGCTTTCCGCGTGGAATCGCGGCGAGCCGATCAACCTGTCGCAGGCGAAGGGCCCTCGGCCCAGGGTGGGGGGGCGTCGATGATTGCTGCAGCGCCGGGATTGTGGCCGTCCGATGCCCGTCCACGCGTCCTGATCGTGGATGACTCGGCGGATGTTCATCGTCTGTTGTGCGCACGCTTGAAGAGCGAGGGGTTGGATTTCGTCAGTGCCCTTTCCGGGGAAGAGGGTCTTCGTCTCGCCGCTGATCCCGCCGTTCTGCCCTCGCTCATTCTGCTCGACATGGACATGCCGGGCCTGCACGGGTTGAACGTCCTGCAGGCGCTGAAAGCCAACCCCGCCACGCTGGAAGTCCCGGTCATCGTCGTTTCCGGTAATCAGATGGCCCAGGATAAGGTGCGGGCATTCGACCTCGGAGCGGTCGACTACATCACCAAGCCCTTTGAAATGACCGAACTTCGTGTGCGTGTGCGGCAGGCGCTTCGGATGCGGCAACTCATCCAGATGCTCGCCCAGCGTGCGCAGATCGACGGCCTCACGGGCCTCTGGAACCGTTCGTTCTTCAACCAGCGCTGGAGCGAGGAATACGCCCGCGCCGCCCGTTACGGTCACCCCCTTTCCGTGGCGATGACGGATGTGGACCATTTCAAGTCCATCAACGACACGTACGGACACGCCGCGGGGGACGTAGTGCTGCAGGGAGTGGCGAAGGTACTTCTTCGAGAATGCCGTCAGCACGACCTGGTGTGCCGTTACGGCGGCGAGGAGTTTGTGATCGTGATGCCCGAGACTTCGGCACTCGATGCGGCGAGCGTCTGCGAGCGCATCCGGGCCGCCCTCGAGCGGGAGCGTTGGCCTCGCCACCCGGATCGGATTGTCACGCTTTCGATCGGCATTGCGGGCTCGTGCGGAGGGGTTACGCTCAGCCCCGATCAATGGGTTGAAGTCGCGGATGGCAACCTGTACGGCGCCAAAAGGGCCGGACGAAACCGGCTGATCTGGTCCGATGTGACGGCGCAGGGGGTGTTCCCGTCGGTACGCGCGGCGTAGGTCTGCATCATCACGAGTGGCCGTGCGCGTTGCTCGGATTCAGAACGGAAAAATCACCCCGGTATACAGCATCGCCTGATCGAGCGCGGGGTTCTCGTCATCCCCATAGATACGCGCATTCGAGAAATGCTGCCACCGCACCCCGAGCAGCAAGCGCACGCCCGACCCCGAGATCTCGTGTGTGAAGCCCACGCCCGCTCTGGGCGAAAAGTTGAAACTTGTTCCCCCCTCTGGCACATCGTCCGATGCTCCCATGATGCCGATCCCGGCTTCTGCAAAGACCGTCCACTTCTCGTGGTTCAGGAAATGCCAGCGGAAGTTCAGAACCGGATTGATCGCGCCGGCATCATCGCCGGGCTGGGAAAAGTACCATCCGCCCAGTTCACCCTGTATCTCCACGTCATCGATGATGAAGTACCCGAATGCCCCGAAGAGGTTGACGCTCTCGATATCGTCAATGTCCGAGGCAAACCCGCCCCCGATGATCCACCAGCGAGAACCTTCGGCTCCAAAACGTGCCACAGACGTGGAGGCGGTGGGCGGTTCTGATGCTGGTGCTTCATCCGGTTGGAGCGATACCGCGGCCGGGTGCAGGGCCAGCAAACCCGCGTCGAATGAAAGGGCAGTACCAGAGAAAACAATGATGCAGACGGCGATCGAGAGAGTTCTCATCGGCGGAGCCTACGCCGCGCGGCGAGACTTCGCAAGTACTTATGCACGATGCGTGGTTTCGTCGTACCTCACCGTCGATCCAGACAGTGAGAGACACCGGTACGGTTTACGTGTGACCCGAACGGAACCCTCGGACAGAATCACTCCTACAATCACCCCATTCGGCGAAGCGGAAGGGCCGCGAACGCCGCACGACGGAACGAACCCGCATGTCCACACTGACCGCCTCCAACCGATCCGGCACTCCCGGCCACGACAGCAACCCGCAACACAACGGATCCTCGCGATCCGGCTCATCGAAGCGACCCGCGGATCTTCTTCCCGATGCAACACTTGTCAAGTGGCTCCGGGATATGTACCTGATCCGGGAGTTCGAGAATCGCACCGCCCAGGCGTATCAGCAGGCCAAAATCGGCGGATTTTGCCATCTCTACATCGGCCAGGAAGCCCTTGCGGTCGGCACGATCGCGGCACTCGAGCCCGATGACCCGATCGTGACCGCGTACCGGGACCATGGCCATGCGCTCGCGAGGGGCATGTCCGCTGAGGCCTGCATGGCCGAAATGTTCGGCAAGGAGGGCGGATGCGCCAAGGGCAAAGGCGGCAGCATGCACATGTTCGATCGGCCACACTGGCTCTTCGGTGGTCACGGCATAGTGGGAGCCCAAACCCCCCTGGGCACAGGTCTGGCATTTGCCGCCAAGTATGAACTCGAAGTGCTCGGAGAGGCTCTTGACGGCGGACCCGCGAAGAAGAAGGTCGCCCTTGCCTATCTCGGGGACGGCGCTCTCAACCAGGGTGCGTTGCACGAGGCCATGAACCTCGCCGGGTTGTACTCCATCCCCGTGATCTATATTGTCGAGAACAACGGCTATTCCATGGGAACCGCCATCGAACGCGGCACCACCATGGCCCATGACCTGCGGAAGAAAGCGGTGGCGTACGGCATCCGTGGCGAGATCATCGATGGTCTTGATATTCAGGATCTTTACAGCGAGTTCAAGCCGCTCGTGGATTGGTGCCGCGAGGAGCAGGCGCCGGCCTTTGTCGACCTCAAGACCTACCGCTACCTGGGCCACTCGATGAGTGATCCCCAGAAGTACCGCACCAAGGAGGAAGTCGAACAGTACAAGGCGAAGGATTCGATCGATCGGCTTGCCTCGCAGTTGATGGACGCGCAGAGCGACCGTGCCAAAGCGAACGGAGGCCGGCCTGTCTTGTCCGAGCAATCATTCATGGAGATTCAGGCTGAGGTCAGAGCCGCGGTAGCCCGCGGTCTTGAGTTCGCCGAGAACAGCCCCGCGCCGGACCCGTCCAAGGAACTGTACAGCGATGTCTTCCTCAACCCGATGAAGAACCTGTCGCCGTTGGGCGAGTATGTCCACGGGGCGAAGAATCCGCTGCTCTGAGCACTCCCAGCGACGCTGCCTTTGAGCCGTGGCCGTGGTGGCGCAGGGCCACGAGCGTCTGGTCATCATCCCTCGTAGCACTCATGCGGTGCGCGTACAGGGCTTTGTGGACAGTTTCCACCACGCAGTCGGGCTGGCCAGTGCAATCCATAAGGGCCGCGTCCAGCCTGGCGGTCCCGAACATCTCCATCTCAGGGCTGAAAGCCTCGGTAATGCCGTCGGTGTACAGAATGACGGTGTCCATCGGTCCCAGCAGGATCGATTCACTCACGTACTCCGCCTCCGCGAGGATGCCGAGAGGGACCCCCGCGCATCCGCCATCGACGGCCGCCACAAATCCATCCAAACCACGCTTGAGTCGGGGCGGATTGTGACCGCAGTTGCAGTACGTGAACTCGCCCGTCACAGGGTCGTGGACGGCGAAGAAAGCGGTCACAAACATGCCTTCCAGGTTCGCCGCGACCAGGCGACGATTGGCAAAGCGCATGACCGCGGCGGGGTCCGGCCCCGTCGCCTCGTGGTCGTAACAGTGGAGAATGGCGTGCAGCATTGCCATCACGGTCGCGGCGCCCGCGCCGTGTCCGGATACGTCGGCGATCAGGACGCCCCAGCGCCCGCCCGGGAGTGCAAAGAAGTCGTAGTAATCGCCGCCCGCCTCATCACTGGTCAGGTAACTCGTGGCGATCTCGAGTTCAGGGATCTCGGGCGGTCGGGCCGGGAGGAGGGACTGCTGCACTCGCGCGATGCTGTCGAACTGCTCGCGGAGCGCCGAGTTGAGGCGGCGCACTTCCTGCAGGGAATCAGCGTGCCGATTCGAGGCCCCGAGAAGATTGGCCACCATCAGGGCCTGGCTCACATCACGAGGCTGGATCGCCCCCTCCGGAGCGCGGCTGAAGGCGAACGTCCACTCGGCCACGGTGTCCCCGCGCAGGATCGGAAGCGCCATGCAGGATGTTGACCCCTCGGCGACAGCACGCACCTGTTCGTCGTCGATGTCGTCCCAGCCGAACACCAGTTTGGGCTGCATATCCGCGATGAGACGGCCCAGGAACACGCCTCTACGCAAAGGGAGTCGTGCGAGGGCTTCGGGCGTGTCGTCCCGCGTGTGTGGCACGCGCCCGTTCACCGAATCGATGACGCGTACCGCGTACATCACTCGGTACGCACCCGGATCATCCGGGACGGGCTTGAGTCCTGCGAAAGCACTGATCGGCCGAACCCGGCCGTACTGACCCATGAACTCCGAAAGAACATCACGCGAGGAAGTGCCGCCGGTCATGCTCTTGAGCATGTGCAGTAGCGGTTGGATCGATGGCTCGCCCGACAAGTCCAGGTATCGCACGCCTAGAGCGTACGAGCGGGCTGTCATTCCGGCGGGGGACGCCGTGAATCGACCGTCGACGATCGTCAAGCCCCCGTCCGGCACAGCCGCATACAGCGAACCGGGTGCCGATTTCTCCCCTCTCACGCCTGAAAACACCCGAGTGATGGTGTCTGATGTGTGCCACCCCGACACAAGACTGACGGTACAATCGAGGCTGCAAGACCCACAGCCGCGAACGAACTCTGTGCGAGGATGATCCTTTGGCGCTATTCAGTTGGAAAAAGCAGGATGACAAGCAACCCTCGCCCCCGTCGGGCTCCGCGCCCGCGTCGTCCGGGAGCGACGCCGCCCCGGGTGTACCGTCGGAGAACGGTCAACCTTCGTTCTCCCCCGAGAAGGCATCGAAGTTTTTTCAGCACGCGAGGACCGTGGACGAGGCCACGAACTATGAGTACGCGGCCCAACTCTGGCTGAGCGGTATTCGATGGGACCCAAACAGCATGGAGGGGCTGGTCGGTTTCTTTCAGACCATCGCCCGTTTCAACGAGACGCCTTCCGGCAAGAAGGGCGTGAGCAAGGATGTGGTCAAGACCGTCAGCGGGAAGGGTGATGTGGATCGCTACGCGCTGGCGCTCCTGGAGTGGGGTCAGCGACCTACCGAATCGGTGTTGGCGGTACGGGCCGCCGAGGCCGCGGCCCGACTCGGCATCAAGGCCCCGACCCGCTGGATTACGGAGCGTGCCTTCGGCATCGCCGTCAAGGACAAAAAACCCAGGAAGGATTTGTTTCTCAAGTGTTCGGAATGCTTCGGCAAAGCCGATGCCTTTGAGTTGGCGCTCGGTGCCGCGGAACACGCCCTCAAGATGGACCCCACCGATGGCGAACTCGCGGCCCGTATCCGGAATCTCGCCGCCCAGGCCACGATGTCGAAGGGCGGCTTCGAGAATACAGGTAAGGAGGGTGGTTTCCGGTCCAACATCCGCGATGCCGCGAAACAAAGGCAACTGGAAGATGCCGACCGAATCGTGAAAACCGAGGACACGCTCGACCGCCTGATCAGCGCGGCGGAGGAGGAGATGGTCCGGCGCCCCGGCGACCTGCCCACAACCGAGCGATACGGAAAGCACCTCCTGGAACGGGGCCGACCCGCCGATGAGGAGAAGGTCCACGCGCTGTACATGGCGACATTCGAGTCCACCAAGCAGTTCCGCTTCCGCGAGATGGCCGGCGACATCCGGATCCGTCAGTCGCGGCGCAAGGTAACGGAACTCAGAGATATGCTCGCGAAAAGCCCTGACAGCGAGATGATCCAACGGATGGTTGCACAGGCCGAGCAGGAGCACAACCAACTGGAGGCAGACGAGTTCAAACTCCGCTGCGAAAACTACCCCACCGATCTGACCAGAAAGTTCGAGTTGGGCAAACGGTATTTCGCGCTGGGGCAGTACCACGAGGCCATCGAGCAGTTCCAGGAGGCCCAGCACGAGCCCCGCAACCGAGCCGCGGCGATGGGGCTTCTGGGACAATCCTTCCAGCGCATCAACTGGAACGAGGAAGCCGTGGACACATTCCGCCATGCCCTCGACATCAAGGACCTGCTCCCCGACACCTTGATGGAACTTCGCTACCACCTGATGACCGCCCTGCAGGCCAAGGCCGAGGCCGAGGCCGATGTCGCCGCCGCGGAAGAGGCGGATCGTCTCGCCTCCGCGATCGCGCGTCAGCAGATGTCATACCGCGACATCCGCACCCGGCGTGATGCCATCAAGGCACTCCTCCTCAAACTCCGCGGCCGCGGTGACACCCCGCCTTCCGCGGGAGGGGCGGTGTGATCACCCCGGTTGTCGGCATCATCCCCGCCCGGCTTGGTTCAACCCGCTTCCCCGGCAAAGTGCTGGCGTCCAAGACCGGCAAACCCCTGATCCAGCACGTCTGGGAGTCGGCCCGTGGTGCATGGTCGGTTTCCCGATTGGTGGTAGCGTGCGACGATCAGAAAGTCGCCCGCGTGGTCACAGACTTCGGCGGCGAAGCAATATTGACCTCGCCAAGCCACGAGAACGGCTCCAGCCGACTCGCCGAGGCTGCGCGACTTCTGCGTATCCCGGGTCATGCCTTGATCGTCAACATTCAGGGTGATGAACCCGAGATCGACCCGATCCTCATCGATTCAGTGGTGGCCCTCGCCAAAGAAAGCGGAGCGGAGGTCACCACCCTTGCCTCTCCGTTTCACGAGAACGAGAACCCGGCCGATCCCAACACGGTCAAAGTGGTGCTCGCCGCCGGCGGGCGCGCGATGTATTTCTCCCGAGCGTTGATCCCTTTTGCACGCGAGGCGGGCGTGAGCGGGGCGGCCCCTTTGCGGCACATCGGACTGTACGTCTACCGTGCCGATTTTCTACAAACATACGTGAGCCTGCAACCCGGATCGTGTGAGCGCACAGAAATGCTCGAACAACTCCGAGTGCTGGAGCACGGTTACAGCATCGCCGTCGCCGTGCATCACTGCCGGGGTCAAGGCATCGATACGCCCGAGCAGTACGAAGCATTTGTCACGCGCTTTCAGGGCATTGTGCACAAGGCCGCAAAGTCTCGCCAGAAAGTCGGGTAGGTCTTGGCGACACACCCGGGATCCTTGATAAATACATTGGGCCTTCGCAGCCCGATGAGCGCCATGGACATCGCCATTCGATGGTCGCGGTAGGTCTCGAACTCCACCCGGGGTACGTTCGACGATACATCGACGCCCCCCGGCGGTGGAGTGATCGTGAGGGCGTTGGGATCGCCCGACGACGGCGCTGCCTTGACGCCGATACGGGTGAGTTCGGCGATGAGGGCATCGATCCGATCCGTTTCCTTGTCTCGCAGCGTGGAAAGCCCCCGCAGGATGGACGGCCCCGTGGCGAAGCACGCCGCCGCGGCCAGAGTCATGGCGGCATCCGGCATATCGCTCATGTCGGCGAGAATCGGGGCCAATGTCCGAGGACCATGCACCTCGATGCCGCCATCCCGTACGCGACGCTCCAGGACTCTCGCACCCATCAGGGCCAACTGGCGGGGAAAAAGGGCATCACCCTGGAGGCATTCAACATCCAGGCGGGGGGTACAACAGACCGCGCCCGAAATCATCGCCGCGGCGGCCCAGAAGTAGGTCGCTCCGCTCGCGTCGGGCTCAACGTCGTAGGAGAATCCTCGCAGCGTGCCCGGTGAAACGCGGAGGATCCTTCCATCACCCGAGGTTCTGACCGTTGCGCCGAGCGAGGCCAACAGGCCGATGGTCATGGATACATATGAAGCGCTGGTCGCGTGTCCGGACAGGGTCATGGTAAGACCGTGCGGAAGGAATGGCGCGGTCAGCAGCAACGCCGAGAGAAACTGGCTTGATCGTGTCGGTCCAGAGGTCAACGTGCGAGCCGGATCCGCCGTGGGGGTGATGGTCAGCGGCGGGCATCCGGGCACTCCGCCGTACTCCACATCCGCCCCCATAGCGGTGAGAAGTTCGCCGAGCTCACCGATCGGCCGCTCCCGCATTCGCGCGTTGCCGTCGATGGTGATGCGGCCCGGAGAGAGAAGCGCGGCACCGGAAAGGAATCGCACCGCGGTTCCTGCATTCTCAAGATGCAGCACCACGCCACCCGCCGGGATACGCCATCGGCCTGCGACACCACGAACACGCACTTCATGACCCGAGACCGAAACCCCGGCACCCAGTTGCTGAATGGCGCGGAGCATCTGTTGAGCATCATCCGCTTCGGTCAGTGCGCCCCGCAGCACCGACTCGCCGTCCGCGAGTGCCGCGAGCAACAGGGCGCGGTTCGTCAGGCTCTTCGAACCCGGCGGCGTCACTCGAACATCGAAACCTCGCCCGCTTGTCATCGGGATGGGCAGCGGGTCGGGCAGTTGTTCCAACGGAAGCCGCATGACTTCCGCTGCGTTCGGCGTCGGATCTCGCGTTGCATCATCCGCGCTCATCACGCGTTCTCGGAGGTTCCGCGCCTGAACACGGCGACCACATCTTCGATGGGGACGACGAAGAGCCGGTTGTCTCCCTCGAGATCAACCGGGATCGCGTTCTTGGGATTGAAGAGAACACGGTCGTACCTCGCGATCGGGTAATCCGTGTCCTTTTCCACCTGCGCCGAAACCGCCACAACCCTCCCCGTCAAGGTCGGGATCTCGATCTTGTCGGGGAGGTGGATGCCCGCTTTGGTCTGCTTCTTATCGTCGTCCTTGCGGATCAGCACGCGCTTGCCGATCGGTTCGACTACTTCAAGCGGCTTGGTGCTTCTGGCTCCACGGCTGGAATCGGACGTGCTCATGCGCGGCAAGGATACGCCGTAAAGTCACGCAGATACCATGCGGACAGCCGTGGGTACTGTTCCCATGCACCGTATATTCCACGAGGATCACGCGTGAATCTTCTCCCCGACATCCGCGCATTCATCAAAGACGTGCCCGACTTTCCCAAGCCCGGCATCGTGTTCAAGGATTTCACGCCGTTGCTCGCCGATGCGCGTGGTCTGGCCCTTGCCGTGGAGTTGATGGCCAATCCGTTTCGCGGCGTACAAGTCGATACGGTCATCGGGGCCGAGTCACGAGGGTTTATTTTCGGAATCGCCATCGCCCAGGCGTTATCCGCCGGCTTCGTTCCGGTGCGCAAAGCGGGGAAACTGCCGCGGAAGGTGCGCGGAATCACGTACGACCTGGAATACGGCACCGACCGTCTCGAGATGCACGCCGACGCCATCGCATCGGGCACGCGTGTCCTGGTGGTCGATGACCTTCTCGCCACCGGCGGCACGCTCGACGCCTGCGCCAGGCTCGTGCACGAAGGCGGGGCCGTGATCGCGGGCCTGAGTGTGCTAATTGAGCTCGAAGCGCTCGGCGGGGCGAAGCGGCTGGAGAAGTACGGGAAGGTTCATTCCGTCATCCGCTGCTGAGTCTGGTTTTGACCCGCATACGCTCACGCGATGACCCTCAACACGCTCGATCGGACTCACGACCCTTCACTTCGATCCTGGCTGGAGTCGGCCAACGACCCATCGTCGGCCTTTCCCATCCAGAACCTGCCGTACTGCACGATCGTGCGGCCTCATCATCAGCGGGGCACGGTGGCGGTCGCGATCGGGGACTGTGTCATCGACCTGAGCTTGCTGTTTCAGGCGAGACTCTTGGATGGCATCGCTGGTATCGACGAGCTCGGCAAAGGGGCGATTGATGGTGTAGCGTGGAACCTCAATGCTCTTCTCGAACTGCCCCGGACTGCCCGCGTCGGGCTGCGTCATCGCCTGTGCGAGCTGCTGCGGGAGGACAATCACGGTCTCCGCGACAACCCTCGCCTGCTCGAGGTGGCGATGCGGCCGATCAAGGATACGGAGTTCGGGGTACCCGTTGAAGTCGGCGATTACACCGATTTCTACGCGAGTATTCACCACGCGAGCACTGTGGGGGCGATGTTCCGCCCGGAGAACCCGCTGCTGCCGAACTACAAGCACGTTCCGATCGGCTATCACGGTCGATCGTCATCGATCGTCGTGAGCGGTAAAGACATTCATCGTCCGGTCGGCCAGCAGTCCCCTCCCGAAGCCGATCCCGCGGCGGGCCCGACTTATGGGCCGTGCAAGATGCTCGATTACGAGTTGGAGGTCGGATGTTTCATCGCCGGTACAAATAATCTTGGTGAGCCAACATTGATCGAAAACGCATGGGAACGCATCGGGGGGTTGTGCCTTCTCAACGACTGGTCGGCCCGTGACATCCAGAAATGGGAGTACCAACCCTTAGGCCCATTTCTGGCCAAGAACTTCGCCTCGACAGTTTCACCGTTTGTCATCACCCCCGAAGCCCTTGCCCCGTTCCGCATCCCCGCCTCGGCCCGCCCGTCGGGCGACCCCAGACCCTTGAACTATCTCCTTGACAAGGACGATCAGGCTTCGGGCGGCTTCGATATCACCCTCGAAGTTCTGCTTCAAACCAAGCAGATGCGAGCCAACGGCGAGGCCCCGATGCCGGTGTGCAAGACGCGGGCTTTTCGTGACATGTACTGGACCTTCGCCCAGATGATCGCGCATCATACCAGCGGCGGCTGCAACCTTCGTCCCGGAGATCTTCTTGGCAGCGGCACGGTCAGCGGTCCCGGCCCGTCCGAGCGAGGCTGTCTGCTCGAGGCCACCTGGGACGGCCCGGGCAAGCCCCGCAAACCCATCCAACTCCCATCGGGTGAAACCCGAACCTTTCTGGCCGATCACGATACCGTGCTCCTGCGGGCGTTCTGCGAGAAACCGGGATTCCGCAGGATCGGGTTCGGTGATTGCAGCGGCACCATTCTCCCCGTTCGGGGCTGATCGGAGCGAGGATCGCCACTATCATGAACCCATGAAGACCGTGGAACTCGGGCTCGCGGCGATAGGGCTGGGCGTGCTGTCGGCGTGCGGATCATCGTCATCCTCCGCGAAGCGTGGTGCGATGCTCTCGCCCGCCGACTTTGTTTCGCCGGTGGGGGCCGCTCAGGCCGTGGCGGTCCCTCCCGAGGTGTTGTTGCGTCCGGTTTCCGCGAGCGATCGACGCGGGCCTTTGGACGCGGCGGACGGGATTCTCGATGTCACAGCGGCGGCCGGATCACCCGTGATCGATTCGCCCAGACCATCGACATCGGTGGCTACATCAGGCGCTTCTCCGCGTGTAGACGAGTGGATGCTGGTTGATGCGAAAGTGGGGGATGTCAACGGCCGCCCCGTGTACGCCAATGCCTTTCTCGCGAACAAGGCCGACCGGCTGCGAGCCGAGGCGAAGTTGATGCGCTACCCGGAGTGGAAGGTGTCGGCGATGAAGAGCATCACCGAGGACCTCAACCAACTGGTCGAGAAGGAACTGCTCCGGGCCGAGGCGCTCGCCTCGCTGACTCCCGAGCAAAAACAGGGTTTTATCGCCTGGATGCAGGGGCTCCAGGAGAGGGTGAAGAGCCAGAATCTCGGCAGCCGCGAGATGGCCAACCAGCGCATGCTCGAAACGGAAGGCAAGGGTCTCGATGAGTACATGAAAGATCGGCAACTCAACGAACTCGCGGCGTTTCAACTCGCGGAACGCATCGAGAAACGCGTCAGTGTCTCCAAACGCGATGTGCAGGTTGAGTACCAGCGGATGTTCGATTACTTCAACCCTCCGCCCAAAGCATCCTATCGCATTATCCAGGTGCCCAACTCAGCCCCCGCCGATGCCGATGAGGTGGTCAGATTGCTCGCTTCCGGTACGCCGTTCGCCGACATCGCGGCCATGCCGCTCAACCGCTACAAGCCCGATTCCGGCGGGCTGGAGGTGCGTGAGTACAAGGGTGATCGTGCCTCGGCCACCCTGTTCGCCAATGAGTCGCTCAACAGGGCGGCGCAGACCATGGCCGTGGGCAGCATCGCCGGACCGATCGAACTCTCCGCAAGTCGGGCGTGGATCAGCCTCGAAGGGATCGAAGCGCTCAGCATGTCCCTCTACGATGCACAACTCCCGATCGAGCGGATGATCCAGCAGCGCCGCACCAAAGCGGGCAAGGACAAATACATCGCGGAACTCAAGGCCCGCGCCAGCATGACTTCGGTGGAGGACATGGCCGCGACACTCTTCGCCATCGCCGAGGCAAGGTACTACCCGGATCGCAACTATCAGCCGCCCGCGCGTCCACGTCGGTAGCGGGAGGAGGATTCTGTGCCATCATGGCGGATTCTCATCGCACGGTTGTTGGGTTGGACGACTGTCACGCAGAGCGCAACGCGCGAACTGGGTAAGCGCGGTGAGGACGCCGCGGCGAAGCGACTGCGATCACGCGGCTACCGCATCATCGAGCGCAACGCGGTGGTGCCCATGGGTGAGGCCGATATCGTGGCCGAAGCCCCGGACGGCCGAACCGTCGTGATCGTGGAGGTGAAGAGCCGACGCCGTTCGCCCGGTCAACCCCTGCGCAGCGCCGTCACGCCGCCCGAGGCGTCCATTACCCGGCGTAAACGGGCCAAACTCACGAGTATCGCCCGCCACCTCGCGCGGGCCAACGGATGGATAGATCGCCCCGTCCGGATCGATGTGGTCGCCGTGGAGTTTGCCGACGAAATCCAGGAACCAGAAATCCGGCACCACGAAGGCGTGATATAGGGCCCAGGCTCAAGGCGCAACCGCCGGCTCGCGGTAAGTCACCCGCCGCGGATCGGGGATCGGCGGGAGATCGAGGCTGATGCGGAGTGCATTCTGCTCTTCGACAGCCTGTGTCCACGATGGAGCCGTCACCAGGTACGGCACACCATCAGTTCGAACAACACGGACAGGGCTGTTCTCCGCGGCATCTTCGGGCGCTTCGACCAGCACCCAGAAGTCCGCTGCATCCGCGCCACCGGGGTTGAACCCGTGGTAGGTAAACACCATATCGCCGACCCGGTGAGCGATCACCCGCGGGGGGAGCAAGGCCGCGGCGTGCTTCCCGACGGCGCGTAGTTGTGATGTATCCATGAGGGCGATCGTTTCGATGGTCAGTTCAGCGGTGAGTTGTGAGTTCGAACTGCCGGGTGCGAAAAAGTGTGCCGGCAGTACGTTCTGCTCGGCGAGCAGCAGCAGCCCGTGCTCCGGCCAGTCTGCGGGAGTGCGTGGCTGTGAAGCCGCCAGTGCTCCAGCCAGCGTACCGAGGTTGGTGGATACCGTCGAGTTTGTCGCGCCGCCGGCCACCACGGCACGAGCCCGTGCCAACCGCGCAGATCGTGAGGATGAGACGGTGAGGAAGATAAGCCCGGCCGATGCGGTGATCAACAGCAGCGGAGGAACTGCAACCGCCGTCACACTCCGCCAGGCCCGCAGCGAGTGAACGCGGTGGAGCATGATGCCCGCGGTGATGACCCACCAGATGATGACGATGGGTGCGAGAAAAAAGACGCAGGGAATGCCCAGCAGCACGTTGGTCCCCGCGCTGTACCCGATGGCGTGGAAGGTCCGAGCGATCGGCTGCTTTGTACCGCCGGTGACGTGAAGGACCAGGTGCGACAGCGCACCCCAGAGCAGCACAACCACCAAAGGCAGCAGGATGAGCAGTGCGCCAGCGCCCGCAACCGTGAACGCGATGCGAACCCCGGTCGAAGCCCCGCGCAGCATCGGCAGGAACATCCCCGGCAGAAAAAACACGCACAGGCTCGTGGTCAGGAAGACCATGTTGGTGATGACGGCGTACCAGATCGCCTCCGACGCTGAACGGTTCTCCGGCACCAGTTCAATCAGCCGGCCCGGATCGGCCATCGCACGCCCCATGGTGGCGAACCAGGCCTTGAGACGGCCGGTCTTGGCGCGGACCAGCCAGGGCATTTCGTCGGCCTTGGTCTGACTCTCCTTCACGCCTTCGGTGGGAAGCAGGATCATCGAGTCCATGTCGCACGATGCGCCGCAACGAACGCACGCGAACGCCAACGGCACAAGGTGCCCCTTGCCGCCCGTTCCGTAATACGGCTGCCTGCACTGAAGGCAGCAGAAGCGCACGGCGTTGAGGGCGAACTCGAAATCGCTGGGTTTGAAAGGAGCACCGCACTCGGGGCACTGGCGGGTGGCCAGATTCCAGAGCGGATACTCGCAGGTCTTGCAGTTCATGAATCGCTCCGTCCGTGTCCCGTGTCGATCATCGCTTCCACCCCGCGACATACTCCCGAACACCCCGGAGCCGGAACCAGATGAGCGTGAAGATCGGCAGCGCCGCAAGCCAGGCGAGCGTGAAGAAGACGGACACCACCATCGTAAGTGAAAAGATGGCGTTCATCGCGCCCGGCGGCGGCCCTCGGCCCGTGTTCTGCGCGGAGATCTGAGCCATTGTCATTTCCATCTGGGCTTGCTGTGCCGTCCCTGACAGCCAGGCCGTGCCGATCGCGGTTACTATCTTCAGAACGGCCCAGACCATGAGGAGCGGCACAGCCCGCCGGCGCTTGAGAATCACGAAAATGCCGGCGACAAAAACCAACAGGCCGCAGACCATGGCCATCGCTTGTGAAACAGTTGTTTCAAGAGCGTATTTCTCGAAGGTGGCAAGCGAGCCTTGCGTCCCCGGAAAGTTGCGCATCAGCGTCATGCTCCAGCGCGTCGTGATCAGTTGTGTGATGCTCATCAGAAACGCGAGCGCCCCCAGCGCAATGTACACGATACCCAGCGGGATCGTCCAGGCCGGCGGACGGCGATGCACCTGAATGACACCCGGCTCGGTCGGGGGGGCGGTGGGGATGGGCATGGGGGTGTCCATGAGTGTCACGGTAGTCGAACCATCATTGGGCGGACGGCCCGGTGGATTGCAGGGGGGGTGGGTGCTTCGATGGGCCTCCTGGTCAACTCGGCCTAAACTCGGGTTGTTCGCTCGGGGCGCGGAGGGCCATCGTCGGGCCTTTCGCTGAGATGCACCCGTTGAACCTGATCCGGTTCGCACCGGCGGAGGGAAGCGAAGCGCGGCCCGCGGATCCCAACGGGCCGGCCGCATCGCCCCTTTTCGGTATGGTCCGGATCGAAAGGAGTTCTGCGATGCCAGTTCAACCAGCACCTACAAGGTTTGCCGTTCCGCTTCCCGGCCGCGGCGCTCTCAACCCGGGGAGTGATCCAAGTGTGACGACGCCAGGTTCATTCGCGCTCGCGCACGATGTCGGAGGGCCATTGATGTTTGCCAGCCCGGATACTCCCGGTATGCCGCCGCCGAGCGTTCAGACCGCGTGGGATTTTCTTCCCGAGGGTTGGGCATGCGAGGCCCTTTCCCCCCATGATCCCGCGGCCGATCTCGGCCCCGGCGTCCGGTGGATGGGACGCGTGGACAGTGCGAATCCGCACGTGCCCGGGGCCGAGGTCGCCCCGTCAAACGATGGGCCCAAAGGCACGGCCGCTTGCTCATGCTGCAAGAATGAAACGCACAAGCGAGTGCGTTTTTTCACCGCTCGCGGCGAGTTCCGTCGTGTGACCTACCCGCGCGACTTTCGGCCTCTGACCCAACTGGAGTTCGCTCGGCTGGGCATCATCACGCCGCAGATGCGCCGCGTGGCGGAGCGAGAGTCGCACTTCGAGGTGCTCTATCCAGGCCATGCCGCCGAGGCCGTGCGGGATGAAGTTGCCGCAGGCCGACTGGTCATCCCGGCAAACATTCACCACCTGACCCACCGGCTCGACCCCATGGCCATCGGACGTTCGACCCGCACGAAGATCAACGCGAACATGGGTGCCAGCCCGGTCTCGTCCGGTACCGCAGAGGAGATCGAAAAACTCGAGTGGGCCGTCCGTTGGGGGGCCGACACGGTCATGGATCTTTCGACCGGCGGCGATATCGACGCGTGCAGAGCGGCCTTCTGCGAGCACAGCACCGTGCCCATCGGCACCGTGCCGATCTACTCGATGATTCTTGGAAAGAAGATCGAAAACCTCGACTGGCCCACCATCGAGGCGAGCCTGCACCATCAGGCCCGCCAGGGGGTGGATTATTTCACCATCCACGCGGGCGTCCGGCGAGCCCACCTCAAGCACGTCAAGAATCGTCTCATCGGAATCGTCAGCCGCGGCGGCAGCCTGCTCGCCAAGTGGATGCTGGTGCATGAACAGGAGAACATCATGTACGACCGCTGGGAGGACATCTGCGGCATCCTCCGCCGGTACGACGTGACGTTCTCGATCGGTGACGGACTCCGCCCCGGCGGCTTGGCCGACGCGACCGATGCCGCGCAACTGGCCGAGCTGGAGACGCTCGGTGAACTCACGGAGCGAGCGTGGCGCATGGGAGTTCAGGTGATGATCGAAGGGCCGGGGCATGTGCCATTCGACCAGATCGAGTACAACGCGAAGGTGCAGCGGGCCTTGTGTCACGGGGCGCCCTTCTACGTGCTCGGCCCGCTGGTCACGGACATGTTCCCCGGATACGACCACATCACCAGTTGCATCGGGGCCACCGCCATGGCCTATCACGGCGCCGCGATGCTCTGTTATGTCACCCCCAAGGAGCATCTGGGACTTCCCAAGAAAGACGATGTCAAGCAGGGGTGCATCGCCTACAAAATCGCGGCCCACGCGGCGGATGTGGCCCTTGGCATTCCCGGCACGCGCGACCGAGACGATGAACTCACCAAGGCCAGGGCGGCGCTCAACTGGGAGAAGCACTTCGAGTTGTCCTTTGATCCCGATACCGCCCGTGCCTTTCACGATGAGGACCTCGACGTGGACACGGACTTCTGCGCCATGTGCGGCCACGACTGGTGCAGCGTGCGCATCAGCAAGGAGATCCAGGAGTTCGCCAGCGGAAAAGCGGACGGTTTCGAGCGGATCGGGATCAACGGCAAAGCCGGTGCGCCGTTGAAAAGCCCGGCTCTTTCACCCGAGCAGCAGGAGATTCTCGCGAAACGTGGGGTGCTTTCCCCGGAGGAGATTCACAAACTGGCGAGCAAGACAAAGAAGGCGCTGGACGTCCAGAAGGGTGAAAAAGCAGGCTGTCACAGCGATTACACGGACCCGGAAACAGCACAACGCCGGCAGGCCGAGAGTCTGGGTGTGATGGTTCAGTTGGACGTGCGGCCAGCGCTGGGGATCTCAAAGCAGGACAAGATGGTGTGATCATCGCGTGTTCCGTGCGAGGACAATGAGGACATACTCTCATGGTGTATGTGGCTTCCCCTCGTCGTAGCGGTCTTCGCCTTGCAGCCGATCACGCCTCCTCCCCCGTCACCGATGCCAGGGTTGGAGTACACCGTCCCCTTTTTTCCCAACGCGACCTACAACGCCGCGGTCAGAACGGCGGATGACATTCTGGGCTTTCCCGTTGGCAGCCGTCCCGCCAAGCACGCGCAGATCGAGGCTTGTCTGAAAGCATGGGAGGGCCACCCACGCGCCGAGCTTGTTGAGTACGCGACGAGTTACGAAGGTCGAAGGCTGTATTACCTTGTCGTTTCCTCCGAGGAGAATATCAAGAGGCTCGATGAACTGAAAAGGCAGTTCGCCCGGCTGGCCGATCCTCGGAGCGTCTCCGCAGAAGAAGGAGCGGCGCTGGCCCGGCGTCTGCCTGCGGTGGCGTGGATGGCCTATGTGATCCACGGTGACGAACTTTCAGGATCGGATGCCTCGCTTGCGCTGGCCCATCACCTGATCGCCGGGCAGGATGCCGCTGTTACGGATCTGCTGAATCGGCTGATCATCGTCATCGATCCGCTGATGAACCCCGATGGCCGGGATCGCTATCTCGCGCAACTCACTCACGACCGCACCGTCCAGCCCAGCACCGATGATCAATCCGTTCTGCACTCTCGACCGTGGCCTTCGGGCCGCACCAATCACTACCTCTTCGATCTGAACCGTGATTGGATTCTCGGGGTTCACCCCGAGAGCAGAGGCCGCATCAGAGCGATCGGAGAGTGGCACCCGCACCTGTTCATGGAAAGCCATGAGATGGGGAGCCAGGATAGTTTTCTGTTCAGCCCGCCCCGCGAGCCGGTCAATCCCAATCTCGCTCCCACGATGAAGAAATGGTGGGAGGTGTTCGCGAAGGACATGGCCGCTGCCTTCGATGCCCACCAATGGAGGTACTACCACGGCGAGTGGAACGAGGAATGGTACCCCGGGTACTCCAGCGCATGGGCGGGATATCGAGGGGCGATCGACATTCTGTACGAGCAGGCCAGCATCGCCATCGACGCGGTGCGAAAGGGCAGCGGTGTTCTGGAGACCTACCGGGAGAGCGTTCATCATCAACTCGAAGCCTCCATGGCCAACCTGAGAACGCTGGCCGAGCATCGAGAAGAGGTGCTCAAGGACTACCTGGAGCAGCGTCGTTTCGCCGTCTCGGCGGAATCGCCGTTTGCCAACCGAACCTTCGCGGTGGTGCCGAACGAGAACGTCACCAGGGTCGCCGGATTCGTCGATCTGATGCGACTCCAGGGTTTCGAGGTCTATGCCGCGGCGGATGAGTTCACGGCCTCGGGCAAGGATCAACTCGGTCGAGAAGTGAAAGACCGCCGATTCCCAACTGGCACGATCCTCATCCCAAACCGCCAGCCGGAGGGGCGTCTGTTGGCGGCCATGCTGGAGTTCGACACCCGTATGACGCCCGAGTTTCTGACCCAAGAGTACCGCGAGCTCGTGCGATTCGGTCGCTCGAAGTTGTACGATATCACAGGATGGAGCCTGACCATGCTCCATGCGCTCGACGGGTACGAACTCAGCATCACCCTCCCCGCGGGCTCAATCCCCTACGAACAACCGGGGCTTGCGCCTCCGATCTCCCATTCCAGCGCCGAGAAACCCACCGCGTTCATCATCGACGCCGCGGACGATCTTTCCCCCGCGGCCGCGGGGAGACTGATGGAACGCGGCATCCGCTGCCGGGCCTCGGACAAGTCCTTCACATGGGATGCTCGAACCTTCACACGCGGCAGTATCGTCGTCCAGATGGCGGACAACCGCCTCTTCGTCGGCGATGTCGCCACCATCGTGAGCACCGTAAGCGCCGAGCTGGGGCTGAGCGCTGTGCCCATTACCTCCGGTCTGGGACCGGGCGATGAGCCGGATATCGGGGGCGAACATTTTCTGCTCCTCGAACAGCCTCGCATCGCACTCCTGACACGAGATCCTTACGATGTCTATTCCTTCGGAGAGTTGTGGCATCACCTCGATCACACCCTCGGTCTTCGGGCTTCGTACATCGACAACGCGGAACTCGGTCGTCTGGACTGGCGACGCTACAACGTGGTGATCGTGCCGAACGGGGCGGGCCAGTCCCTGCGTCCGTACCTCGATGCGCTGCGAACCTGGGTGATGGCAGGAGGAACGATCATCGCCGTGGGCGACAGCGCGGCCTTTTTCGCAGGCGCCGCGCTCTCATTCACCGCCGCGAGACTCATGCCCGAGATCCTCACCAAACTCGACGATCACGCGCTCGCGATCGTGCGGGAGTGGGAGGGGCGCACCGGTGTACCCTCCCCTGAAAACGTGTGGTCCTACACCCTCTCGCCTGTCACGTCATTTCCGTGGAAGCCTATCAAAGCAGATGCCCTCCCGAGTGATGAGGAAGCTAAACGTCGTGACGCATGGCGCACGCTCTTCATGCCCACCGGAGCTGTACTCGCCGGGCGCACGGATGATCGGCACTGGATCACATCAGGGTGCGATGAGTATGTGCCCATCATCATGCGCCAGGCCCCGGTTCTAATGGCGGCAGGGTCGGTCCAGGCACCGGTGCGATTCGGTGTCTATTCACAGATTGCCTCGGAGCAACGAGCGACGGTGTCAGACGTGAAGCCGACCGGGGCCGAGGCCGAAACGGAGAAGCCAGACGGCAAGAAACCGGACGCTGCGCCCCCCGCCACCGCCCACTGGGCTCCCATCCCCGAAGGACAGGAAGTGAGGTTGAGGATGGCCGGGTTGCTCTGGCCTCACGCCGCGGACCGTATTGCCAACGCCGCGTATGCCACGTGTGAGAGCATCGGCGCGGGGCAGGTCATTCTCTTCGCCGATTCGCCGACCTTCCGCGGCAGCGCGAAGGGCACCATGCGTCTCTTGTCGAATGCGGCGGTGCTCGGTCCGGGCATGGGGACGCATCAACCTGTCAAGGTTCGTCGCGAGGAGTGAGCGACACCACTCGGCCCGCCACCGCCACCCCGCACGCAAGGCCGACGGGGATCGCCGCGACAACTTCCCCGGCCCGGTTCAGCACATCGGCGCTGAGCGCAAGCGAGCCGGAAAGTGATTCAGCGCTGACGACCCAGGCAGGAAGTGCGGGCGCGGCCCATCGGATCGCCCACTCCCTCACGCCCAGGCCGTTGCCCACGAACGGCACGAGCATGGCCAACTGGCTGATCGCGGCCATCGCCGCGGCTTCTGACAGGCTCAATGGTCGTCCGACAAGGGCGAAGACCGCCGCGTAACGAGTCATCCAAACAAGGATGTCGCCGTATCTCGCCGAGAATGCAAGCAACAGCCGACGCGGTAATCCCGCGCAGCAGGTGGCGGCCAGCAGGCCGCCGATCGCTGGAAGAACGATCGTCCACGGTGCCCAACGGAACCACACAGCGATGCCCAACGCGGTGCCCGCCGCAAGGAGTCCGAGCGCCACCGCAACCAGCATCGCCCCGAGCGATCCGCGGATGGAAATGTCATTGACCGCTTTGTGATACGCCAGCCGACCGAAGAACCCGGGTCTCGCGGGGAGGTAGTTGGCGAGCCAGGCCGCACCGATGAGTCGGACCATCTCGCCGAACCCTACCGCCCGATGCGCATCGGCGGGGCGAGGCATCAGGGCCCAGAACATGACGGATGTGAGAAGCCAGTTGACGCACGGAAGCAGGACCGAGGCGGCGACGAAGAACCACTTGCCGCGTCCCGCCGCGATCCACGCTTCACGGATTGTCTCTCGTTCTTTCCATACGGTCAGGCACGCCGCCCCCAGCAGCACGACTCCGACAAGAAAGGCGACCGATCGCGCCGAGCGCTTCCAGCGGTCGCCGCCGACGCTCACGGTATTGCCCCCGGAGTTGCCTGCGCGGACATCAGCGGGTCGGGCCCGGTTTGTGAGTACAACGCACCGCCTCGACGAAGCCTCGTCAACTGGATTGCAGCCGCTCTGGATAGCCGTTCATCGCCTGATTCCATGGCAACGGTCAGTATCGGGCTGTCGGTCGAGCCGGCGCGGGCGAAGATTGACACGAGCAGCACGCGCTGGTCCTTGTCCGCGAGTATGGCTTCATCCAGCACGCTCAGTTCGGGTGCGGTTGCGGAAGGGGGCAAAGAGCCCGCCGCGAGGACCCGGCCGGACGAGGTCCAACGAGGGAAGTTCTCGGCGATTGCATCCGCAACTCGCCGCCGCCCATCGTTGTGCGAGGGGGAAACATCCGTGATCGGCTTGGTGAATAACGCCCGAGCCGCCACAAGGACAGCCGGGAGTGTGGCGTCGTTCGCCGCCGCGATTCGTTCAACGAGTGAATCGGCGGGGAGGTACGATTCCAGGAGTGCGTCTCGCCCCTGCGGCCTGGGCTGAAGTTCATAGCACCCTACGCCGGGTACTTTTGCACTGCGGCTTGTTTCAAATCCCTGCAGAACTCTCCAACTTAGCCGCGAAGGTGAAGCCGATGCGTTCTGGGCCGCGTAGCCCACCAGACCAAGTTCTGGAGTGACCGCCGCCTGGAGGGTCTCCCCAGGCAGGAGGCGCAAACGGCGGGCCAGATCGATAACTTCGGATTCCGAGGTCGTGGGGCGGTCCAACGCACCGAGTTCCAGTTTGGGAGCGAAGAGGAACCTCGTGTTGATCGGTTTGTCCGATCCAACGCCCAGCGGGATCGTGCTGGTGTTTCTCATCGTGAGAGTGACAGTTCCGCGTTCCAACGGCGAAAGACGTGACTTGCCAGTGTCGGCGGTCACGCTTTGAAACGACCGCGGATGACGCGGCATCTGGTCGATCCATGCCGGGATTCCGGCCCCGTACGCCGCGGCGTTGACCGCCTGCTGTGTCCGTTCGTCACCGGGTGCACGAGCCGCTCCGCGCGTGAGCGAAGCACGCTCCAGGCCGATGGCTCCGAGCGCCGAGAGCGGGTTGATCGCGCTCGCCGCCACAAAAGCCTTCTCCGCCCCTGCCTTGTCGCCCTTCATGTTGAGCGCAAACCCGCGTGCCAGGGATGTCCACTGACCGCCATCGCCCGCGCGATCACAGGCCAGCAACGCGGCCTCGGCATCGCCGGCGCGAACGGCCAGCCATGCCTCGATGGCGCACCGTGCCGGGTCCTGCTGGCTCAACCCTCCGATCGCCTTCTCCAGATCGGCCTGCACCGAAGCTGTATTGAAGTTGGTGAGGAGTTTCCAAAGACTGAGTTCCTGCCTGAGTTCGCGTGAAGCCTGGAACGCATCCTCTTCCGTCATGCCTGCCGGGCGGGAGTTGGGAGTCTCAAGAATTTCCATGAGACCGCGGCTCGTCGCTTCGAGGTCAGCCAGCGAGTTGGCCATCATGGTTTCATCGCCCGCCGACCACGCCGCCGCGGCCCGAAGGATCTCCTGATCGGTCGACTGCAGGCGAATTTCCTCGGGTTTGGGCGTGGAAGAGAGTCGTTCCGCCGCGGCCTGCGATGGGTCACGCATGAGTTCGAGCCGCTCCTTGGCCTTTCCTCGCCGCATTTCTTCGAGCAGTCCGGTCATGAAATCCGCTGGTTTGCGAGGCCCTTCCACGAGCCAGTCAAGTACCAGTGTCTGCAAGAACGCATCGGCGGTGAGTTGTGAACCGGCGATTTCGAGGATCGACTGGCCGTTTCGCTGGAAACGCCTCGCCTGCGTGAAGGCACCCTGACCGGCCAGTTCCGCGGCCAGCCTGAGGTGAAGATTCGGGTCCAGCGGGTCGGAGTAGAGTAAGTTGGCCAGCAACTCCAGGCGGCCCGTTGGATTGTTCACCCGCTCGCAGTAGATGTTGTAGGCGAGCAGGGCAGCATCCTTGTTGGTCGGGTCGAGGCGTGCGGCCTGTTTCAGGCGTTCGATGAATCCCTTGTCGTCGGCGGCCTCGCGGCACAACAGCGCCGCGTCGAGTGCAAGGCGGCTGCGAACAGAAGGGTCGAGCGATTCACCTTTCTTTCCTAAGAAGTCGTCGTAGCGTGCCAGGCGCTCCTCGGCGGTTTGAAAGGCGCTGAGTCTCGCGGAGATCAGCCGGAGGAGCGCCACCGTGTCTTTGGGATCCAGCCGAACGATCCGGCGTGTGGCATCGAGGACCGCGGCCTGGTCGCCGGCACCCCAGCCGGCCTCCACCTGGCGATGGGCGATCTCCAAATCATCGGGCGCCTGCTCGGCCGCCAGGCCGAGGAGCAGGGACGAGGCCGCATAGTCCGATGCATCGGGTTGCTTGATGAGACGCAGGTCGAGCATCGCCAGCCGCGTCAGCGCATCGGCGGTTGAGCGGCGCAGGGCGATCGCCGCCGGTGATTCACTGGAAGTCGCCGAGGCGACGTCCTGAGTTGGGGGCGTCGTCTGTGCCGCCTGTCCCGGTGCCAATCCCGCGGTCAACGCCAGATGAAGTGCGAAGAGACCGATGATCCGCCGATCCGTCCGCGCTCGTGCAAAGTGCATCACTCCGTCCACTCCTGATTGGGGTTCACCCGGACCTCAGCGTAGTGGTACGCCGCCGGAACGGGGGGTGTTCGCCCGGGTACGGCCATAGGATCGTCTGATCCGGCCCGCGAGCGTGAAATGCCGCATCGAAACCCTTGACAGGCCCTTCGAAGAGCACGCCGCCGATCAGCCCATCGCCATGCTGATGAGGAACTCGGCGTTGGTCTTGACCTTCTTGAGGCGTGCCTTCAGAAGTTCCATGGCTTCGACTACGTTCATGTCGCTGAGGACCTTTCGCAGGCGGTAGACGAGTTCGAGTTCTTTGGGGTCCAGCAGCAGTTCCTCGCGTCGCGTGCCGGAAGCCGCCACGTCGATGGCCGGCCAGATGCGCTTCTCCACGAGTTTACGGTCCAGGTGCAGTTCGCTGTTGCCCGTGCCCTTGAACTCCTCGAAGATGACCTCGTCCATTTTGCTGCCCGTATCCACGAGGGCTGTGCCGATGATGGTCAGGCTGCCGCCCTTCTCGATGGCGCGGGCCGAGCCGAAGAACTTCTTAGGCCGCTGCAGCGCGTTGCTGTCGAGACCGCCGGACATGATCTTGCCGCTGTGCGGCATCTCCGCGTTGTACGCGCGGGCCAGGCGGGTGATCGAGTCGAGCAGGATCACCACATCATCTCCGAACTCGACCATGCGGCGGGCCTTCTCGATCACCATCTCCGCCACCTGGACGTGACGCCCGCTGTTCTCATCGAAGGTGCTCGCCACCACTTCCACGTTTGGTGCCTGGCAGTGTCGCTTAAAGTCCGTGACTTCCTCGGGACGCTCATCCACCAGCAGGACGATGATCCTGGCGTCGGGGCAGTTCTTGGTGATCGCCTTCGTCATTTTCTGCATCAGCACGGTTTTTCCCGTGCGGGGGGGGGCCACGATCAGCATGCGTTGCCCCTTGCCGATCGGCGTCACTAGGTCGATCACGCGGCACTCGATCTCATCGGGGGTCGTTTCAAGAACGAACCGTTTCTCGGGGTGCAGTGGAGTGAGGTCCTCGAACGATCGGAGGTCGTGGACCTTTTTCGGGTCGCGTCCGTTCACACGGTCCACGCGGAGCAGCGCGAAATAACGCTCGGCTTCTTTGGGCGGGCGGACAATGCCCTTGACCACCATGCCGCGCTTCAGCCCGAAACGTCGGATGTGTGTCGGCGAGACATAGATGTCGTCCGGCCCGGGGAGGTAACTCTGGTCCGCCGAGCGGAGGAACCCGAACCCGTCGGGCATGATCTCCAGCGAGCCTTCGCCGATCATCAGGCCCTGCTTGGCGGCCTGCGCCTTCAGGATCTTGAAGATCAGGTCGTGCTTGCTGAGTTGGTGATAGTCCGTGAAACCTTCGCGTTCCGCGACTTTGAAGAGTTCGGGAGAGTCCATCGCCTGCAGTTCAGCGATGCTGACCGCCTTCACCTGCTTGGGGTCTGTGCCGGCGATTACACGTTCAAGTTCCGCCGCTTCACGCTCCAACTCCTCATCGCTGGGCAGCTCGAATGATCGGATCGGCGGCATGGATGTCATCCCGCCTCCCCGTTGGCCGGTCAAATTCCCCCACCTTTGGTCACTTCAAAATCCCCC